>Ga0129302_1000445_pt1 | contig 30643 bp, 27 predicted proteins | sample BlaSprsedimmetaG_FD_94476 | JGI IMG/M metagenome (GOLD analysis project Ga0129302, IMG submission 94476) | Hot spring sediment bacterial and archeal communities from California, USA to study Microbial Dark Matter (Phase II) - Blank Spring... | ecosystem: Environmental > Aquatic > Thermal springs...
AGACCATGGGTCCCCGGAACCTACGTTTGCGTTCGCTTATGCTTTATGCCCTGCGGGTACTCATACTCACAACCGCTTACCAATTACCAATGTGTATTTACCCACACAAAACGTAATAGATCCAAAAAAGCTTGTGTCTTTTACTTTCTACGTTTAACTTCAGACTTTCGGCTCATGCTACCGCCCCTCGCCATTAGCCGTTAGCCATTCATTCAACTGAGAAGCGCCTGCTTTTCATCACAGCGCCCGAAGGTTTCCTCATCACCAGGTCGCCTCGCGCCCCATCACCGTTCGGCCGAAAACTCTTGATCATGCCCGGCCCGAGTCTTCATCACAGCACTTGTGAAATCATGCTCCCTGGTTGCATTTTCGTCCCCGCAAAGGTATGGTATGGGCGTTGTACTTGGAGCCGGACCATGATCCGGTGAGTGAGGAGTGATGATTATGCAGGAACTGGAAGCGCTAAAACTTGAATTAGGCAACATGATTGCCCAGCCGGATTCGCCGGCGCGGTTTTCCCAGGCGGTGGCGTCCCTGGCCGCGGCGCTTATGCTGATGTTCTCTCTGGAAGATACGGAAGTGGCGGTTTTCTTAAGCAACCGGGAAAAGACTTTCCTTTCTTTCGCATATCCCCCCTACCTGGTTGATGCGGGGATTATTCCCGTCACATCCGCTGATGCCGTGGTGGCGCAAATTTTCCGCATGGGACGCCCGGTGGTTGAAAACAATTTCATGCAACAAAAGCACCTGTCCATTTTTGAAACAGTAAAAGCTCCGGGCAAAACCATTCACCCCATTTGCAAGTTATTGGGCGTATTGCTTGGCGAGGGCGGTGAACGCATCGGCGTGATACAATTGTCCCGTCGGGCGGCTTCTTTTGCAGACGCCGGTCCCGATTTCACACCCATGGACCTGGATCGCCTCAAGCAGGTCGCCCGCGAAGTGGCTCCATATATGGTTAAACTGATACCGCCGGATTTCCGGGGAAAACTCTCATGAGGGCGCAGCTTAAACGGATTCTGGAAAGCAAATCGGTGATCACCGGGCGTGAGTTTACCCTGGCCTCGGGTCGCCGGAGCCGCTTTTACGTGGATGCCCGCATGACCACGCTGGATCCGGATGGTGCCTACCTGGCCGCGAAGTTGTTCCTGGAGATGCTGCGAAACTATCGAGTGGACGCGGTGGGTGGATATGCCATCGGCGCGGATCCCATTGTGGCCGCCATCGCGGTTGTCAGTCGCCTGGAGTCCACGCCTTTGCCGGCGTTCATTATCCGCAAGGAAGCCAAGGCCCACGGTACGGGCAAGGCCATTGAAGGCAATTTTCCCAAGGGGGGCCGTGTGGCCATTTTCGATGATGTGGTCACATCGGGCGGGTCCATCCTCAGGGGCGCAAAACTGGTGGAGAGTGCCGGCGCTCAAGTGGCGGTGGTCATGGCGCTGATCGATCGCCAGGAAGGAGCGCGGGAATCAATTGCCGCGGCGGGTTATCCCTTTGCCGCCATTTTTACCAAGAAAAATTTCGGGATCTTTGAGTAAACTTAACTCTGAGCACGGCCTTCCAGTCGGGCAATGGTTCGAATCACCCGGGCATGCACCCTCGGGGTCGTGGCCAGAACACCGCGGTTATGGCTTAATGTCTTGCCTTTGCTGAAATCCAATTCGCGGCCCTCGATGTCGGTTACCCTGCCGCCGGCCTCCGTCACGATGAGGCTTCCGGCCGCGTGATCCCAGATTTTTTCCTTGTAATCGGGAGTATCCGGATGGGGAATGCGCAGGTAAATCTCAGCCTCGCCCGTAGCAATCACGGCGTACTTGACCTGGCTGTCCATGCGCACGGGGTTTCCGTGAATGCCCAGATCCCGGGCCACGGCAAGTTGCATGTCCGTGTAGCTGTGCGAGGAAACGTAGCTCTCCACGAAGCGCATTTGATGCGAATCCTGCTCAAGGGATACCCGGCAGGCTTTGCGCGAATCCCCCGTTTGTGTTTCCATCCAGGCCCCCTGACCGCGAACAGCGCTAACCAGGCATCCGCCGGTTGAAGAGGACCGCGGGTGATCCAGGTTCGGGCACCCCAGAAGGCCGGCTTCAACCCGGCCTTGATCCACCAGCGCCAGCGCAACGGCGTACTGCTCTTTGCGCAGGAAGCCCTTGGTTCCGTCAATGGGATCAAGGGTCCAGAAGCGATCTCCGGGGGAATGGTTTCCCAGATCGATCGAGTTGAACAGGTCGTCGTCGTTCCATACCGAATAACCGTTTGTGGATTCCAGGTAGAAGGCCACTCGATCTCTGGCAAAACGGTTTTCCGGGCGGCGCAGTGCGGTTGCGCTCTCTTCGGCGACAATGGGAATGGCGGGAAAGTTGCGATGCAACACGGAACAGATTACGGCCTGAGAGGCGAAATCCGCTACGGTTACCGGACTGCTGTCCGACTTGGTGATGGTGTCGCACCCGGTCATGTCCGCCTGAACCCGGCGCGTGATCTCCATGGCCTGAATCACGGCGCGGCGGGCGATTCGGAGTTCGTTTTCCAGCATTGGTTAACCTCGCTAAAAGGCAATTATCAATCGAAATCCATGCCCTGTCAACAAGCCTGCATTTCACGACGATCCTTGTGAGAAATGCAGGCTTGAGAACGCCCCGCTCAAGCGCCATAGGGGTGCGGTGGTTGCATTGGGGCCTTCATCTGGTATAATCCGGTCTAACGTTCCCCCTTTTTAATCGGTTCGGACGCCGACCGGTACCGGCCCGCAGGAGGCATAAATGAAAGTACTTGTATTGAATTCGGGCAGTTCTTCAATAAAATTCCAGTTGATCGACGTGGCACAGGAAACCGTGATGGCCAAGGGATTAATCGAGCGGGTGGGATTCAGTGACGCCATTTTTTCCTACCAGGCCCCACCCAAAGAAAAAACCAAGCAAAGGCGACCCATTCCCGATTATCAGACAGGGATTCACTTGATCAAGGAAGCCCTGGTGGCACCGGAAAACGGCGTTATCCGGGACATGAGCCAAATCGAAGCGGTGGGACACCGCATCGTCCATGGTGGAGAGGAATTTTCCGACGCAGTCATCATCAACGATGATGTGATCCGCAGCGTGGAAAAAAACATTGAACTGGCTCCGCTGCACAATCCGCCCAATCTGTTGGGGATCCGGGCCGCCCGGGCTGAGCTGCCGAATGTCCCCATGGTGGGGGTTTTTGACACGGCCTTCCACCAGACGTTGCCGGAACGGGCGTTTGTATACGCACTGCCCTATGCCTATTACGAAGAGAAGCGCATCCGGCGTTTCGGTTTTCACGGCACGTCACACCAGTACGTGGCACAGCGGGCGGCTGAATTCCTGGACCTGGAGTTAGAGCACTTGCGCATGATAACCTTGCATTTGGGCAACGGCTGTTCCATCACCGCCATTGACCGGGGCAATTCGGTGGACACCAGCCTGGGGTTCGGCACCATGTGCGGCATGCCCATGGGTACGCGGTCGGGAGATGTGGACCCGGCCATTCTGCTCTACCTGCAGGAGCAGGAGGGATATTCCGCGGCGGATGTGCAGCGGCTGTTGTACAAGGAAAGCGGCATGCTGGGAATATCGGGAATATCGTCGGATATGCGCGAAGTGGAAGACCTGGCTGCCGAGGGGCACCTCCGTGCCCGCCTGGCCCTGGAAGTGTTCGCTTATGCCGCCCGCAAGTACATTGGCGCTTACGCCGCGGTACTGGGCGGACTGGATGTACTGGTGTTTACCGCCGGCGTAGGCGAGAATTCCCCCATCCTGCGAAAGATGATCTGCCGGGACATGGAGTTCCTGGGGATATCCGTGGATAGTGAAAAAAACGACTTCAAGGGGCAGTTGCGGGAGATTTCGGCACCATCCGCCCGGGTTCGGACCCTGGTGGTTCCCACTAACGAGGAGTTGATGATCGCCAAAGAGACTTTTCGCCTGGTGGGTGAATCCGCTTGACTTCAACCGCCGGCAAAGTGAATCGAAAAACTTTCAGCGACCGGGACCGATCTTTCCTGGCCGCTCATGGGATTTCTCTTCAAGACGCAAAGCACCAGATCGAACTTCTGAACCGGGGCACGCCCTTTACCAACCTGGATCGTCCCGCGTGCGTGGGAGACGGGATTCATCGCTTTACCGCGCACGAAGCAGATCGTTTGGCTGTTGGATACGAAGATCATTTGCACACTGTCCAGGTGACGAAATTCGTCCCCGCATCCGGTGCAGCCACGCGCATGTTTGCAGTAGCGTCCGGATTCCTGAACGGCCGCTTTCACGTTAAACCCGAAGCTTTGTCCGGGGAATGTCCGCCGGAGTCCGGCCCCGCGTCGATGTTGTTTCAATTTTTTTCCGGACTGCGCCAGGGTGGTTTTGCTTTTGATGGTGAATTGGACGCGGCCCTGAGAAGGGAGGGGGGTTCATTGCGCCGGGCGCTGAAAAAAGGCGAATATCAGCGGATCCTTTCCACACTGCTGGAACCGGAGTACCTGGGCTACGCCGGCCGGCCCAAAGCGCTGATCCCCTTTCATCGTGAAGGCGGGCGGGAATACACTCCCCTGGAGGAGCACCTGGCGGAAGCCGTTGCTTACGGGAGGGGCCGCAAAGATGTGTGCCGGGTGCACTTTACCGTGGCTCCGGAGCATCGTGAGGCGATCAGCGAGCGGGCAAACAAGAGCCTTTGCCGGTTCCAGGACATGGCCCACTCATTTCAGGTCACATACAGTGTGCAGGATCCGGCAACGGATACCCTGGCCATCACACCGGAAGGCACACTCTTTCGTGATGAATCAGGAAACCTGTTGTTGCGCCCCGGTGGTCATGGCGCATTGATTCGCAATCTGGATTCAATGAACAGCGATTTGGCGTTCATCAAGAACATTGACAATGTGGTGCCGCCACGGCATGCGCATGTGTCGGTATTCTGGAAGAAGGTGATGGGCGGATTTCTTTTGCGTCAGCAGAAGCGCGTGTTTCAGTTGCTGCGGGACCTGCATTCGCGGGATCATGGCGCGTTGTCCGCCGCGGAAAAATACACCAGCGAGGTTCTCGGTTATGTGGCGCCTCCCTGCCTGAAAGAAGACTCGCGTATTGGCTGGATGATTCGTCACCTGGATCGCCCCATGCGGGTCTGCGGCATGGTAGAGAACCAGGGTGAACCGGGGGGCGGGCCGTTCTGGGTGCGCGATGAGCGCAATATGTCTTTTCTTCAGATCGTTGAATCCGCCCAGATCAACCATGATGACAGCCGTCAAGCCGAAGTCGCGCGCAATTCGACCCATTTCAATCCCGTGGACATGGTTTGTGGTTTGCGGAACTTCCAAGGACGAAACCATGCCTTGAGTGAATTTGTCAACCCGGAAACCTATTTCGTAACCAATAAAACCCACTCCGGCCGGCCCCTGAAAGCCCTGGAGTGGCCGGGGCTGTGGAATGGGGCCATGCATCGCTGGCTGACTTTTTTCGTGGAAATACCGCTTTCCACCTTTACGCCGGTCAAAACCGTCAACGACCTCTTGCGCGATGAACACCAGGGCGATCCCGGCCCATGAAACCGTGTTGCCTTTGGGGGTGTCTTATAGGTTGGCCGGCGCCATGCGCACCCCGCCGTATTGACGCGGCCCCGCAATAGCCTTTATAATCATCTGTAGTTGCCAAGCGATATTTTCGAAGCCTGTGAGGAGGTCAATATGAAGAGAATCACCTGGATAGCCGGAGTCAGTTTTGTATTGGGGGCGCTTTTCTTTGCCCTGACTTTCGGATTCCTGCAGCGGTCGAGTGATGATTCCGCCACGCTTGCCCCCCAGGCCGTTGAGGCGCAGTCGATCGAAGTGCAACCCTCGTTGAATTTTGTTCCCCTGGTCCGCAGGGTCAAGCCGGCGGTGGTGAAAGTGGTGTCTGAGGCCATTGTGGAACAACAACCTTCCCTGTTCGGTGATGACCTCTTTGATCGCTTTTTTAACTCTCCCCGCCGGCGCCAGCGTGTGTCCGGTGTGGGGACCGGGTTTGTTATCTCTGCTGACGGGGACATCGTGACCAACTACCACGTGGTTAAAAGCGCCATCAAGATCAAGATTGTTGATTTAAAGGGCAAAGAATATACGGCCAAGAAAATCGGTACGGATCCCAAAACCGACCTGGCCTTGCTGAAAATCGATGCCAAAAATCTGCCCTATATTGAATTTGGGGACTCTTCCAACGTGGCCGTGGGGGAATGGGTGCTGGCCATCGGCAATCCCCTGGGACAGGATTTGACCGTGACGTCAGGGATCGTTTCCGCCAAGGGCCGGGAACTGGAAGGACTGGATGTCGACTACCAGGACTTTATCCAGACGGATGCCCCCATCAACCGCGGAAACTCCGGAGGGCCGCTGGTCAACCTCGAGGGCAAGGCAATCGGTATTACCTCGGTGATTCTTTCCCCCAGCGGCGGCAACATCGGCATCGGGTTTGCCATTCCATCCAACATGGCGCGCCGGGTTCTCGCCGACTTAAAGAAGTCCGGCCGCGTGGTTCGGGGCTACCTGGGTATCAGCATGAACGAAATCACCGATGCCGAAGCGAAAGATTACGACCTGCCCGAAGGCGGTATTCTCGTGCTGACTGTTGAAGAAAACTCTCCGGCGCAGAAGAGCGGCTTGCAACGTTATGACGTGATCGTGGGCTTGAACGGCAAGCCGATTGAATCCATGGGCCGGTTTCGCAACCAGGTGGCGGAAATTCGTCCCGGCAGCAAAATCACCCTGACCGTTGTGCGGCGCAAAGGCAAGTTGGAAATTCCGGTAACGGTCGGCGAAGCGCCGGATTCCCTGAAAGTACGCCTGGACAGCGACGAAGGCACCGGGGAGGTGGTGGATCTGGGCATGGTGGTGATAAACAACAATGCCAGCCTGGCCCGGCGCCACAACCTGTCCACTGACAAAGGCGTTGTCGTGACCCAGGTGGCCCGAGGCGGAACCGCGGCGGAAAACGGATTGCGTCCCGGGGACATCATTCTGGGTGTGAACCGGAGTGATGTTGAGTCGGTACGACAGTTTCGCGAGTTGATTTCCGGCAAGCGTGCCGGCGACCGGGTCTTGATGTTCATCAATCGCGACGGCAACGAAATCCCGCTGCGTTTCAGGTTCTGACGTCGGTCATCAAGGCCACAGCTACGGCGCCCTTGCCGGCATTGGCCCCGACAACGGGTGAAATGTCCACTGTGTAAAGCGGGGGTTTGCCGGTCTCTTTTTCGATCTGACGTGAGAACCAGGCCGCGTCAAGGGGGTTATGGGCGTGAAGCATGCAGTAGTTCCACAAGGCTCCCCGGTCCAGTTGACGGTTGATGAGGCGCAACACTTTACGCATATTTCCTTTGTGACTGAACGCCTTATCATAGAGAACGGATTTGCCTTCCGCATCCAGGGAGATGATGGGTTTGAGGTTCATGGCCCTTGCCAGACGGCCTTTCAGTGGGCTGACCCGGCCGCCCCGCACCATGAATTCCATGGTTTTGACGCTGACCAGGATGCGGGTCTGTTCCCTCCAGGATTCCGCCCGGCGGACCACTTCATCGTGATTCGCCCCGTTGAGGATGGCCGCGGCCGCGCGGTAGACGATTAAGCCCAAAGATCCGGATAGTTGGCGGGAGTCGATCACCGTGATTCTTCTTCCGGTTTCTCTTGCCACTTTCTCCGCGGCCAGGCGGCTGTTTTGCCAGGTGCCGCTCAACTGCCGACTCAAATGGATGGCGATGATGGATGGGTAGTGAGAAGCCAGAAAACGGTAGGTGGTTTCGAATTCACGGTGGGAGGGTTGCGAGGTGGTGGGGAAAAGCCGCGCGGTTTCAGCCTGGGTGTAGAAATGGTCCGGTGTCATGGTGACCTTGTCTAGAAAACCGGCTTCACCGAAATGCAGATTCAGGGGCACCATGTGCACCTGCATCTCCTGCATGGCATCGAGGGGCATGTCGCAAACCGAGTCGGTCACCAGGGCGATATCCGCTCTGCGGTGGTTCATCACCTGGTATTGCATCTCCATGTCGTCGGCTTTCTGGCGCGTAATACGGCCGAACGGGCGAAGGTACGCGAACACGTGAGCGGGATCGTTGCTGTGGACGTGCAACCGCAGTTTTTCCGGGCTGCCCGCCAGCACCAGCGAGTCACCCATGCCGCTGACTGCCAGGCGGATGCGGTTGAAATCCATATCCTTTCCTTCGACGATGGCCTCAGTGCAATAGCGGTGCTGCGGCGGGCCGGAATGCAGGGGTTCGTTGACCGCGGGGGGCAGGGATGCACGCCGCATTGATCGCAACAATGCCCGGGGATTGCTGGCTTTCAGGAACTCGATTATGCCTTCCAGGAAAAACACGAATCCCTGTGCCCCGGCATCCACCACCTTGTTTTGACGCAGGACTTTTAGTTTTTCCGGGGTTTGCTTTAATGACCGGGTCGCTGATTTCAGTGACTCCGTAATCAATTGGCCGAAATCATCGCGGCTTTCCTTTAAACTGTCCACATGCCGGATCCAGTCGCGCATGACTGTGATGATCGTGCCTTCCACGGGACGCTCAATGGCTTGCAATGCGCATTGGAAGGCACGGTTTATAGCGCCGGCAAAACGCCTGACATTGATCTGGTGTTCACGGATTTTCTGGCTGAAGCCGTAAAGGAATTGGGCCAGGATAATGCCGGAATTTCCCCGGGCGCCATCCAATGCCGCACTGGCCATGGCATCCGCCGTGAGTTTCAGGGAGCGTTGGGGGCGCGTCTCGTCCAGGATGTGTTGCACGGTGGCGGCCAGGTTGGTTCCCGTATCCCCGTCGGGTACGGGGAAAACGTTGATGCGGTTCATGTACTGCTGGTGGGCCAGGATCTTGTTTGATCCGGCGGCAAAAGCCGTGTAGAGGACGCGACCATCGATATGGGTCAAGCGACGCGTCGTCCGGCCGGTTTTTCGTGCGCTCATGAACACTCCAGAAAATGCAGATCCAATATAACCTGAATTGGTGAAATTTTCAATTGCACTGCCTCTTCAGGTATAATCACGATATGGCGTTTTTGGAACTGAAAAACCGGCTTATCATGGTTACCGGCGCCTCTTCCGGTTTGGGAAGATCCCTAGCGCTTCAACTGGCGTTACGGGAAGGCGCCCATTTGTGGCTATGCGCACGGCGGGAAGAGCGTCTGCTTGGGTTAAAAAAGGAGATCCATGCCCGGTCCGGTGTAGATATCGAGGTCCGTTGCATTGACCTGTCACAAGCCGGGGATCGCCGCAGCCTGCTGGATGCCGCAGCCGCCGACCCTTCGGTGTTCGGCCTGATCAACAATGCGGGTATGACCCGCTACGGACCTATGGCGTTGGTGGATATGGATGCCTTCCGCAGCGTAATGGAAGTCAACTTGGCGGCAGTCATGGAGTTGAGCCTGGGTTTTGTGGAAATCATGCGGGATCGGGGAGAGGGGTTTCTCTTGAACGTAACCAGCGAAGCGGCTTTTGTGCCCACGCCTTATCAAGGATTCTACTCAGCCACCAAGCATGGTGTTCAGGCCTTTACCGATGCCCTGCGCATGGAATACCGGCGTTCACCGATCTTTATCGGTACCCTTGTTCCCGGCGGCATCCGCACCGATATGATCACGTCGTCCGGACTGGACCGCCGCATTCCTCGAGACAGCCGCTTGAACATGACGGCTGAAAAAGCCGCTTCAGCCTGCATCCGGGGCTTGAAACGGCGCAGGCCGATCACGGTGCCTGGTTTGCTGAACCGTGCCAATCACCTGCTGCTGACCCGCTTCATGCCCCGGGAATGGGTGCTGAGGGCCGCGGAACGCCTCTACCGTCCCCCCGCGGGGCATGGATCTGAATGATTCCCTCTTTTCTTTATTGGTCGATCCCGCAGTAGTGGCGGATTACGCGTTCAATCGCGTTCCGGCACACGGGGCAGTAATCCAGGGTGTGGCGGCTGAACATAATGCAATCTATGGTGGGACGGAACATGCCTGTCGATGCGTACATGGCGCCTTCGAACGCCCCCACCACCCCGCGGTACTCGTCGCGCTCGAGGTGTCCGGCCTGCTCGGCAGTGGAGAGTTTGTCGAAGCGCTCTTTGTCCCAGGGTGTGGGAACGGGTGTTTCCGGTTTCACCAGTTCTTTCCACTTCAGTTGCGCCGGGTCCAGCAGGGCCGTCACGTTGGGTTCCATGGGCTCAACGCCCGGGGGAACGAACTCGTTGTAAGAAACCCGGGATGAGTAATACTCATCGGCCAAACCGGCAAAGGAATGGCCGAATTCGTGCAACAGGAGGTAAGCACTGGCCTTGCTGCCAACGGTAAATACGCAGTACTGGTTGTATATGCCTCCCCCGCCGTAGCGTTCGTGGTTGACCAGCACAATGACGGCGTCAAAGGGAACCCGCGATAAAGTGTTCTGCAGGCGTTGGTTGCTTTCCACAAGAAGGTAGCGGGCCAGGTTCAAGGCGTTGAAAGAAGACTCAACCGCGGTGTCACGGTACTTCTTTTCCCTGGGTTCATCACATCCCGCATCCCGGGATGGGGCAAAGACGCCGTACAGGTTGAAGCGGTCACGCTGGGAAGCATAGGGTTCTCTGCTGAACAATACGTCGCGGGCCCGGGCGAAATCCCTTTCCAGTTTTTGCCGGTCTTCCAGTCGGTACCCCTCCGCGACCATGGCCAGGTCCACGCAGTGGTGGGGATGGCCGCTTTGTAGTAGGTTGCTGATTTGCACCGTTACGGCCGGTGGCGCGGTGTCGAAGTAATCATTTTGCGGGTCGATTTCCAGGGTGAAAACCGTCTGGAGTTGCAGTTTTTGATCCCGGTTTTGCAACACCAGGCGGATGGGGCGTCGCGGAAACGGAATGCGCACACTTTCGTGAAAAGTCCGCTGTCGCCCCTGGATCGCCGGCTCGGTGGTGCGGTATTCATAAAAGTAACTGTTGAATCCCCTGGAATAGAGCAAATCACCAGATTCCGTGTCAAACACCTTGACGTAGTATTGGCCGTTGTTGAATGGGTCCCGAAGAAAACGTACCGGTCCCGCCCATATGCCTTCTTTGTACATGCGGTCCAGGGTGATGGTATCCGTTTCCCGGTTACCGGTATGGTAGTAGTCAACACGAAGGGTGCGGTCAACAAAATGGCGGGAAAAATCGGTGTCTGCGGTTTCAGCCTGGATCGCGAGGCTGATCAAGAGCAAAATGAACACCACTGCCGGCATGCGATTCATGGAACCCTCCTGAAGCCTGATTAACATATGCCTTAGAGGGAGTCAAGAAACGATTGACTTGGTGAAACCCTTCGCTATAGAATTTGAACGACACTGAGGAGATTAGCATGCATGTGTTTATCAATGGATCGCAATTGTTTTTGTTTACCGGGGCCCGGGTACTGGATGGGTTAACCGCATACTCCGCTGTTGCACTGGAAGATGTACAGGCGGGGAACGTGGTGGTTCTTGACAAGGAGGGGCACCGGCTATATGTGGACGGCAGGTTGCAAGACGGCGAGCGCCTAACCCTGGCCGCGGCAAAGCGGGGTGAAGAGAAATGAAGTTTTTTCATGGGCGTATGCGCGCGTTATCCGCTGTCCTGGTTTTCAGTGTTTCCAGCATTTTCCCCCTGAAGTCATGGGCGGTCGACCAACCACTCATAACCCCTGAAGGGGAAGAACGCGTGGTCATTTTTCATTACAATGACCTCCACGGCCGCATTGAGCGGCTCGCGCGAATGGCAACGGTTGTGCGCGAGGCGCGCCAACAACATCGTCATGTGTATCTGTTGTGCGCCGGTGATAACTTCAGCGGCAACCCGGTTGTGGACCAGGCTGAACCTCGCGGGGAGCCGGTACTCAAGTTGCTGAACGCGTTGGGGATCCAGGCCATGGTGCTGGGGAACCATGAGTTTGACTACGGCCAGGACGTGCTGCAACGATTTGTCGGCCTGGCGCGGGTTCCCGTACTTTGCGCCAACATGAACACGAGTGATGCGAACTGGGATGCGGTAAAACCATTTGTGCGCATTGAAACAAAGGCCGGCCCTGTGCTGACTATTCTGGGGTTGATCCAGGTTGAGCCGGACTCCGGTATTCCCAGCGCCCATCCTTCGCGGTTATCGGGATTGAATTTTCTTGATCCCATAAAAACCGCCACGCGATTGCGGGGGAATCTGGCTGGAGATGGAGTGCGCATCGCCCTTTCCCACCTGGGATACGCCACGGATCGCCAATTGGCCGAAGCGGTTCCGGAATTGGATGTGATTGTGGGCGGACACTCTCACACAGTCCTGGATTCCGGCGTTGTGCACAACGGGGTGTTGATTGTCCAGGCCGGTGCTCACGGCGATTACCTGGGGCGGGTTGACCTGTTTCTTTACAAGGGAGCGGTTTCCCGCAGCGAAGCCGGGCTTATTCAATTGGAGAGCGTTGAACCGGCCGCGGATATCCTGGCCATGGTTACGGAATTTGAAAACAATCCCGTAATGGAGCGGGTTGTGGTAACCCTGCCTCGACCCCTGGTGGACAAAACCGAATTGGGAAACTGGATATGCGACCTGTTGTGTCGCCGGCTGAATCTGGACATCGCGTTTCACAACGCCGGCGGAGTGAGGGTCAAGCGCCTGGATGGCGAAGTCAATTTAAAGACGATTTACCGCATGCTTCCATTCCAGAACCTGGTCGTGCAAATGCAACTCTATCCCCGGGAAATCCGTGGCCTGATTGAGACGGACGTGGCCAAGCACGGCAAGGTGGACCTGTTGATGTCCGGACTGCGCCTGCGCATTAAAAGAACGCCGGCGGGAAAGATCGTCAATATCGATTTACTGGATGACCAGGGCAAACCCCTGGATGAAAACCGGCGTTATACGGTTGGTTTCAACAGTTACATTGCGGCTTCGTATCATTTTGAACATGAAGATCCCGGCAAATCACTGGAAATGACCACCGCGGCCGCGGTGATCGAGTATCTGGAATCCGGGCGGCCGCCGATTCCGGCTGATCCCGCATTACGGGTGGTGGAGGAAGTGCACGGCGGTGATTTGAGTGGAGTGGCGGCCCGCAGTGAAGATCCCCTTGAAACCGGCAAAGATCCATTTGCCCTTTCTTCTCCGGCGGGAAACCTGATGGCGGATGCCATGCGGGAAGAGAGCGACAGCCAGGTGGCATTGTTTCCCAGTCGACTGCTGGTTCCGGGCATCCGCATTGACGCGGGTTCTTTCATCGGGCCGGCTCAAGTGCGTGCCATGTACAAACATACGGCGAAAAACGGCATCCAGGTGGTGAAAATCAGCGGCGGTGCGTTGCAGGCGTTCCTGCTGGAGCGGGTTCGTTTTCGCAAAGGGTTGGATGTGCAGGTGTCCGGCCTGTCCTGTAGTTTCTATCGCAATAAAAACGGGGTGGTCGACCGAGCTGTATGCCGCTTGGCGGATGGGTCTGTACTGGATAAAGAGCAGATGTTACGGGTCGTTTTCTGTGATTATGACTTTGACCGCTACTACCAGATCAAGCCCGCCGTCATGGAACCGCGCAGAAAAGATCTCACCCTGGAAACGTTGTTGTTGACTTATCTGGCCAAGCATCCCCGCCTGGATGGTGAGCTAAGCGCTCCCAGGATGGTGATTCGGGATACCGCCGTTCCGGAGTAGCGCCATGGCCCAGCTCTATTTCCGTTACTCAACCATGAACGCGGGAAAATCGACGGAAATCCTGAAAATCGCGCACAACTACGAGGAACAGAACAAGCGGGTGTTGTTGTGCACGCCCGCTTTGGACGACCGCTTCGGCCGCGGAATGATAACCTCACGCATGGGATTTTCGCGGGAAGCGTTGATCCTGGATAACCAGGTTGATGTGGTCGAACGGGTCAAACAGCATCGCCCCGACTGCGTATTGGTGGACGAGGGCCAGTTCCTGACCCGGGCCCAGGTAGTTTCGCTTTCCCGGGTCGTGGATGATGTCGGCGTTCCCGTCATCGTGTACGGATTGAAAAACGATTTCCGCAACCGGCTTTTCCCGGGCAGTGAAAGCCTGCTTTTGTTTGCGGATAAGGTCGAAGAAGTCAAAACCGTTTGCTGGTATTGTCCCAAAAAGGCAACCATGTTGATCCGCATGCGTGACGGCCGGCCGGTCAGCCGGGGAGCGCAGGTGGAAATCGGAGGTAACGACAAGTACGTTTCCGTGTGTCGGCGTTGCTATGCCCGGCGCCTGCCCCTGGAATGAAAGTCGAAAGTAAACAGACAAAGCCTTGTGATGGCACTAAGGAGTGTTAGTGATGAGGAAACCGGCCAGGCAGTTCAGCTCAGAATGCCTGTCCGAACTGTGATGATGCGCATTTTTGGCGCTGTGATGAAAAGCAGGCGCTTCTCAGTTGAATGAATGGCTAATGGCGATTGGCGAGGGGCGGTAGCATGAGCCGAAAGTCTGAAGTTAAAAGTAGAAAGCAAAGTAATAGACACAAACTTTTTCAACTTCTTTTCCGCCCTCAACCCTCTCAACTTCTCTTTTCCTGGTCTTCCTGCCTTCCTGTCCCCTGTCACCTTCTTTTCAACGTTTCAACTCTTCAACTTTGTTTCTTCAGCAGCAATTGTTCCGGATCCGGTAATTCTGAAGCGCTCTTTTTTGCGCGGATCCATTCGGGTCATATCCATGACCAGCAATCCGTCTACGGTATTGAAGTCAAGATCCACGCAGAAATCCATGAAGCGGACTCCTCCGGGCAGACATTGCTGGATGTACTGGCGGAACAGGACGGGAACCGCGTAGCCCAGTGATTTCAGCGTCTGCTTGAGAACAGGGAAGTCGGCTTCAGCGCTTTCTCCGCTGAACCTGTTTTCCATTTCATCCAATTGCTCGCGGCTGATGATATAGGGGGACTTGGCCCGGACCAGGTTTTCCGGATCCCCATACCATTTCTGGAAGTAGTAAACGATCAGGCTTTTGGCCGTAGAGGAAAAGGAATGGCTGATGCTGACCGCTCCCAGCAGGTAGCGCAGGTCGTTGAACTGGGACACGTACAATCCGATTCCCCGCCAGAGATAGTCCAGGGCGCGCGTGTTCCAATAACGGTATTGAATAAAACTCCTTCCCAGTTCAGCGGATTGCGACAGCACGGGGTTGAAACGGCTGGTATACTTGAACAGGGAAGCCGTGTAGATGTGGGGGCGCTTGAAGCGTTCCACGACTTCGGCCACCCGAATCAACCGGTAGGAGCCCACGATCTCCAAGTTCTGTTCGTTCCACAACACCAGGTGGGCGTAAAACCGGTCATACTCGTCCATGTCAATGCGCCCGCCCGTTCCTTCATCCACTCGCCTGAACGTCATCTCGCGCAGGCGCGCAATCTCTTTTACGACATTGGGCGCGGTTTGAAAATCCACCTGGTAAAGGCGCAAGTGTGCTTCAGGTGAATCCAGCAGGCGGGATTCCGCCAGTTCCTGCTTGAGAATGGGTTTGCTTATGGGGTGGAGAATGGTTTTTTCGGTTTTGAAAACGCGCGGGCGGGATTTTCGCGCCAGCTTGTAGACGTGCTTTTTGAGCATCTTGATTAACAGGTTGGGGTGAAGCGGACTTTGTTTGAGGTAGCGCCCGGGAATGGGGTCGCCGATTTTTAAGCGCAGGTTTTTGCCGCGTTTTTTAAAAACCTCCCTGGGCAGCAGGAACATGGAAAATTTCTTGTGCAGAAATGAGATCAGGTAAAACCAGAGAGAGTTGCGCGATTTGACGTTTATGGGCAGGATCGGGACTTCGTATTTCTGGGCAAAGTAGATGGGTCCGTTATACCAATACCCATCCACCACCCGCCCGGCTTTCAGGCGGGACACTTCGGCGGATGGAAAAAACAGGACCGCTTCCTCATTGGCAAAGGCACGCATGATCTGGCTGACACGCTGGCGCTGGGCCTGGGGGGAAAAGATGTTGTAGGGCAGAAATAAATCCGCCAATTGGGGAATGCCGGCCAGCACGTCGTTGACCACCACCTTGATGTCCGAGCGGATTTCTCCAACGGCTTTCAGGATGGCCAGCCCGTCCAGGGCGCCGAGGGGATGATTGGAAACGATCACCAACTTGCCTTCGGAAGGGATTCGTTGCCGGTCCCGGCTGCTCAAGAGGTAAGAAAAGTCCAGAAACTCAAAGATCTCGTCGATGAACTCTAAATTCTTTTTGTCGCTGTGGTTCCGGATAAACTCATTGGCCTCGTCGATGTGAAGCAGCCAGTTCAGAAAACGCACGATCAGGCGGCTGACGAAACGGGGGTATTTTTGAAAGAAATCCGGCTGTTTGGCCTCGATCATATCCCGGATGTTCAGTGGTTTCATGGTTTGGCGTCTGTCTCCTTGCCGCTGATGGCATGCGTTTGGCAAACCATTCGGAATTCAGGGCGCATACTTGCGCAACCAAACGAAATTATAACTGATGCCCTGCAAAAGTGTCAATTTCGCTGAGTGCCCGGCTGAAACATGGCGTTGAAACAGGCAGATTGACAGTCCCCGGCGCTGGTGCTACCATGGCCGTAATCATGCAGATAAGACCACTGACAATCGGTATTTGCGGTGGCAGCGGGGCGGGGAAAACCACCCTGGCGGACGAATTGTGCCGTTGTTTTCCCACGGGCTTGATCCTGCGGATTCCCCATGACGCGTATTACCGGGACCTCTCCGACATGGAAGCTCCATTGCGTGAAAAAATGAACTTCGATCATCCGGATGCACTGGAAACAGAGGCCCTGGTGCGGGATCTCGAGGCCCTGCGCCAGGGGAAACCCGTGCGCATTCCCGAATACGATTTTTTTCGACACCGGCGGGTCGGTGAAAGGCCCGTGGAGCCTGCGGCTGTGGTGCTTCTGGAAGGCATTCTGATCCTGGCGGAGACCCGCCTGCGCTCATTGCTGGATATCAAGGTGTTTGTGCAGGTAGACGAGGACATCCGTTTGTCCCGCAGGCTTGAGCGTGATATCCGGGAGAGGGGCAGGGACCTGGACTCGGTGCTGGCACAATACTACGCCACGGTCCGTCCGATGCACCGGGCGTTTGTCCAACCCAGTTGTTATTGCGCGGACCTGGTGCTATTGGACAGCCGCAACCAGGTAGCCGTTGAGTTGCTGGCGGCGCGCATCCGGGAACACTTGTCGGCCGGGTCGTGTGCAGGAAATGGAAGCGATGAGTGATAAACTGTTTGTTGACGCCGGCTCCTTGCTGGAAGATTCAATGCGTTTGGGCATGCAGGTTTTGAAAAGCGGTTTCCGCCCATCTTTTATCGTGGGGATCTGGCGCGGAGGCACTCCCGTGGGCATTGCCGTTCAAGAGTTACTGGATTTCAACGGCATCAAGACCGATCACATTTCCATCCGTACCTCCGCCTATACCGGTATCGCCCGGCGCAACCGCGAGATCCGTGTTCACGGTATGGATTATATCGTGGACCAGATCAACGCCGAAGACGGGTTATTGATCGTGGATGATGTTTACGATACCGGCTTGAGCATCCAGGCGGTGCGGGAAACCCTGCAGCGCAGGTGTCGGCGCAATACCCCCCAGGATATCCGCATTGCCGTGGTCTACTTTAAACCGGAAAACAACCTGACATCGGTTCATCCTGATTTTTTTGTGCATTGTACCGATAAATGGCTGATCTTTCCACACGAACTCGACGGCTTGAGCGCTGACGAAGTACGTCGGCACAAGCCCGGAGTCGCCGCCATACTTGAGGAGATAAAAAAGTGAAAATCAGCCGAGAGTTTATTGAGAGGATTCCCAAAACCGACCTTCACCTTCACCTGGACGGCTCCATGCGGTTGAAAACACTGCTCGAGCTGGCGCAAAAGGCCGGAGTCGAACTTCCCGGCCGCACGGAAGCGGAATTAAAGCGAACCGTTTTCAAGGATAAGTACGCCGACCTCGGCGAATACCTAAAGGGTTTCGGCTACCTGACCGCCGTGATGCAAACGCCGGATGCACTGGAACGGGTGGCGCGGGAACTGGCGGAAGACAACCAGGCGGAAGGCGTCCGCTATATTGAAGTGCGTTTCGCGCCTCAACTGCACCAGCATCCGGGAATGGGGATCATGGATGTGTTTCAAGCTGTTTACCGCGGTCTGGAAAGCGCCAAGCAGGCGTTCAACCAGCGACCGGAAGTCCGCAACGGAAAGGAACCCGCCTTTGATTACGGAATTATCGCTTGTGCCATGCGCATGTTTGACACGGGCTTTTCAAATTACTTTGATCGCCTTCTGGATGTTCATTGCAATTCCGAGCGCAAATGGATCTTTTCCCTGGCATCGCAGGAACTGGTGCGCGCGGCCATTCATGCCCGGGATGTCCTGGCAATCCCTGTGGCGGGCTTTGACCTGGCAGGGCAGGAAAAGGGGTACCCGGCCGTGGATCACGCCCCGGCCTATGCCCTGGCGCACCGGCACTTTTTGAAAAAGACGGTGCACGCGGGTGAAGCGTTCGGCCCCGAGAGCATTTTTCAAGCCATTACAGAACTTCATGCCGACCGGCTCGGCCACGCCCTGCACCTTTTCGACGAGGATTACATCGGGGACCCTGCCATCCAGGATAGAAGCCGTTATGTAGACAACCTGGTCCAGTATATCGGCGACCGGCGTATCACCATCGAGGTGTGCCTGACCTCGAACCTCCAGACCAATCCGGATCTAAACCGGTTAAGCGACCATTCCTTCGGACGCATGATGAAAAACCAGTTGTCCGTCACCATCTGTACGGATAACAGGACGGTTTCGGCCACAACGGTCTCGAATGAGATGATGCGGGCCGTGGAAGCGTTTGATCTGAAAGCCAAGGATCTCAAGGACCTGGTGATTCATGGATTCAAGCGCAGTTTCTTTCCTGGAACCTATGTTCAGAAAAGGCGTTACGTGCGCCGGATGATCGATTTTTACGAAACAGTGGAACGGCGTTTCTGATAGCGCCGCCTATCCTGAGCGGAGAAAGGCTGATGCCGTTATGGTCGATTCTGCGGGGAGTCCTGGGGATGCTTCTGGTATTGGGAATCGCGGTGACTTTTTCCGCCAATCGCCGCAGAATCAGTTGGCGCCTGGTGGGCATGGGCCTGTTGATCCAGGCGGTTCTGGCTGTTTTCCTCATTCACGGAAAATCCATGGGCGCATGGTTCGCGCCGCTGGGTTGGCCCAAGGTGCTGGTCGATTGGGCCGGGGGGGCCGTGGTGACGGTATTGGGATTCATCACGGCAGGATCCCGATTCGTGTTCGGCAGCCTCGCGGTCAGCGCCGGTGATGACAGCCTGGGATTCTTTTTCGCGTTTCAGGTTTTGCCCACGATCATCTTTTTTGCTTCCCTTACCGCGGTGTTGTACCACCTGGGCGTGTTGCAGGCGATAGTGCGGGTAATGGCCACCATCATGTCACGCTTGATGGGAACCAGCGGGGCGGAATCGCTCTCAAACAGCGCCAACGTTTTTATCGGCCAGACGGAAGCGCCGATCCTGGTGCGACCCTATATCACCCATATGACGCGATCGGAACTGCTGACCATCATGGTGGGAGGGATGGCTACGGTGGCGGGCGGGGTGATGGCCAGTTACATTCAGTTACTGGGGCGCGCACTGGCTGATGCCCAGGGAGTGCCCCTGGCTCAGGCCCAATTGATGTTTGCCGTTCACTTGATTACGGCCAGCGTCATGGCTGCGCCGGCATCGCTGGTGATCGCCAAGATCCTGGTCCCTGAAACAGGCGAGCCCCGCACCAGGGGAAAGGTGACCCTGCGGGTGGAGCGGGAGTCGGCCAATCTTTTGGATGCCGCCTCGTCCGGCGCCGCCGACGGCTTGAAGCTCGCCCTCAATGTGGGGGCCATGCTGATTGTGTTTATCGCCTTTGTGTACATGTTTAATTACATACTGGCTTCTCTTGGCGAACTGACGCATGCAAACGCGTGGCTGGAGTCGCAGTTCGGCGGACCGCTGTCACTGGAACTGTTGCTCGGGTTGTTATTGAAGTACGTGGCCATCGGCATTGGTGTGCCGGCAGCGGACGCCATGGCTTTCGGCAGCCTGTTCGGCACCAAGGTCGTGTTGAACGAGTTCGTGGCTTACGTCAACCTGGTGGACCTGATCAAGCAGGGGGTATTGTCAGAAAAATCCGTGATCATGGCCACCTATGCCCTCTGCGGGTTCGCCAATTTTTCTTCCATCGGCATTCAGATCGGCGGCATCGGCCCCATGGCCCCCACCCGCAAAGCGGAAATCGCGGCCCTGGGCCTGCGCGCCGTCCTGGGCGGCAGCCTGGTCACCCTGTTAACCGCTTCCCTGGCCGGAGTATTAATTCAGTAAAAACAGAAAGAAAAGCAGTTTGCCTTTTCAACTCTGTTTGTCTATTTGGTAAAGTACGGTGGGTTCCTCTTTCACGGGGGCATCGGCAATCTGAGCGGCGCGGCCGAGGTGCTCCAACCCCGCTTCCAGCCGGCTTGCGCTGCTGGAATAGAGAGTGGCCAGTGGTTCACCGGCATTGACCCGGTCACCGGTTTTGCGGTGCAAAATCACCCCGGCTCCCGGATCCACGGGTTCACCCGGCCGGTTGCGGCCGGATCCGGCCGCGTGGGCGGCCAGTCCGGTTTCCCGCGCGTCCATTGCGGTCAGAAACCCGGTCCGCGATGCGTAAACGCTTTCCGTCAGCGCCGCCCGGGGCAGGAGTGACGGATCCTCGCAACAACGCGCGTCGCCTTTCTGGGCATGGACCCAGCCGGCGAACAATTCCAACGCTTTTCCCGAATCGATCGCGTTTTGCAGAGTCTGCCTGCGGCAGGCCTGATCCCCGTTGATCCGGGCAAACTCCATGGCGGCTTCGGCCAGCGCGAAGGTTACCTCCATCAAGTCCCCGGGGCCCTCTCCCCGGAGTGCGGCCAGGGCTTCCGCCACCTCCAGGGCATTGCCGACGCAGAGGCCCAGTGGTTGATCCATCCGGGTAATGAATCCCGTTACCGGCCGGCCGGCGGCCTCACCCATCATGACCATTGTCCGGCATAGCTTCAATGCGTTTTTTGTGTTTTGGGTGAAAGCCCCGGATCCGGTTTTGACATCCAGCACGAGTGCGTCCGCCTTCACCGCCAGCTTTTTGCTCATGATACTACTGACAATCAAGCCGAGGTGGTCGATAGTGGCGGTTGTATCTCTGAGCGCGTATAAGCGGCGGTCGGCCGGAACCAGGTGGGATTCCGCGCCGGCAATCACCATTCCGGTCTCAGCCAGGACCTGGCGGAATCGCTCAGCCGACAGGGAACACTCAAGGCCCGGGATCGACTCCAATTTGTCCAGGGTTCCGCCCGTATGTCCCAGACCCCGACCGGAAAGCATCGGCACCCGGATCCCGACCGCGGCCGCCAGGGGGGCGAACACCAGGCTGACCTTGTCGCCCACACCGCCGGTGCTGTGCTTGTCGATCCGCCAGGGGGCGACCTCGTTGAGTTCGAGTTGTTCGCCGGATTCCATCATGGCTTCCGTCAAGGCAACCAGCTCATCATCGTTCAGGCCGTTCAGGTAGATGGCCATCAGCATGGCCCCCACCTGGGCATCCGTCCAACTCATGGAGGTGACACCGCTGGTGAAATCCCGGATCTGCCGGGGGGTTAAGGTTTTTCCGTCGCGTTTGCGTGCGATCAGAAAGGCCGGAGGAGTTTCCACGGGATTAACTCCCGGTTTCCATAATGATGTCAATGCCGGAACTGGTACCGATGCGATCCGCGCCCGCGGCGATCATGGCCATGGTTTGTTCCAAGGTGCGAATGCCTCCTGAAGCCTTGACTCCCATGTGATCCCGAACTGCCGACTTCATTGTGCGCACGGCCTCGACCGTGGCTCCTCCGGGACCAAAACCAGTGGATGTTTTGACAAAGTGGGCGCCCGCTTCCCGGCACAGGGAGCAGGCTGAGCGGATTTCCGCCTCGTTGAGCAATGCGGTCTCGAGGATGACTTTGATCAGGATGCCCGATGGCAAAGAGCGGACCACTGAGCGGATATCCTGTTTGACCAGGGCCAGGTCACCGGAACGAAAAGCCGCCAGGTTCATGACCATATCGATTTCCGCGGCGCCTTCAGTGGCGGCCAGTTCAGCTTCCGCGGCTTTAATGGAGCTGCGGTTCGCCCCGAGAGGGAATCCGACCACGGTGCAGACGCGGACCTGTGAATTGCGTAATTGCTCGTGGGCCAGTGATACGAAATGGGGCAGAATGCAGACCGTGGCGAAATGGTGCCGGTGGGCTTCCAGGCACAGCCGACGGATGTCCCGCTCGCTGCAGTCCGGTTTCAACAGGGTATGATCGATACGGGGGGCGATTTCAGCGGCACTTGTCATTGATTAGCGCCTTTAAGGGGAAATTGAAATCCCAGGGGAAGCAATTCGATAAGGGGTTTTTCGGTAACCCGGTCTCCCAGACCGGCCATGATCACGTAACTGTCGGGAAGCGCGAATTCAACCATGACTTGAAGGCAGGCACCACAGGGAGGCACGGGTTCATCAGTCCCGGCAGCCACCAGCAGGACATGGAAACGATATTCGCCGGCGGCAACCATGCTGAAAATGGCGTTTCGCTCCGCGCAGACGGTTAATCCATAAGACGCGTTCTCAACATTGACTCCGGTGAACACGCGCCCGGAAGCGGACCGGACCGCGCATCCCACGGAAAAATCGGAATAGGGGGCGTAGGCTTTCAAACGTGCTTTTCGAGCGGCTTGCAGCAACTCACTGGTCAAGGTTGTCATGGCGGACCTGCAGGAAACCTGCTTCCATTCTAGGCAACGGCCGCCTGTATGTCAACCGCGAACGACGTTTCATTATCATCTCCAATATGGCATGATAAGCACTTATCCGCAGGAGGTATCATGTCGTTGGTTGAGAAGCTGGATGCCGCGGTGGAACAGGTGCGCTCTATGGTCAAAGAAGTCCCCCGCATCGGAGTCGTGCTGGGTTCCGGCCTGGGGGGATTTGTTGAAGGTTTCCCCGTGGATTCACAAATCCCCTTCAGGGAGATTCCCGGTTTTCCGCCGGTTTCCGTGGAAGGTCATGCGGGGCGTCTCCTCTGCGGCCGTTTGCAAAACCGGCCGATCATGATTCTGCAGGGGAGGGCCCATTTCTACGAGGGCCATACCATGGCGGAGGTGGTTTTTCCCGTGCGCACCCTGTGTCGCATGGGAGTTGAAACCGTGGTGTTGACGAATGCCGCCGGCGGCATTGGTCAACACCTGCAACCCGGCGACCTCATGGTGATTCGCGATCACATCAGCCTGATGGGTGACAATCCCCTCAGGGGCCCGAATCCTTCCGCGTTGGGACCGCGTTTTCCTGATCTCAGCGCCGCATACGATCCCGACCTGCGCGCCCTGGCGACGCGTATTCTGGAAGAAACCGGGGGGCCCGTGCGCGAAGGGATCTACGCGGCCATGACCGGGCCGGCTTATGAAACTCCGGCCGAGGTACGCATGCTGGCCGCATTGGGCGCGGACGCGGTGGGGATGTCGACCGTACCGGAAGCCGTGGCGGCGCGGCACATGGGGGTACGTGTAGTAGCCATTTCCTGTATCACCAACCTGGCCGCGGGCATAGGCAAGCAGCCGCTTTCACACGCCGAAGTTACGGAAACGGCCTCCCGCACCGCCGCGCGTTTTCAAAAGGTGCTCACGGCCATGTTAAAGCAAATCCCCCTCACGGAAGCAGTCAAGACTTGACGCGCCAGCCTTTTTTCTGGAATATGCGCTCGATTTCCCGGCTGCGGAATGCTTCCCGTCGCGCGTTCCAATCTTCACGTATGGCGTCCATGTGACGACAGGCGCTTTCTTTGTCCGGAAAGTGGCCCAGAACGATCTCTTCCTTTCCAATTATCGGGGCCGTGAAAAAAACCAGTGCCTGATTTTTCTTGCCTTTGCCGCCTTCGAACGTAATGGGAAAATCGAGGTCCACGATGTCTTCCATTCGTGCCGGCCGGTGTCGCAAGCGCCAGCGTTGAAAAAAGACCTCCGCGTGTTTCCACTGGTTGTAGGCATCTACGGCTGATTTCCAATCCAGGCATTCCCGCCCGTCCAGATCCAGGACCAGTGGTTGACCGGTGGCCAGGAACATCTCCTCGGGCTCGGCATCAGCGAAGTTCCGGATCGGCAGGCGTGCGCGGGCACCCTTCTTTGTGTATTCCACGTTTACGGTTTTTCCCGCAATCACGGTTTTTTCCGGCCAGCGTGCATCCATCAGTTTGCGGATCATTGCCGCGGGGAGCAGGCGATCCAGTTGCAGGCGGCCGTTGAATCGGTCGAAGTGAAAAAACAGGTCCAGGCGGTCGGTACGCAAGCGCGAGCTGATTTCCCGGCAAAGGAACCGGGTCCAATAATCGTTGAAAGACTTTTTTTTCGGCGCGAGGTTCCGGGGAAGGCGCGAGAATTCACTTTCCAGGCGCTTGCGATGTCGATTCAGGGGCAATTCTTCTTTCTGGTTGCGAATCCAGCGCAATACGTGCGGTATGGCGGCATCCCGGTCTCCGGGCTGCGACCAATCCGGGGCGGCGGCGTATTCGATGATCAACTGGTCTCCGAAAAAGACACGGTGTCGGATTATCGCGGTATGATTGCGGACGCGTACTGAACGTTCGTGACGATAACTGAAGGGTGAAAGGTCTTCCAGCAGTTCCAAAGAAATTCGGGATGCGAAGGTGATCAGGGCGAGCTGGAATTGCTCCGCCTCGCCGCTTTGGGGGTTGGTGCGGGTTACCAGGAGATCAAACGGCTGGCCCGTGATCCACTCGGGGGGCTCGGCGGCCAGGATCGATTGGCGATCCAGGCGCCTGGCCTCCTCTTCCTCGCGGCTGTAGATGTCACCGAAGCGGCGAAAGACCCATTCGGTGAACCCGGACAGGATGGCCCGGTAAACAGCCGCTTCTTCCCCGGGAGACCACTCGTCATGGACCGCTTTTACTTTCAGGCGCGAGCGCAACTCACGCAGGATTTCCTTTGCTAAAGAGAGCTTTTTGTGATGGATGTAGGCGCGGAACTGGCGTTGGTTGTTCCAGATGATGATCTGGTTGAGGATGTCGGATTGAAAGCGGCCTTCATGCACGGAAGTTCCGGGAAAATCCCGGTTTACAATGCCGCCGGCTTCCAGTATCGCGATGGCTTTGAGTACGGTGTCCGTCACGCGGGAAGAGGATTTGCGCGCTTCGAGCAGCATGCGCGCACTCTGGATTGACACGGGCAGCCCCGCCATGTGTTTGCCGTCCTCGGTGATGGCGCTTTCGGTCGTGATGGCTCCGTATACTTCGAGGCGTTGCAGGGCACGGGTGATCAATCCGGATTTTGGAGAATGAAAAAAGGGAAAATCCCGGGGGGATACGCCCCAGTTGATCATGCGCAGCACAACGGACTCCAGGTTCAACCGCCGGATTTCAGGTTCGGGGAAATGCGGACGCTCATCCATTTCCCTCTCGGCGCAGAGGATGTATTGGCCGCTGCGAACCCTTCCCGCCCGTCCGGCCCGCTGCAGGCATTCTGCGCGGGAGATGTCGACCGGGTACAGGCCCTCAATGCCCTTGCGGATCTGAATCTCTTTTTTTTGTCCGGAATCGATCACCGCGTCGATATCGTCGATGGTCAGGCTGGTCTGGGCGATGTCCGTGGCGAGGACGACTTTCGGCTGGGAGTAATGCTGAAACACCCTGGCCTGGTCGCGGATTCCGAGTTCTCCATGCAAAGGCAGGATCCGGGCATGCAGGCCGTCCTCTTTCAGGGCGGCCTCCAATTGCTCCCCGAAATCCTCGATTTCACGTTTTCCCGGTAGAAACACCAGGATATTGCGGCCCCCTGCCACCAATTGCGCTGCATCGGACAGCATGAATTCCGGATGATGGCGGTGCATGGTGACCGGGAATCCCCTTCCGGGAACCGAAATCACCGGCGCATCTTTCAGGAAATTGGAAAGGCGGTTCGCCTGCAGGGTGGCACTCATGACGACGACTTTTTTTTTCTCTTTGCGAAAGACGCCCCGGTCCAGGTTTTCGCGAACCGTTCCCATCAGGGTTTCCTGGTTCAGGTTCCATTCATGGACTTCATCCAGGATCAATGCATCCCAGTCACGCTTGGCCTGGATCTCGCGCTGCATCTGGACGCCGTCGGTCAAATACAACAATCGGGTCTGCCGCGAACAGCAGCGGTCCAGGCCGGTCTGGAACCCGATGGCGCCCCCCCAGGGAGTGCCGGTGATTTCAGCCAGGTAGTGTGAAAGGGAGCGGGCGGCGATCCGCCGGGGCTGGGTAACCCGTACCCGCATTCCCCGCTGCCACAGCCACAAAGGCACCCGGGTGGACTTGCCGGCGCCGGTTTCCGCGGTGAGAATCACGACCGGATGGCGGTCCACCTGCTGAAGGATGGTGTCCTGGAACGCATCAATGGGCAACGTGCCCGCCGGCACGGATTCAGTCATGGGGGATACTGTATCAAACAACCGTATACCTGGCAAGGCCGGCGGCGGACTATGCTATAATCGCCGCAGAAAGGATCCTGACGTGACTCCCATCGCACATACCATGGTCGGAATCAGTGGTTGGCTGGCCGTTTCCCGCCGTTTTCGAGGCGGAGAAATGGCCGCCTTTGTTCTGGCGGCCAACCTTCCTGATGTGGATTTTCTCTTGCGAATGGTGCCGGCGGTGCGTTCCCGCATCCCCCATCAGTATGTCACCCACAACCTGGTTTTTGTTTTACTGTCCACCCTGCTTCTGTTCGGGCTTGTGCGCACGATCCGGGTACGATGGGCCCTGTTGGCGGTGGGCGTATCTCACGTGGTATTGGACCTGTTGGTGACAGACATGATGGATCCAATCGGCTTTCCCATTTTGTTCCCTTTTTCCTCCCGCTTGTTTCATGTCGGCGGATTCCCGCCGTTTCACCGGGAGAGCCTGGCCGTGGTTTTTTCCTGGGGAAACCTGGGCGTGATGGGCTTGGAGTTACTGGTTTTCGCGGTTCCTCTCTGGGTCCTGGCCGCAAGGCGATTGCAAATCCCGGGTGCAAAAAGGGATTTTTGGAGGTGAATTTGACAGCGATCAACCTGGTTTCCGGCGGGCTCATCGCATTGCTGATTATCATGATGGTTCAGGCCTCGATCCGGGAGAAGCAACGGCGGGCCACATGGCTGTGCATGGCGGCATTCCCGGTAAACCTGGTGTTCTGGGGCGCCTTGATCCAATTGCGCCACTTTCCCCTGGTTCAAACCGCCAATGCGGTGTTTCTGGGATTTCTTTTCCTGACCGTTTTTGTGGCGTGGATTCCCTGGTTTCCCCGCGGCCTCCAGGTGGAGAGTCCAGGTCCGGGAGCGGAAGCAATGGATGAGCGGGAGCATATGTTCTCCCGCAATGAACTCCAGTACCATCCCCGTTTGGCTCAGGCCTACTACGCGGACCATCCCGCCCGGCGGGAAACAGACCGAGCCGTTCATGCCGCTGTGGAACTGGGAGATCCGGGAGGGCTTTATTTCGACCGGCGCTTTGCAACCATGGCCTCTGCCGCGTTCGAATTTCTGGATCGATCCCGACAATGTCAGCCGACTGAACCTCCATCCACGGCAAAACGGCCCGATAGTGGTCCGCCGGACCAGTTGGCTGCGGACATCCAGTCATTGGGCGGCTACTACGGCGCTGTGGATGTGGGGTTTGCCGCCCTGGAGCCGTATCACTGGTACAGCCATGCCGGCCGACACGCAGAAGGTTGGGGTGATGCCATCCACCCATCGCATGATCGCGGGATCGTGATCGTTGTGGCCATGGACGTGCGCATGATTCAACATTCTCCCGCTTTGCCCGTATTGCTGGAATCATCGCGCCAGTACGTGGAAAGCGCCAAGATCGCAAATGTCGTGACGCATTATCTCAGGGCCCTGGGCCATGACGCCCGGGCGCACACGGACGCCAACTACCAGTTGATGTGTGTGCCGGTTGCGGTATCGGCCGGCCTGGGAGAATTGGGCAGGATGGGAATTTTCATGCACAGGGTTCATGGCCCGTGCGTACGCCTGGCCGTGGTGTCAACCAATGCCCCACTCCCCAGCGGGAAACCGCTCAATCAACATGTCGCCGACTTCTGCCGCATTTGCAAAAAATGCGCGGAAAACTGCCCGTCGCGAGCCATTCCCGAAGGAGAAGAACCGGAGAGTCGAGGTTTCCGCCACTGGTCCATTCTCCAGGAACGTTGCTTTGCTTTCTGGAAACGGATCGGCACGGATTGTGCCTTTTGCATCCGCGTATGCCCCTATTCCAAACCGGATACGGCGATTCACCGCCTGGTACGATGGCTGATTGCGCGCAATCCCTGGAACCAGAGGGCGGCGCTTTTCTTTGACGACTTGCTGTACGGCCGCAGGCCGCCGATTGCCCGGAAAAATCCCCGGGATGTCCTTCCTGAAGACCTTCTCGGTTGAGATTCTGCTTTTTCGGGGGGGTTTGACTTTGGCCCGGCTTGCGGGTAGAATGGCCAATGAAGTGGAATATAAAGGGGGGTGTTTTCCGGAGGCGGAAATGGCAAGCGACAAGTATTCCCAGGCCGGCGTAAACATCGATAAGGGCAATCAGGCGGTTGAAAAAATCCGCGACATGGTTCGCCGCCTGGGAGTGAATGAAATCGGCAAGTTCAGCGGGTTTTTCCCCTTGCAACAGAAACTGGAGCATCCGGTCCTGGTCTCTTCCGCGGATGGAGTGGGTACCAAACTGAAAGTGGCTTTTCTGGCCGATCGTCATAATACCGTGGGCCAGGATCTGGTTAATCATTGCGTAGACGATATTCTGGTATACGGAGCGGATCCCCTGTTTTTTCTGGATTATATCGCCACCGGCAAAGTGGAGCCGGATACGATTTCCGCCATTGTTTCCGGCATGTTGGAAGGTTGCGTGGAAAACGACTTTGTGCTGCTGGGTGGTGAAACCGCGGAAATGCCCGGGTTCTACAAGGAAAACGAGTACGATGTGGCCGGGTTCATCGTGGGTTTGGTGGATCGGAACCGCATTCCGGATGGCAGCGATATCCGCCAGGGCGACTTGTTGATCGGCTTGCCCTCCACCGGGCTTCACACCAACGGCTACTCCCTGGCCCGTCATATCCTGTTCGAGCAGGAAGGCCTTTCCGTAAACAGTCCCCTTCCGGGAGTAGGCGCAACCGTGGGGGATGAATTACTCCGGGTTCATCGCTCGTACCTCAAGCCGGTCCGCCCGTTGATTCAGGAGGAATGCGTAAAGGGCATGGCCCACATCACCGGCGGCGGATTCATCGACAACATCCCCAGGATCCTGCCCGAAAATCTGGGCGCCCGGGTAGAGCAGGTCTGGCCGGTCCCTCCCATTTTCCGTTTTCTGGTGGAGAAGGGCGGCGTCAGCCTTGAGGAGCGTTTCCGGGTATTCAACATGGGCATCGGCATGGTTTTGATCATTGCCCCGGACAAGTTGAGTCGGGTGGAAGCTTCCCTGAAAGCGGCCGCGGAGTCTTTTTACCTGATCGGCCAGGTCGTTTCCCATGAGGGTGGAGCCCGAATACGCATTCAATGAGCCGTCCGCTCGAATTTCTCCAGGCCTGTACAGTGGGCATCGCCGGTGCCGGTGGCTTAGGTTCCAATTGTGCCGCGGCGCTGGCCCGCAGTGGTGTGGGCCGTCTGGTGATCGCGGATTTTGACCGGGTCAGTCGCGAGAACCTCAACCGCCAGGCTTTCTTTTGCGATCAGGTGGGCATGAAAAAAGTGGATGCCTTGAAAGAAAATATTCAGCGCATGGCTCCGCAAACAGAGGTCGCGGCGCTGGACTTACGCTTGACGGAAGAAAACGTATTGTCGGTTTTTTCTGCTTGTCCGGTGGTAGTTGAGGCGTTTGACAGCGCGGAAGCCAAGCAGATGATTGTGGAAACCTTCCTGACGGAGCGGCCGCGGATCTGGCTGGTGGCCGCGTCGGGATTGGGGGGGTACGGTCGCAACGAGATCCTGCATACGCGCAGAAGCGGGCGCCTTATCATTTGCGGTGATGAAGGCAGCGAGGTGTCACCGGAACTGCCGCCCCTGGCTCCCAGGGTCGGAATCGTGGCTCACATGCAGGCGAATGTGGTACTCGAATTGTTGCTGGATGAGCCCTCCCTGGCGCGGCAATCAGCAAAGGAACAAAAATGATCATCACCCTGAACAACCGAGAAACAAATATTCCCGAACAGGAAGAGATGACGGTGAAACAGCTCCTGGATCATATGCGCTACGTGTTTCCCAACATCGTGGTCAAGGTCAACGGCACCCTGGTGCGCAAAGCACAATACAAAGAAGTGGTGGTGCGCAACGGTGACACGGTGGAAGCCATCCACATGATCAGCGGCGGTTGAGTGCCTTTTCTTCTTTTCTACTCGTGCTTGTGATGGGGACTCACGAGGGCTGGTGATGCGAGCTTACAAGTGCTTGTGATGAGGCGCAAAGCGCCTTGGTGATGAGGGAGCTTCCGGGTTCTGTGATGAAAAACAGACACTTGCCTGTCGCCAACTTCTTTCCTCTCCAACTTTCCAACTCTTCAACTCTTCAACTTTTGGTTCTCTTCCATTTTGTGTGGGTTTGGGGGTTATACTTATTTGAAAAAATGATAAGGCTGCATGAGAGTACCCTTTCGGGCACAAATCACCGCTCACCACTTCGGTTCAGAC
>Ga0129302_1000450_pt1 | contig 30554 bp, 42 predicted proteins | sample BlaSprsedimmetaG_FD_94476 | JGI IMG/M metagenome (GOLD analysis project Ga0129302, IMG submission 94476) | Hot spring sediment bacterial and archeal communities from California, USA to study Microbial Dark Matter (Phase II) - Blank Spring... | ecosystem: Environmental > Aquatic > Thermal springs...
AAAGCTTTTTGATCACCCTTCTTGATTTTTTTAGCAAGTTCAATTTCTTCGTCGGCTGTTAGTAAATCTACTTTACCGATTTCCTGCAAATATTTATCTAAGGATTGGCTTTCACGATTTGTAAATTGCTTAGTGATCTTCAAATGAAAACTCCTAATTGATTTCCGAATTAATTGAATCAACAATACCAACAATAGATGCATCAACCGGTGCCATATCAACAGAAAGCGGAATTACCGCTTCGCTTGCGGTTATATAAAAAACAATTTCACCGGGACCTGCACCAATTGTATCTAATGCAACTATTGGTCTGCCAATATTTTCTTTTTTAGAATTTATCGGTTGAACAAATTGCATTTTATAATTCTTCACCGAATCATACTTTCGAGTAGCCCAGATAGTTCCTATAACTTTACCAAGTATCATTAAATTAATTCTTTAAAGTTTCTTGAAGATTATCTTTAACGCTAACATCTAATTTATCAACAATAGCCATTATTACGGCATCGACAGGTTTGTTTTTGGTAATATTTGTTTGTCTTGCCGAACTGCCCAGTGCGGCAAGAACAATTTCGCCAACACCGGCTCCAACGGAATCAACTGCAACAACAAAATTTTTGAGTGGTTTATAATCGAGATCTAATTCCCGGACAATTAAAAATTTTGCGCCGACTAAATTTTCATCTTTACGAGTTGACCAAACTGTTCCTATAACTTTACCTAATAACACTAATCACCTCACAAATTATTTGGATCAATTATTTTAATTCCGGTTAAAGAATATTTTTCCTTGTTATAAGTTACAATCGGCAACTTGCTGATTTTTGCCGTTGCACAAAATAAAGCGTCTCTTACAGAATCAACTTTATCAATAAACTCATTAACCAACAAACTGTAACGAGAATGAAAACCAAGAACATTAACCGAACGCATTAGTGCATCAACTAACTTTTTTTCTTCTTTTTTTCGAGAAGCAAAATATAACTCAGCGGAATTTATAACAGTTGTAAAACAAATTCCACATTCCATAACTTTTTCTAAATCGGATTTTGTATTTTTTTCATGTGTTAAATGCTGAAATAAAACATCCGTATCAATCATATATTCATTTTTCTTATTGCTCATACAATAATTCTTTTAACAAAATCTGAATTTTTTAATTCCCCTTTTGAAATAAGAAAATCAAGAACAACGGCATCGGGCAAGGACTGCATTTCTTTTATTTTTACAAATGAGTGCAGATTAATTTTATTACTTATGGTAATTTTATTTTTATTATCAATACTTTCTGCGCTTGCTTCAACTATGCCTTTATTAACCAATGAGTTTATCTTTTCCTGCAGACCTGTAATGTTGCCTTCTTTATCCGGCACAAATTTGAAACCTTCCAAGAGAAACAAAAGAGAATCATTCATTTAGAAAACTACTGCCCGATAAATTATTATTGATTTTGTAAAAATGAGCAACGGTTTGAGCCGCATCGGAAAATGTTTTCCTAATTCCCAAATTTCTTCCGGCTTTGTTTTTCCGATAGAAAAGTAAAGGTACGTATTCTCTACTATGATCGGTACTTGGGGTAGTTGGATCATTACCATGATCAGCCGTTATAATTAATGCATCGGTTTCGTCCAGGTTTTCAAGAAAACTTGGAAGCCAATCATCGAATTCCCTAAGGGCGTTATAAAATCCAACCGTATCATTTCGATGACCAAAGTATACATCAAAATCGACTAAGTTTATAAACACAAAGCTATTCTTCACGGCGCTTGTATAATGAATAAGTTTCGACATGCCCTCGGAATTACTTTTGGCTTTTTCATTTACATCAATCCCGTTGTAATTAAAGAGATCACTTATCTTCCCGATTGCAATTGTTTGTATGTTATTCTGCTGAAGATAATTCAGTATTGTATCTGAGGGAGGATTAAGCGAAAAATCTTTCCTGTTTGTTGTTCGATTGAAGTTACCCGGTTCGCCGATAAAAGGTCTGGCAATTACTCTTCCTACTGTATGTTGCCCTACTAAAACTTTATCGCGGGCAATTTGACAAATTTCGTATAGTCTTTCAACCGGAATAACATCTTCATGAGCGGCAATTTGAAAAACTGAATCCGCAGAAGTATAAACAATTGGGTAACCTGTCTTTACATGTTCAACACCGAGTTCATCAATAATTGCAGTTCCCGATGCCGGTTTATTGCCTAAAATTCCACTTACATTAGCTGCTTGTTTAAAATTTTCAACTACATCTTCCGGGAATCCGTTCGGATAATATGGAAAATCAAAATCAAGTTTAAGTCCGGCAATTTCCCAATGCCCCGTTGTGGAATCTTTTCCTTTAGACACTTCCTGCATTTTACCGTATGAAGCGAGAGGTTTAACTGACGGGGGGAGACCACTAATTTCAATTATGTTTCCTAAACCGAGCGATTGAAGGTTAGGGAGATTAAACTCTCCAATATGCTTTGCAATATTGGCAATGGTGTTGCTTCCTTCGTCGCCGTAATTACCGGCATCCGGCAATTCACCAACACCGACACCGTCAAGAATTATTATAAAAAAATTATTCATAATTAATTTATACTCTTTACTGAATTTCCCCCTTTTTCAAGGGCTTTATTTAAGGCTAAGTTGGCATCACTTAATACAAGTTCAACATCGGTTTTATGTGACGCCGATGCAACACCAATCGATACAGTAAATGTTGTTTGTTTTGTTACAACTGCAATCGGTTTACGAGCAATTTTTATTCGTAACTTTTCGGACCATAAAAAAACATCTTTAGTAGTTGCATTAAAAAAGTAAACAGCAAATACTCGTTCATCCAAACGCCCGAATAAATTCAAAGGAGTAATTTCCTCGCGTATTGTATTAGCAATGGATTTTAGAACTTTCGGGAAAGGATTTCCTTCAAACAAAGAATCCTCTTCAATGAAATCGTCAATTTTAATTAAAGCAATTGCACCTTCGGCATTTAATTCATTCGCTTTAAATAAATCATTTCTAAGTTGAGAAATAAATGCAGTGCTATTTAAAGCCCTTGTTTCAATATCAACCGATAAAAGAGATTTCAATATTTTCTGTGTAGAATAAGAATGCACCATAAATGAAAATATCTTTGTCGATTGTTTCATGAATTGAACATCTTCAGTTGTATATAAATTTTTCTTCAGCGTTTCAAAACATAGTACACCGTAATTCTGATCATCGTAAACTAAAGGAATAGCGAGAAAAGAACCGTCAAAACTTATGTCTTCACTTTTTGTAAATCTGAAATACTCACCGGAAGAAGTATCATCGATCTTAATCGGCATCCCGCTCAGTATGGCTTTTCCTACAATTGTTCCACCTAATTCAACTTCAAGATTTTCACCTATATATTTAAGTGTAGTTCTATTAATAATTTTTGATGTTCTGAATTTTTGATCGGCAGGGTCGAAGTAAACAAAAGTAAAAGCACTCCAAGGAATTAATTCTGCAACTGCAGATTCCAACATATCAAAAAGTTCTTTCTCGTTGCTGAACCGTCTATCAATATTTAATACACCCAATAAAGATTTTAATCTTTGTTCGGCTTGCGATTCGGAAAATTTTTCTTCGAACAACGAAATTATTATTGATAGAACTCTTACAAATCTTCCCAAAGAATAAATAGTTTCTATCCCGAATGCATCATTTACCTTAGAGTCTAATGCAAGCACACCGGCAAGTGATTTGCCATAGAATAAGGGAACACCAACAAAACTTTTTATACCCTGCTTAGAATTATAATAGCGAATAACATCTTTTTCTGCAGTAGATGAAATATCAGTTAGTAGTTCCGGTTCTTCTTTTTTAACAATCTTACTTAATATGTCGTCTTCAATATCAAATTTTTGTTCCGTAATAAACTCACCGGAACTAGAAACGAATTTCTCGAGTGTCAACCTTTCTTTATTTTTATTATACCAGAAGAAAATTGAAGTATGAGCCATAAATGCTTCTTTTACGACATTTAAAATCTTTTCGAGGACAAAAGCAAACTGTTCATCATGAGATACGTTTTCAGGAAGTTCTTCTGTAGCAATAAATTCAAAATTTTGTTTCAGGTCTTGCGGTTTAAAAAAGTCTCTATTCTTAGAGACATTATCGCTAGGCACATAGTTTTCGCTAGTTATAACTTCAATTTTTTTTGTAGGGGAAACAATTTTAAAATCTTCTCCGTCATCAACTTCAAAAACGGATTTTGATTTTACGGAAGGTGTTTGTATCTCAACTTCATCGGATAATGAATCTTCAACAGTATTACTAAAAGATTCTTCTCTTACCGAATCGCGTAAGAAGATTATGAATCCAACATAAAGTACGAGTATAGCGGCGGTTATAATTTTTAGGACGAGATCATCTGCAAGAAACAGAATTGTAATCAATACAGGAATAAGTGAAAATATCAAGATACGCTTTCTATTACGAATACTTATTCCCATAAAATTTTTTTGCAATAATTAGTTGAAAAAGGCGATGTATTATAACAAAAGTTCAGTTAAATGTCATCAATAGAAGAGCTTACGAAGTCTGTTTACAATCTCTTTTTTCCCAGTTCCTTTCACTGCAGAGTGGAGCAGTAAATTATCCCCAAACGATACTTCCGGGAAGTATTCTAAAATTTCACTTTTACGTTTTGCTATTTCGCCTTGCTTAAGTTTATCAACTTTGTTTAGAATAATTGTAAAAGGAATATCGAGTGAGCTTAAAAAATCATTTAATACGATGTCAAGTTCGGTAGGATGATGACGTGCATCAATAAGATGAAACACAGTAACTATTTGTCTTGAAGCTTGCAGGTATTCACCAATCAGCTTCTGCCATTTTTCCCTTTCCGTTCTAGAAACTTTTGCATATCCAAAACCCGGCAGGTCTACAACATAAAATTTCTCATCAACAATGTAGTAGTTTATTGTTTTTGTTTTCCCGGGTGATGAACTTATCTTTGCAATATTTTTTCTACCGAAGATATTATTTATAAACGAAGATTTACCAACATTTGATCTGCCTGCTAAAACAATTTCTGGTAAGATCAACTTCGGAAGTTGATTTACTTTTGCAACAGATTTTATGAATGAAATATTTTTCATAGATAAAAAAAAGAGCAACCGCTTGGTTACTCTTTTTGCTTTAAAATCAATTTATGAACAATCTATTTATCTTCTTTTTCTTCGGCAGCACTTTCATCAGTTTCGGAATCGGTTTTTTCTTCAGCAGTTTCAGATTTTACTTCTTCCTTTACTTCTTTTTTTGATTCTTCCGATTTCTTTTTAGAAGATGTTTTACGTTTGGTTGTTTCCTTTTCTGCTTTTTCTTCTTTATTGTCTTCTATAACTTCTGCTTCCTCGGCTTCTTCTTTCTTCGGAGCTTTTTTAGATTTCTTTGCCTTTGCCTCTTCGGCAGTTTTTGATTCTTTAGTTTCTTTCTTTTTGGGAGCTGCAATTTCATTATAGTCAACAAGTTCAATAATTGCTAATTCGGCAGCATCACCGGCTCTATATCCAAGCTTCACAACTCTTGTATAACCACCGGGACGATCACCGATTTTTTCTACAATTTCCGAGAATAATTCTTTCAGCACTTCTTTATCTTTAACAAATCGAGCAACATATCGTCTTGCACTTAGATCATTTTTCTTTGCTTTTGTAATCAATGGTTCAACAAATCTTTTGGTTTCTTTAGCCTTAGCAAGAGTTGTCTTAATTTTTTTATGTCTCAAAAGCTGAGTAGCCAATGCATTTAATGTAGCTAATCTGTGGCTGGCTGTTCTACCTAATTTTCTACCTTTAACTCTATGTCTCATTATTAAACCTTACGGGATTTATTAGTTTGTTTCAGTTTTTTCACGAATAAATTTATCGACGTCCATGCCGAATTCAAGACCAAAATTTTCAACAATTTCAATCAATTCAGCAAGTGATTTTCTTCCGAAGTTTTTGAATTTAAGCATTTCACTTTCGTCTCTGCGCACGAGGTCTGCAAGAATTTTAATGTTGGCAGCTTTCAAACAATTATGCGAACGAACACTTAATTCCAGGTCATCAACATTAGTCAGCAGAATTTTTTTAATTCTTTCAGCTTCGGCATCTTTCTCACTTTCCACTTTATCTTCAACTTGTTCAACATCGAAGTTGATGAAAAGACTAACATGGTCACGCAAAATACTTGCTGCACTTGATAATGCATCCTCGGGTGTAATAGAACCGTCGGTTGTAACTTCTATAGTTAATTTTTCGAAATCATTACTTTCACCGATACGTACATTTTCAACATCGTAGCGAACATTTCTAATTGGAGTAAAAATAGAATCAATAGGAATTAGCCCAATAGTTTGATCCTGAATTTTTTGTTCGTTGCTTGGTATATATCCTTTACCGGTAGCAAAGCGTAATTCCATTATTAAGTTAGCGTCTTTATTTAGCGTTGCAATGTGAAGATCAGGATTAAGAATTTCAATATCGGCAGAAGCATCTTGTAAATCATTTGCAGTAAGTACACCCGGTCCTTTTAATGATAGTTCGATCTTATTCGCCTTCTTATTGATAATTTTCATTCGTACTTGTTTTAAATTAAGTACGATCTCTGTAACATCTTCAACAATACCGGGTATTGAAGTGAATTCATGTAAAACACCTTCAATTTTCACAGCATTAATAGCCGCACCGGTTAATGAAGATAAAAGAACTCTTCGAAGCGAATTTCCTAAAGTAACACCATAACCTCTTTCGAGGGGTTGCATAATGAATTTACCATAGCTTTCATTTGATGATTTTTCGTCAATTACTAATCCGTCGGGCAACTTTATAAAAGGATAGCTCATTTAGCTCCTCTTCTAATTTAATTCAAAATTTGTAAATTACTTAGAGTACAACTCAACAACTAACTGTTCATTAGCATTAAGAGGTATCTCTTCACGGGTAGGAATTTGTATAAAAGTTCCTGATAATCCCGCTTTATCAATTGTTAACCAATTGTACATATTATCTTTAGTTTTACGTAAAGAATTATGAATTATATCTAATTTTTTACTTTTGTCACGAACAGTAATAACGTCACCAGGTGATAATGCGTAAGAAGGAATATCAACCACATGCCCGTTGACATCGAAATGTCTGTGCTTAACCATTTGTCTAGCTGCTTTTCTAGAGGGAGCAAATCCTAATCTAAAAACAATGTTATCCAATCTTCTTTCAAGTAGTTGGACTAAGTTTTCACCTGTAACACCTTTTTGACGATTAGCTTTTTCGAAATAATTTCTAAATTGAGTTTCAAGTAAACCGTAAATTCTTTTGATTTTTTGTTTTTCTCTTAACTGTACTCCGTATTCAGAGAATTTTCCACGACGACTTAAACCGTGTTCTCCGGGAGGGAAATTTTTCTTTTCAATTTCACACTTTTCAGAATGACATTTCGATCCTTTTAGAAATAATTTCTGACGTTCTCTTCTGCACAATTTGCAGCTTGGTCCTGTATATCTGCCCATTAACTTTTTTTCTCCTCGTTAAACTCTTCTACGTTTTGGTGGTCTACAACCGTTATGCGGTATAGGTGTAATATCTTTAATCGAAAGGATTTGCAAACCGGCAGTATTGAGTGCTCTAATAGCAGCTTCTCTACCGGAACCTGGTCCTTTAACAAAAACATCAATTCTTCTCAGCCCCAGATCGTATGCTTCTTTAGCAGCCGCTTCAGCCGTAGTTTGCGCAGCATACGGTGTATTCTTTCGCGAACCTTTAAAACCGTTTTTACCGGCAGATGACCACGAAATCGTGTTACCGTATATATCGGTTAATGTAACAATTACGTTATTGAAAGAAGCTTTAATATGAGCCACTCCAACCACGTCTACATGAACTTTCTTTTTTGTTTTTCTTTGAACTTTAGCCAAAACTAAATTCCTCCGTTATTAAATTACTTCTTAGTAGGTGCTTTTTTCTTTCCTGCAACAGTTCTACGTTTACCTTTTCGGGTTCTAGAGTTAGTTCGGGTTCTTTGACCTCTTACAGGAAGTCCTCTTCTGTGTCTTAGACCTCGGTAACAACCTATATCCATTAATCTCTTAATATTTTGTTGAACCTCACTGCGCAGAGCACCTTCTACTTTTATTTCCGCAGTCATTATTGAACGAATTTTTGCAACATCACTTTCATTCAATTCCGAAATCTTCATGTTAGGATCAACTTGAGCTTTTTCTAAAATTTCTAAAGCAGTAGTTTGTCCAATTCCATAAATATAGGTTAACCCTACATAAGCTTTCTTATTTTTTGGTAAGTCAACACCTGCAATACGAGCCAAACTAAGACCTCCTTATTTATTAACCTTGACGTTGTTTGTGTTTTGGATTTTTACAAATAACTCTAACAACGCCTTTTCTTTTAATTACTTTACAATGTTCACAAATTTTTCTAACTGAAGCACGAACTTTCATTTTATCTCCGAATAAAACTATTTATATCTATAAGTAATTCTGCCTTTATTTAAATCGTATGGAGACATTTCAACAGCAACTTTGTCACCAACTAAAATTTTAATAAAGTGCATTCTCATTTTACCCGATATATGGGCTAAAATTTCATGACCGTTATCAAGTTTCACTTTAAAATTAGCATTTGGCAGCGTATCAGTTACAACTCCGTCTACTTTTATTGGACCTTGTTTAGCCATACCATCTATTTATATTTTTGATAAAATTTCTGCCTTTCCGTCAACTATTGCAACCGAATGTTCAAAATGACAGGATGCTTTACCGTCGCTTGTTAATACCGTCCAGCCATCATCAGCAACATGAACATTATATTTACCTAAATTAATCATCGGCTCAATTGCAAAGGTCATTCCGTTTTTTATTACGGGACCAGTACCGGGTTTACCATAATTTGGGATTTGAGGTTCTTCATGCAAATACTTTCCCATACCATGTCCGCAAAGATCTCTTACAACGGAAAATCCTGCCTTCTCAACATAATGTTGAATTGCATACCCGATATCACCGATTCTATTACCGGCAACAGTTTGTTCTATCCCCAGATAAAGAGATTTTTCGGTAACTTCCATCAATCTCTTTTTATCTTCATCAAGTTCACCAATGGCAATTGAAATAGCTGCATCGCCAAAGTAACCATTTTTTTCAACTCCGACATCAACAGAGAGAATTTCACCATTTTGAAGAACTCTTTCACCAGGAATACCGTGAACAACTTCGTCATCAATTGAAGAACAAATAGACCCGGGAAAATCAAAGGAACCTGATTGTGAATAACCTTTGAAAGCCGGAACAGCGTTATTACTTCTTATATAATCTTCAGCAATCTGATCTAATTCTAATGTTGTTTTTCCTTCTTCAGCGTATCTTTTAACTAATTGTAAAGTTTCAGCAACAATCTTACAACTTTCTCTAATGTAATCGATTTCCTTTTTCGTTTTAATAAGAATCACAACAAAACCTAACCTCTACGACCTCTAAGTTTACCTGATTTCATAAAACCATCGTAGTGTCGCATCAACAAATGCGATTCAATTTGATTTAGTGTATCAAGAGCAACACCTACCATAATTAGCAAACTTGTGCCACCGAAAAATTGTGAAAAGCTTCCTGAAACACCAAAACGATTTACAAATGCGGGAAGTATTGCAACAATTGCTAAGAATACTGAACCCGGCAATGTAATCTTTGTTAAAATATTATCTATAAATTCAGCAGTTTGTTTCCCCGGTCGAATACCCGGAACAAAGCCACCTTGTTTTTTCATATTTTCTGCTACGTCTTGCGGATTAAATGCAATGGCAGTATAGAAATAAGTAAAGAACACAATCATCAAAGCGTATATGAATGAATACGTGAACGATGTGTAAACAAAATAACTTGCCAACGACTGCATAAATTCATTATCAGGGAAAAATGCCAATACCGTATTTGGTATAAACATAATAGACTGTGCAAAGATAATAGGCATAACACCTGCTGTATTGACACGAAGCGGAATATATTGAGTTACACCACCATAAATTTTTCTACCGACAACTCTCTTTGCGTATTGTACAGGGATTCTTCTTGTACCTTGTGTTACAAGAACTATTCCAGCAATTATAGCAACCATGAAGATGAGGACTACAATTTCAATAACAATGTTTCTAGTTCCGGCTGCAATTAATCTATATTCGTCCATCATTGCAAAAGGAAGTCTATTGATAATACCAATAAAAATGATCAATGAAATACCGTTACCAATTCCCTTCTCTGTAATTTGTTCACCCATCCACATCATAAATACTGTACCGGCAACAAGAAATACCACAGCGGTAAACGTAAATCCAAAACCGGAAACCTCCGGCGAGATTATCGGGACACCGTTTGCAGTCATACTTGACAAATAAATTGTTACACTCCATGCCTGCAACGTTGAGATAAAAACGGTACCATACCTCGTAAGCTGTGTAATTTTCTTTCTACCTTCTTCCCCTTCTCGCTGAAGTTTTTGGAAATACGGTACAACGGCACCAAGCAACTGAATAATAATAGATGCACTAATATACGGCATAATACCAAGTGCAAAGACAGCAGCATTAGAGAAAGCACCGCCTACAAACAAATCATATAGTCCGAAAAGATTATCGGATGTTTGATTTGCCATAGCTTCAGAAAGAACACGGGCATCAACACCAGGTAAAGTGATATGAGCACCAATTCTTACAATCACTAAAAGAGCTAAGGTATAAAGAATTCTTTGTCTTAGCTCATGAATTTTAAAAATATTACGGAACGTATCTTGTAATTTTCCCATTAAACTTTAGTCTCTTTAATAGTTCCACCAGCAGATTCAATTTTTTCTTTTGCAGATGCACTGAAAGCATTTGCTTCAACATCTAATTTAGCGGTAAGTTCGCCTTGACCTAATATTTTATAAGGACCCACTTTATTTATAACACCGGCTTTATAAAGAGCCACGGCATCAACTTTATTATTTTCTAACTTATTATCATCAGCCAATTTTTGAAGAGAACTTACGTTTACAGCCTGATATTCTATTCTAAAACGATTTTTAAAACCTCTTTTAGGAACTCTTCTTTGAAGAGGCATTTGACCGCCTTCAAACCATGCTCTATATTTAGCACCAGATCTAGATTTCTGTCCGTTCATACCGCGGGTAGAAGTACCTCCATAACCGGAGCCTTCACCGCGTCCGACTCGTTTTCTTTTTTTCTTTGATCCATCGGCATATTTAAGATTACTTAAGATATCCATTTATTCCTCTTATTCTTCAATTTCAACAACATCAACTAAGTGTGCTACTTTTTTAATCATACCTCTAATTTGAGGAGTATCGTTATGAAGTTTAAAATAATTCGGTCTTCCTAACCCCAAAGCTTCGATAGTTAGTTTTTGGTCTTTGGGTCTATCAATTACACTTTTAGTCTGAATAACTTTTATTTTTTTTGTTTTTGCCATTATACTGCCTCAACAATTAAGCGTTGAAAAGTTGATGAATTTCCATACCACGTCGACGAGCCATACTTGCCGCATCTATAAGACTGAGTAAACCATTTAAAGTTGCTTTAACTTGATTATGCGGATTAGAAGAACCAAGTGACTTTGTTAGAACATCTTGAATACCAGCAGATTCAAGAACTGCTCGCACACCGCCGCCGGCAATAAGTCCCGTACCGGGTGAAGCCGGTTTCAATAAAACCTTACCAGCGCCAAATTTTCCGAGTATTGGATGCGGAATTGTACCTTTTACAACAGGAACTTTATATACATTTTTCTTTGCATCATCAATACCTTTTGAAATTGCATCGGTAACTTCATTTGCTTTTCCTAAGCCGACACCAACGTGACCATTACCGTCACCAACGACAACAATCGCATTAAAGCTGAATCTTCTACCACCTTTTACAACTTTAGCAACACGATTAATGTGAACAACTTTTTCTTTAAGATTTTCGATTCCGGATACTTTTTTGTACCTCAATTTCTAGCTCCTTGCTTACAATAAATTTTCGATTCGTCTAAAATTTCTAAATAGCCTGGCTGCCGGGAGAGGATTCGAACCTCTACAGACGCCTCCAAAGGGCGTAGTCCTACCGTTAGACGACCCGGCAATGAATTAAATTTTCAATCCGCCCTCGCGGGCACCATCGGCAAGTGCTTTTACTCGTCCATGGTATCTATAAATATTTCTATCAAACAGTGCTGTTTTTATTCCTGCTTCTATTGCTTTTTTTGCGGCTAATGTTCCAACTACTTTACTTTCTTCTGTTTTTGATTTTGCATTTTTAATTTCTTCTGCAATTTCTTTTGATAAAGAAGAAACAGAGAATATTGTTTTGCCGGCATTATCGTCAATAAATTGCACATAAATTTGGTTGAGACTTCTGAATACATTCATTCTTGGTCTTTCGGCAGTTCCCCAAATTTTCTGCCTAACTCTAATTTTCTTTTTAGCTTTTTGTAATTCTGTTTTTCTTAACATGGTTTAACTAATCTCCCATTAACCAGCAGTCTTACCGGCTTTTCTGATAATTGTTTCGTCAGAGTATTTTATACCTTTTCCTTTATAGGGTTCCGGTTTTCTAAAGGATCTGATTTTTGCAGCAACTAAACCGACTAATTCTTTATCAAAACCACTAATTTTGATTTGAGTTGGTGTTGGTACTTCAAGTGTTATAGTATCAGGCGGAACAAAATATATAGGGTGAGAATAACCTATATTTATAAATAAATTCTTCCCTTTTAATTCTGCTCGATAACCTACACCTACTATATCAAGTGTTTTGGAATATCCTTCTGAAACTCCTATTACGATATTCTGAATTAGTGCTCTTGTAAGTCCATGCAAGGATTTACTTTCCTTAGAATCATCAGGTCTCAATACAGAAAGCTCTTGATCTTGGATTTCAATTTTCATTTTGGGATGAACATCTAATTGCATCTCTCCAAGTTTACCTTTTATAATAAGGCTTCCGTTCGATTGGCTAACCTGAACGTCTTTAATATTAATTGGTTGTTTACCTACTCTAGACAATTTACTTTCCTCTTTACAAAATTTACCAAATGTGAGCTAGAACTTCACCGCCAACAGCATCTCTTCTAGCTTGTTTATCGGAGACAATTCCTTTTGAAGTTGAAATTACAGCAATACCAAGACCATTTAAAACTCTAGGTACATCATCTTTTCCGCAGTATCTTCTCAAACCCGGTTTACTTACTTTTTCCAAACCGGTAATAGATGGGACACCGTTAATATATTGAAGATGAACTCTAAGAACATTTTGTTTATTATCTTCAATTACATTATAATCTCTAATAAACTTGTTTTCCTTCATCAATTCAGCTATACGAATTTTAGTGTTAGAAGCAGGAATATCAACAAAACGTTTTTTTGCTTTAACAGCATTGCGAATTCTAGTCAAAAAATCTGATATAGGATCAGTCACCGACATTTAAGATTCTCCTTCTGTGTTACCAACTTGATTTTTTTACGCCAGGTATTTCACCTTTAGATGCCATTTCACGAAGCACCAATCTTGAAATACCAAACTTTCTATAATAACCGCGAGATCTTCCGGTAAGTTGACATCTGTTTCTCATACGAATAGCAGATGAATTCTTAGGAAGCAGTTGTAATGCATCATAATCTCCGGCTTCTTTTAATTCTTTACGAAGTTTTGCATACTTCTCTACTAATTTTTTTCTTTTTTCTTCTCGCGCAATTAAACTTTTTCTTGCCATTTTAACCCTAATTTATAATTAGTTTGCTTCTTTTTTTCTAAACGGAACTCCAAAGGCTGAAAGTAATTCAAACGCTTCGGCATCAGTTTTTGCATTTGTAACAAAAGTAACATCCATACCAAGTACTTTATTAATCTTATCAACATTAATTTCCGGGAAAATTATTTGCTCCTGTATACCAAGTGTATAATTACCGCGTCCGTCAAATGATTTGTCCGAAATTCCTCTAAAGTCTCTTACACGAGGCAGAGCAACATTTACAAGTCTATCCAAAAATTCATACATGCGAACTTTACGCAGCGTTACTTTCGCACCAATTTTCATTCCCTCTCTAAGTTTAAAGTTAGAGATTGATTTTTTTGCAGCTCTTATAGATGCTTTTTGACCGGTAATTAATTCAAGTTCTTTAACCGCTTCATCAAGAAGTTTTGAATCCTGCACTGCAGCACCTACACCCATATTGACAACTATTTTTTCCAGTTTAGGTACTTGCATAATATTTTTGTACCTAAATTTTTCCTTAAGTTTAGGTATAATTTCGTCTTTATAAACAGAAGCTAACCTTGAATTAATATTTTCAAAAGATTCAACTGCTGCTTCGGGTGCTTTCGCTTCAGTTTTCTTTACTTTTTTTTCAGTTTCTTTTTTTGTTTGCTTCGCCATTTTAATCTAAAACTCCTAGTATAATTATGACAGCATTTCGCCGCTTACTTTACTGTATCTAACCGATCTTTTCTTACCGGTTTTATCATCGATAATTATTTTTTTACCAACACGAGTTGCTTCACCAGATTTTGGGTCTACAAGCAAAACGTTTGAAACATTTATGGGCGCTTCTTTTTCGACAATACCCCCTTGAGGATTTGATTGAGTGGGTTTAGAATGTCTTTTACGAATATTCACGCCTTCAATAATCACACGGTTTTCTTTTGGGTATACTTTAAGAACTTTACCGGTTTTACCTTTGTAGTTTCCTGAAACAACTAACACAGTATCATTTTTATGAATTTTCATTTTAATCCCATTACTTATAAAACTTCTGGAGCCAGTGAAATAATTTTCATGAATTTTTTATCTCTAAGTTCGCGAGCAACCGGTCCAAAAATACGGGTTCCGCGTGGTTCATTTTGTGCATTTAACAAAACAGCAGCGTTTTCATCAAAACGAATATAAGAACCATCATCACGTTTTACTTCTTTTTTTGTTCTCACAATAACAGCTCTCGAAACCTCGCCTTTTTTTACACCGCCGCCTGGCATTGCAGCTTTAACTGAAACAACAATTAAATCGCCAATGCTGGCATATCTTCGATTGCTTCCGCCAATAACTCTGATACAACGAACTTTCTTTGCACCGGAATTATCTGCAACCACTAAATTTGTTTCTTCTTGAATCATTTCTAATATACTCCTTAAAAGAAGCTATTACTTAGCTTTTTCCACAATTTCAACCAAACGCCACTTTTTATTTTTGCTGTATGGTCTGCATTCTTGAATTTTTACAGTATCCCCTATTCCACATTGATTATTTTCGTCATGGATAAAAATCTTTGTAGTTTTCTTAAAATATTTTCTATAGATAGGATGTGCCATTCTTCTTTCAATAGCAACAACTGCACTTTTCTCCATCTTGTTAGAAACTACTTGACCAATTTTCGATCTTCTTGTTCCTCTAACTTGTTCCATTAATTCGTAGAGCTCCTATTTATTTTCTTTTGCTAATTTTTGTTCTTGCAATTCTCTTTCTCGAAGAACAGTTTTCATTTTGGCAATATCATGTCGAACTTCTTTTAATTTGCTGGTATTAGTCAATTGTTTCAATTCATGTTGAAAACGCATATCAACAAGATTTTTCTCTTCATCAACAATTCTTCTAAGAATTTCTTCTGTTGACATTTCACGTATTTCGTAAATCTTCATTTCTCTGCCTTAAAATTTTTAATGTTCGTAATCAGGTCTTGTAACCGATTTAGTTTTAATAGGCAATTTGTGAGAAGCTAATTTTAATGCTTCCATTGCAATCTCTTTAGATACACCGGAAACCTCAAACATAACTCTTCCGGGTTTTATAACAGCCACCCAAAACTCAGGGGCTCCTTTACCTTTACCCATTCTTGTCTCAAGGGGTTTCTTAGTTACAGGTTTATCCGGAAATATTCTGATCCAAACTTTACCGTCTCTTTTCATTTTACGAGTAAGGGCAACACGACATGCTTCAATTTGACGGTTAGTAATCCAACCGGCTTCCAAAGCTTTCAATCCGAAATCACCAAAACTAACCTGGCTGCCACGGTAAGCTTTTCCGCGTCTTCTTCCTCTATGTGCTTTTCTATATTTTACTCTTTTTGGCATTAACATGAGCAAAAACTCCTATTAGCTTTATTCAGATAAACGTTTTCCTAAAATCTCACCACGGCAAATCCAAACTTTAATACCAATTGCACCGTAGATTGTAAATGATGTTGATGTTGCATAATCAATATCTGCTCTTAATGTATGCAAAGGAATTCTACCTTCTTTATATTGTTCGGTACGTGCCATTTCGGCACCTCCTAAACGCCCTGAACACATTATTTTAATTCCTTCGGCTCCCATTCTCATAGCAGAAGTTATTGCTGACTTCATCGCACGTCTAAAGGAAATTCTGCCTTGCAATTGTTGAGCAATATTATCGGCAACAAGTTGTGCATCTAACTCAGGTCTTTTGATTTCGGTTATCTGAACTTTAACTTCCTTATCGGTAACTTTTTTCAATTCTTCTTCAAGTTGAGCAATTTCTTTACCGCTTTTACCAATTACAACACCAGGTCTTGAAGTATGAATTGTTAGTATAACATTCTTGGATGTACGGTCAATAATGATTCTTGAAATACCGGCTTTTTTTAACCTGCTCTTAACATAATTTCGTAATTTACGATCTTCTTCAAGTTTCGCGGCGTAACTTCCGTTTTCATACCAGTTTGATTCCCATCCGCGAATAATACCGACTCTAAAACCTATTGGATTAACTTTCTGACCCAAAAATTCCTCCTGAGTATTAAATTTTTGTACCAACAACCACAGTTAAGTGGTTTGATCTTTTTCTGATTCTATAAGCTCTGCCCATTGGTGCCGGCAGCATTCGTTTCAAAGTTGGACCTTGATTAACAAAAGCCTCTTTAACCACAAGTTTTGCTATATCAACTTTCTCGTCTTCACTTTTATTATAAAGATTTGCAACCGCACTTCTTAAAACCTTTTCAGCATCCTTAGAAGCATGTTTAGGATTGAAATGCAAAATTTCAATAGCTTGTTCAACTGATTTACCTCTAATAAGATCAACAACTAATCTCATTTTACGAGGAGATGAACTTATATACCGATGTGTTGCTTTAGCTTCCATTAAATATCCTCAATAACTTTACTTTTTTGATGCCTTTTCAGCTTTAGTTCCCGGATGACCTCTAAATATTCTGGTCGGTGCAAACTCACCGAGTTTATGACCAACCATGTTTTCCGAAATATAGACCGGAATCATTTTATTACCATTATGAACTGCGATTGTATGTCCTACAAATTCAGGCGAAATGGTAGTTGATCTTGACCATGTTTTAATAATCTTTTTTTGATTCTTTTCGTTTAATTCTTGAACCTTTTTAAGAAGTTTTACACTTATAAATGGTCCTTTTTTAACTGATCTTGGCATATCTTAAACTCTAGCTTTTTCTTCTTTTAACAATATATTTATTAGATGGACTTTTTCTTTTTCTTGTTTTCAATCCTTTTGCTTTCTGACCCCATGGGGATACCGGATGCCCGCCTCCGGAAGTTCTGCCTTCACCACCACCCATTGGGTGATCTACCGGGTTCATTACAACACCGCGGACTTTTGGTCTTTTACCCAACCAGCGTGATCTACCTGCTTTTCCTAAACTAATATTTTCATGCACCGAATTTCCTACAGTACCAATAGTAGCCATACATTCAATACTTACCATTCTAATTTCACCTGAGGGCAATTTTAATCTAGCATATTTACCTTCTTTGGCATTCAGCGAAATTTCAGTACCAGCCGACCGTCCAATTTGAGCACCTTTACCAGGTTTAAGTTCTATGTTATGGATGATTGTTCCATCTGGAATATCTTTTAATTTAAGTGCGTTACCAATTTTGATATCTGATTTAGAACCAGCAACAACAGTATCACCTACATTCAAACCATTAGGGGCAATTATGTATCTTTTTTCACCATCAGCATAATGCAGTAAAGCAATTCTAGCAGATCTATTTGGATCATATTCGATTGCAAAAACTTTTGCCGGTATATCGTATTTGTCTCTTTTGAAGTCAATTAAACGATATCTTCTTTTGTGTCCGCCGCCAATATGACGCGAAGTAATTCTACCTTTGTTATTTCTTCCACCGGATTTTTTTAACGGAGCAGTCAAAGCTTTCTCAGGCTTATCTTTTGAAACATTCTCAAAAGATGAGAAAGACATAAATCTTGTTCCGGGTGTATTTGGTTTTAATTTTCTAATAGCCATTTAAAAAACTCCAATTCCTTAAGCTTCGCCAAATAAATCTATTGATTGACCTTCTTTCAATTTAACAATTGCCTTTTTGTATCTAGGGGTTTTACCGGTAAATCTGCCTTTACGAGTAAATTGTGTTCTGGTTTTCCCTTTATACTTAATAGTGTTGACATCAATAACATCAACATCAAATTTGTCTTTGATTGCCTTAATTATTTCAATTTTATTAGCGTTATAATCCACTACAAAACCGTATTTATTGGTTTCCCTTTCTGAAATTTCAGTCATTTTTTCGGTTATCAATGGTCTTATTAAAACGTTTCGCATTTCTAGGCCAATAATTAGTTTAATGAATTTTGAATTTCTTCTACCGCACTTTTCTGTAGCAACAACAATTGATTATTAACTAAATCATAAGTTGATGCATTTGAAGCTTCCAAAATGCTTAATTTTGGTAAATTTCTACCTGATAAATAAACTTTTTGACGATTGCCAGCAGTTAATAGCAAAGTTTTCTTTCCATTAATTTTTAACGCAGATAAAATGTTTAACAATTCTTTTGTTTTTGGTGAATCAAAATCAAAATCTTCCACAACAATAATTTGATCTGCTTTTGCTTTGTATGACAGAGCTGATTTTCTTGCAAGTTGTAAAACTTTTTTATTCAATTTTTGTCGATAATTACGTGGTCTTGGTCCGAAAATGGTACCGCCGCCAACCCAAAGAGGTGATCTGGTTGTTCCGGCTCTTGCACCGCCTCTTCCTTTTTGTTTCCAAGGCTTTCTTCCTCCACCCCTAACTTCAGCTCTCTCTTTTGCCTTGTGTGTACCCTGTCTTTGGTTCGCTAAAAAAGCTTTCACTGCTAAATAAATAACATGATCATTAGGTTCTATGCCGAAAATATCATCGGATAATTCAACTTTGCTGCTTGATTTCGAACCGTCTATTTTATAAACATCAACTTTCATTTCAGTACCACTACTTATTAATTTCTAAGAATGAATTAATTGAGCCAGGAACAGCACCTTTTACCATAATTATATTCTTTTCCGGTATAATCTTTACAACTTTTAATTTACCGCTGGTAACACGTTGATAACCGGTTCTTCCTGCCATTTTTGTACCTTTAAATACTTTTGAAGGATCGGAACTTGAACCAATGGAACCCGGTGCTCTTAATCTATCGCTTTGACCGTGAGTTGTACCACCTACACCTCTAAAACCGTGTCGACGCATAACACCCTGAAATCCTTTACCTTTACTCATACCGGAAACCTTAACACTATCTCCCTCTTGAAAAATCTCAACATTAATAGAATCACCAATCTTGTAATCATCACCATTAAAATTCTTAAATTCTCTCAATAACCGCGGTGGTTTTAAACCATTTTTTGAGAAAACAGCCAATTGAGCTTTAGCAGTTCTCTTTTCTTTCTTCTCACCAAAGCCAAGCTGAATAGCCGTGTAACCATCCTTATCCCTTGTTCTTATAGCGTAAACAGGACAGGGTCCAGCTTCAATTACTGTTACCGGAACAGACTTTCCATCCGGCAAAAATACCGAAGTCATTCCAAGTTTTTTTCCTAACAATCCGGGCATTTTAAAAATCCTTATAACTTAATCTCAATATCTACACCCGCCGGTATATCAAGTTTACTAAGAGAATCGACGGTTTTGTTATTCGAGTTATGAATATCAATAATTCTTTTGTGTGCTCTAATCTCAAATTGTTCACGCGATTTTTTATCTACGTGAGGAGATCTCAAAACAGTAAATACTGTTCTACGGGTTGGTAAGGGAATAGGACCAGAAACAACTGCACCCGTACTTTTAACAGTCTTAATAATCTTTTCAGTAGATTTATCTATCAGTATATGATCGTAAGATTTTAGCTTTATTCTGATCTTTTGACCTGGCACTTTGAATCTCTCCTTATTATTCACACAGAGAGAAGGTTATAAAACCTTCTCTCAATAGAAAAATATCTTTATTAACTTATTATTCAAATATCTTCGTTACTAAACCGGCACCAACTGTTCTACCGCCTTCACGGATAGCGAAACGAAGACCTTCTTCCATAGCAATTTCTGAAATAAGTGTAACTTTAAGTTTTACTTTATCACCAGGCATAACCATTTCAGTACCTTCGGGCAATTCAGCAACACCTGTTACGTCTGTTGTTCTAAAATAAAACTGTGGTCTGTAACCTTGGAAAAACGGAGTATGACGACCGCCTTCTTCTTTTGATAAAATATAAACTTCACCTTCAAATACTTTATGAGGAGTTATTGAGCCGGTTTTTGCTAGAACCATTCCTCTTTCAATTTCTTTTTTATCAATACCGCGCAACAAGATACCTGCATTATCACCAGCCATAGCGGAATCGAGTTCTTTTCTAAACATCTCGACACCTGTTACAACTGTCTTTTTGTGCATACCTAAACCGATTAATTCAACTTCTTCTTGAATTTTAACTTGACCTCTTTCAACTCTACCGGTAGCAACAGTACCACGACCAGTAATTGAGAAAACGTCTTCGACAGGCATCAAGAAAGGTTTATCAATATCTCTTGTAGGAATAGGAACATAACTATCAACAGCATCCATAAGCTCCCAAATACAATTCAATCTTTCATCGGTATCCGGTACAGAATCATCATTAGCAGCTTCCAATGCGTGAAGTGCACTTCCCTTGATTATAGGTATTTCATCACCAGGGAATTCATATTCATTCAATAAGTCTCTTAACTCAACTTCAACTAATTCCAATAATTCCGCATCATCAACCATATCAACTTTGTTCATGAACACTACAATTTTCGGAACACCTACTTGACGAGCAAGCAGAATGTGCTCTCTTGTCTGAGGCATAGGACCATCTGTAGCAGCAACAACAAGAATAGCGCCGTCCATCTGAGCAGCACCGGTAATCATATTTTTAACGTAGTCAGCGTGTCCCGGACAGTCAACGTGAGCATAGTGTCTATTTGCTGTAGAATACTCAACGTGAGCAGTAGCAATAGTAATACCACGTTCTTTTTCTTCAGGTGCATTGTCAATACTATCAAATGTTCTTTTTTCGGATAATCCTCTCTTAGACAAAGCCATTGTGATAGCAGCGGTAAGTGTTGTTTTACCGTGGTCTACGTGACCAATAGTACCTATGTTAACGTGAGGTTTACTCCTATCAAATTTTTCTTTTGCCATCGAATTCTCCTTCTTATTTTGCTATTTATTATTGATTTCCAATTTTAATTATACTGATGCTGCTGATTTTTTTGATCCGGTTTTTTCAGAAATCTCATCTGAAATTGATTTAGGAACTTCAGAATAATGAGAAAATTCCATTGAATATATTGCTCGACCTTGAGTCATCGATCTCAAGGTTGTTGCATACCCAAACATTTCTGCCAAAGGAACCAACCCGCGAATAACTTGTGCATCTTTTCTTGCTGAAAAACCTTCTATTTTTCCTCTTCTACTGTTTAGGTCTCCCATCACATCGCCTAAATACTCTTCAGGGGTAATTACCTCAACCCTCATCATTGGCTCTAATAAAATAGGACTTGCTTTTCGCGCAGCATCTTTAAAAGCCATTGACCCGGCAACTTTAAATGACATTTCATCAGAATCAACATCGTGATACGAACCATCAAACAATTTAATTTTAACGTCAACAACAGGATAACCCGCAATAACACCATTTCTCATAGCTTCTTGAATACCATTTGAAACCGCAGGGATATACTCTTTAGGCACAGACCCACCAACTATAGCATTTTCAAATTCATAACCTTTACCAGGTTCGTTAGGTGAAACTTCTATCCAAACATGACCAAATTTACCACGACCACCACTTTGCTTAACAAATTTTCCTTCTTGTTGAACAGACTTTGAAATAGTTTCTCGATAAGCAACCTGAGGTTTACCAACATTTGCCTCAACTTTAAATTCTCTTTTCATTCGATCTACAAGAATCTCCAAGTGAAGTTCGCCCATACCGCTAATCAAAGTTTGTCCGGTTTCACTATCAACTTTTACTTTGAATGTCGGGTCTTCATCAGATAATTTTGCTAATGCATCAGACAATTTATCTTGATCTGCTTTTGTTTTTGGTTCGATGGCAATCTCAATAACCGGCAACGGGAAGTCCATTTTCTCTAAAACAATTGAATCTTTTTCTTCGCAAAGTGTATCGCCTGTTTTTGTGAATTTTAGACCGACAATCGCAGCAATATCACCGGCTCTTAAATAATCTCGATCGGTTCTTGAGTTGGCATGCATTTCTAAAATTCGCCCAACTCTTTCTTTTTTATCAGAAATAGAATTATAAACATATGAGCCTGCATCTAATCTACCACTATAAACTCTAATGAAAGTAACCTTCCCAACAAAAGGATCGGTCATTATTTTAAAAGCTAAAGCAGAAAATTTAGCATCTTCATCAGGTCTAACTAAAACTTTATCATCCTTATCAACATGATGAGCATAAATTTCTCCAACATCCTTGGGTGAAGGCAGGAAGTCAACGACTGCATCAAGGAGTTTTTGAACACCTTTATTTTTGAAAGAAGAACCGCAAAGTACGGGTACAATTTTGTTAAGAATTGTAGCTTCGCGTAAAACTTTTTTAACTTCTGCCGAGGATAATTCTTCTCCATCTAAATATTTAACTAAAAGGGTATCGTCAATCTCAGAAACTGCTTCCAGCATTTGTGTTCTATATTTACTAGCAAGCGGCAGCAGATCATTAGGAATTTCTACATCTTCAAAAGTCGAACCGAAATTTTCTTCTTGATACATTCTAGCGGTCATTGTCATTAAATCTATAACACCGGTAAAAAGATCACCTTCGCCTATCGGCAAAGTTATCGGGACTGCATTGGCTCCAAGTCTTTCTTTCATCATTTGTATAACGTTATAATAATCAGCACCAACTCGATCCATCTTATTCACGAATGCAATTCTTGGGACATTATATTTATCTGCTTGTCTCCAAACAGTTTCAGACTGTGGTTCAACACCCCCAACCGCACAGAAAAGAGCAACTGCTCCATCTAATACTCTTAGTGATCTTTCAACTTCTACTGTAAAATCAACGTGACCGGGAGTATCAATAATATTTATTTGATGATCTGCCCAATGGCATGAAGTTGCAGCAGAAGTAATGGTAATACCACGTTCTTTTTCTTGCTCCATCCAATCCATTGTTGCAGCGCCATCATGTACTTCACCCATTCGATGCAATCTACCCGTGTAGAACAAAATTCTTTCGGTAGTAGTAGTTTTACCGGCATCGATATGAGCCATAATACCTATATTTCTTAATTTCGTTATGTCGACTCTTTTTTCTGACATTTTAACTTCTTAGAACCTTTCTATTGTTACCACTTAAAATGAGCAAAAGCTTTATTCGCTTCAGCCATTCTATGTGTATCTTCTTTTTTCTTAACTGAAGAACCTTCACCTTGTGAAGCAGCAATTAATTCTGCGGCTAATTTCAGAGCCATTGATTTATCTTTTCTGTCTCTCGAATAATTCCTTATCCATCTCATAGCAAGAGAAGTTCTTCTTTGAGGTCGAACTTCCATCGGCACTTGATAAGTAGCACCGCCAACTCTCCTGCTTCGAACCTCAACCATAGGCGAAACATTCTGAATCGCTTTTTGGAAAACTTCCAATGCTGGTTTTTTGGTTCTTTGTTCGATTATTTCAAAGCTATCATAAACCATATTCCGCGTAACCGATTTTTTACCATCAAGCATCATATAGTTAATAAACTTCGAAACCAAAATATCGTTGAATTTTGGATCGGGTTTTACAAATCTTTTTTCAGCTCTTCTTTTTCTCATATCTCAAATTATTTTGCTTTTGGTTTTTTAGTACCGTATTTAGAACGACCTTGTTTTCTATCTTCAACACCACTTGTATCAAGAGTACCACGAAGAATATGGTAACGAACTCCTGGTAAATCCTTTACTCTTCCGCCTCTAATTAAAACAATAGAGTGTTCTTGAAGGTTATGTCCTTCACCTGGAATATAAGCAGTAACCTCAATTTGATTTGTCAATCTTACTCTGGCAACTTTACGCAAAGCCGAATTAGGTTTTTTGGGAGTTGTAGTATAAACCCTGGTACATACACCTCTTTTTTGGGGGCAATTTTGCAAAGCCGGAGCTTTACTTTTTACCTTAACCTCTTTTCTCCCTTTTCTAATCAACTGACTTATTGTCGGCACTTATTTTCCTCCAAAATTTTGGGTCGTTTCGTATAAAAAAACAGACTCAAAATTTACCATTATTTTAATTTATTGTCAATATTCGCTACTTAAATATAATTCGAAGAACCTAAGTAATTACTTAGATTCTTCTATTTTTTCTTTAGTTTCTTCAACCGCTTCAATTTCGGGTTCATCGCCCACCACAATAAGTTTCTTGTATTTCTTAAGCCCGGTACCTGCCGGTATTAAATGACCCATAACAACATTTTCTTTTAAACCAATAAGTGTATCTTCTTTTGCTGTGATGGCAGCATTGGTTAATACTTTTGTTGTTTCTTGGAATGATGCGGCAGATATCCAACTTTCTGTTGAAAGTGCAGCTTGAGTAATTCCTAATAGAATATTATCAAAGGTTGCAGGATCGGCATCACGAACTTCAAGCGGAGCCTTGTCTTTCTTTTTCAGATCTGCATTTATCTCACGAACTTTTGCTTTTGTAATCAATTGACCGGTTTTCAATTTAGAATCTCCGGGTTCAACAACAAAGACCAAATGCTGAACTGTTTCATTTTCTTCATTGAACTTAACTCTATCAACAAGATCCTCATCAATAAAGGAGGTATCGCCGGAAGAAATGACGCGAAGTTTCTGTAGCATTTGTTTTACTATAACTTCAATGTGTTTATCATTTATCTTAACACCTTGTAATCGATATACATCTTGAATTTCGTTTACAAGATACTCTTGAACCGCATTAGTTCCTTTAATTTTAAGAATATCATGAGGATCAATCGGTCCATCGGTTATCTTTTCACCTGCCGGAATTTCATCTCCTTCTTGAACAAGAATGTGTTTTCCGTAAGGGACATTGTAAACCTTCTGAATCGATCCATCCAAAGAATCAACAATTATTTCTCGTGATCCTTTTTTCTTGGCTCCGAATTTAACTATACCCTCAATTTCAGAAACAACTGCAGGATCGTGAGGACTTCGAGCTTCAAACAATTCGGTTACTCTCGGAAGACCGCCGGTTATATCTCGTGTCTTCGAAGCTGATTTAGAAATCTTAGCCAAAATAGTACCAGCCTGAACTTTCTCTCCTTCATCAACAGATAAATATGCCTTTGTCGGAAGGTTGAATACTTTTTGTTCACCACTGTCGGTTGTAATAACAATACTTGGTGTTAACGTTTTATCTTTAGATTCGGTAACAACTTTCTGAACGTGACCGGTTTGTTCATCTGCAACTTGCTGAATTGTTACGTTATCAATTAAATCAACAAATGATATGACCCCGGCTGAGTCGGTTAGTATTAAGGAATTGTAAGGATCGTGGTTATAAAGTGCTTGACCTTTTTTAACTTTTTGTCCGTCTTCAACCATAAGTTCGGCACCATAAGGAATATCGAACTTTTTAATTTGTCTCATATCATCATCTAAAATTCCAATTGAGCCACGGCGACCAATAACAACTTTAACTTTTCCGAAGAAGTCGGTTTTTTCGGCATAATTAATTCGGTCAAATTTAACTTGACCGGAAATGTTAGTTTCAACTTGAGATTGTGAAGCAATACGAGAGGAAGTTCCACCTAAGTGGAATGTTCTTAATGTAAGCTGAGTTCCGGGTTCACCGATTGACTGAGCCGCAATAATTCCGACAGCTTCACCAATTTCTACTAAGTGACCTGTAGTAAGGTTACGACCATAACATTTAGAACAAACGCCTCTTTTGGATTCGCAAGTAAGTACAGTTCTGATGTATACTGAATCAATATTGGAATCATCTATTCGTTCAGCAATTTCTTCTGTAATCATTTCTCCAGCTTCAATTATCAAATCATCTGTGCGGGGGTCATAAATATCTTCTTGTGCAACACGACCGATGATTCTTTCTGCAAGCGGTTCTCTTTCCAATTCAATATCTTTGAGGGCGGATATGTAAACACCTCTAATAGTTCCGCAATCAACCTCTGAAACAATCACATCCTGAGCAACGTCGCATAATCTTCTGGTTAAATAACCAGCATCGGCTGTTTTCAACGCAGTATCAGCAAGACCTTTACGTGCACCGTGTGTTGAAATAAAGTATTCAAGCACCGATAAACCTTCCTTAAAGTTAGCGACAATCGGGTTCTCAATAATTTCGCCTGATTGACCAGTTAAACTTTTTTGAGGTTTCATCATAAGACCTCTCATGCCTGCAAGCTGCCTAACCTGCTCTTGAGAACCTCTTGCACCTGAGTCAACCATCATATGCACTGAGTTAAAACCACCTTGGTCGGTTCTAATTTTATCCATTAATGATTTAGCAACGTTATTTGTGGTATGTGTCCAAACGTCAATAATCTTATTATACCTTTCGGCATCGGTAATCAATCCTTGCTCATGCTCATTTAAAATCTGGCTAACTTTAGCATTTGAATCAGTAATTAATTTTTTCTTTTCTTCTGGTATAATCATATCGCTGTAGCTGATAGAGATACCAGCTGCAGTTGAATATCTATAACCGAGTTCTTTTAAATCATCCAGGAATTTAGCAGTCTTTTCGTTCCCGATTTTTATAAACATATTATAAATGAATCCACTGAATATCTTTTTAACAAGAAGCTCATTAAAGAAGCCCATTTCTTCGGGGACAATTTCATTAAATATAACTCTACCAACAGTTGTTTCAATAAATTCATTTTTGATCTTTACTTTAATCTTTGCATGAAGTTCTAAAACTTTAGTATTATAGGCAATCATAACTTCTTCCGGATTACTAAAGATCATTCCTTCTCCTTTAGCGCCTGCTTTAGTCTTGGTTAGATAGTAACAACCAAGAACTATATCTTGAGTAGGAACAACAATTGGAGAACCATTCTGAGGAGATAATATATTGTGACTTGAAAGCATTAAAAGAGATGCTTCCAACTGCGCCTCATAAGATAAAGGCACGTGCACAGCCATTTGGTCACCGTCAAAGTCAGCGTTGAACGCAGTACAAACCATTGGATGCAACTGAATAGCTTTACCGTCGATTAAGATTGGTTGAAAAGCTTGTATACCTAGTCTATGCAATGTTGGTGCACGGTTAAGCAGAACCGGATGACCATCGATTAATTTTTCAAGTATATCCCAAATTACAGGATCTTTTCTATCAACTGCTTTACGAGAACTTTTTACAGTTTTGTAATGTCCTCTTTCAATCAATTTACGAATTATAAACGGCTTGAAAAGTTCAACAGCCATGTCCTTCGGCAAACCGCATTGATGCAGTTTCAATTCGGGACCAACAACAATTACAGAACGACCCGAATAATCAACACGTTTACCGAGCAAGTTTTGACGGAAACGACCCTGCTTACCTTTAAGCATATCGCTTAAAGATTTCAATGGTCTGTTACCATCACTTCTTACCGCACTTGTTCTTCTGGAATTATCAAAAAGTGCATCGACAGATTCTTGAAGCATTCTTTTTTCGTTACGTAAGATTACTTCAGGAGCTTTAATGTCAATTAATCTTTTTAATCTGTTGTTGCGGATAATTACTCTTCTGTAAAGATCATTAAGATCGGATGTAGCAAATCTTCCACCTTCAAGCGGAACAAGAGGTCTTAGTTCAGGTGGAATGACAGGTACAACACTCTGTACCATCCACTCAGGTTTATTAGGAACTTTACCTTCTCGCTCTCTGAAAGCTTCCAAAACACGAAGTCTTTTTAGAAGATCATTTCTTTTTTGCTGTGAAGTTTCTTCTTTAAGTTGAGCTTTCAATTCCAAAAATGTTTGTTCAACATTGGTAGCTTTTAAAAGAATTTTGACAGCTTCACCACCAATTTTTGCAATGAACTTCTTCGGATCATCATTTTCTAATGAATCATTTTCATGAGGAAGCGAACTAAGAATTTCGAAATATTGATCTTCCGAAATTAAGTCTAAAAAATTAAGTCCGGTTGGACCGGGATTAATTACAACATAGGATTCGTAGTAAATTATTTTTTCTAATTCTTTAGTAGTAAGCCCTATAATGTTACCAATTTTGGACGGAAGAGCTTTAAAGAACCAGATATGAACAACCGGAACTGCAAGTGCGATATGCCCCATTCGCTCTCTACGCACAGCTTTTAAAGTAACTTCAACACCGCATCTATCGCAAACAATTCCTTTATATCTAATACCTTTATATTTTCCGCATGCACATTCCCAATCTTTCACCGGACCGAAAATCTTCTCACAAAACAAACCATCTTTTTCTGGTCTAAAAGAACGATAATTAATAGTTTCCGGTTTAGTAACTTCACCGTGTGATCTTGACAAAATATCATCAGGACTAGCTAAACTAATTGTCAATTGGTTAATGTGTTTAATTTTATGTTCTTGAGCTTTAAATCTCATGTGAATCTCCTAAAAAAGTTTAACTAGTTAATTTTGATATCCAGTGCTAATCCTTGCAATTCTTTTATCAGAACGCTAAAGGCTTCCGGTATATTAGGTTCCGGAAGATTTTCACCTTTAACGATTGCCTCATAAGTTTTTGCTCTACCTGTAACATCGTCACTTTTTACCGTTAAGATTTCCTGCAGAACATGAGCTGCACCGTATCCTTCAAGTGCCCAGACTTCCATTTCACCAAACCTCTGACCGCCAAACTGAGCTTTACCGCCAAGAGGCTGTTGAGTAATAAGCGAATATGGCCCAATGGAACGAGCATGGATTTTATCGTCTATCATATGTCCTAGTTTCAACATATATATATAACCGCATGTAACTTTTTGATGGAATCTTTCACCGCTTCTTCCATCATGTAACCAGGTTTTACTTCCTTTATCCAATCCGGCTTTTTCCATCCATTCTTCAACTTCTTGAACAGATGCACTATCAAAAATCGGAGTTTCAAATTTCAGTCCAAGCTGCTGACCAACCCAGCCAAGCGCTGTTTCATAAAGCTGACCGAGATTCATACGGGAAGGAACACCAAGCGGGTTAAGAATAATATCTACCGGAGTTCCATCTTCGTGGAAAGGCATATCTTCGACAGGAACAACTTTTGCCACAACACCCTTGTTTCCGTGACGACCAGCCATTTTATCACCAACTGTAATCTTACGTTTTTTAGCAACGTATACTTTAGCTAATTGAACTATTCCCGGAGGAAGTTCATCACCCGACAGAATTTTCTGTTTTTCTCTCTTATATTCTTCTTCCATTTCAGACTTTAGGTAGAAGTAATTCTTAAATAGAGTTTTTACCATTTCATTGGTTTTTTTATTGTCGAACCAATCTTGTGTATAATCTAATTTAGTAACATCTTCAATGTTTGAGTAAGTATCTTCTGTGATAACAGTACCGCTTCTCAATACAACACTACCGTCAAGATCTCTGATTCCCGAAGTAGATTTCCCTTCGGAAATTTGAGTAAGTTTTTTAACTAACTTTTTGTAATGGGTTTCAACTTTACGACTATACTCATGCTCTAAAACATCAAGCTGCTTCTTTTCTATTTTCTTTGAATCAGCATCTTTTCTTTTTCTACTAAACAAGCGAGTTTTTATAACGACACCTTTCAATCCCGGAGGTGCTTTTAAGGAAGCGTCTTTAACATCACCGGCTTTATCACCAAAGATTGCCTTGAGAAGTTTTTCTTCAGGAGTCGGATCGGTTTCACCTTTGGGGGTAATTTTACCGATTAAAATATCACCTTCTTTAACTTCGGCACCTTCTCTGACAATACCATTTTCATCTAAGTCTTTTGTTGCTTCTTCACTTACATTAGGAATATCGCGTGTTAATTCTTCTTCACCTCTTTTTGTTTCTCTAACCTGTAATTCAAATTCTTCAATATGAATTGATGTGTAAACATCCTCGGAAACCAATCGTTCACTTAATACAATAGCATCTTCAAAGTTGTATCCGCGCCAAGGCATAAAGGCAACTGCTACGTTTTTACCGAGAGCTAATTCACCGTTTTCTGTTGCCGGTCCGTCAGCAATCACATCACCTTTTTTAATAATTTGACCAGTATTAACAATCGGTTTTTGGTTAAAACAAGTTTCTTGGTTAGTACCAGAAAACTTAATTAAATTGTACTC
>Ga0129302_1000453_pt1 | contig 30463 bp, 25 predicted proteins | sample BlaSprsedimmetaG_FD_94476 | JGI IMG/M metagenome (GOLD analysis project Ga0129302, IMG submission 94476) | Hot spring sediment bacterial and archeal communities from California, USA to study Microbial Dark Matter (Phase II) - Blank Spring... | ecosystem: Environmental > Aquatic > Thermal springs...
CCGAGAATACCGTACATATCCAGGCACTTATGAGGAATATAACCGAGGCGTTTGAAAGTTATTCGAAACTCAGCAAGAAAGTGCCCAATGAGATTGTCGCATCCATCGCATCCATCGATGATCCTGCCAAAATGGCAGATGTTGCGGTATCATATCTGACGATAAAGCTTGAAGAAAAGCAGAAAATTCTTGAAGTAACCGATGTGGCGCGCAGACTTGAGAAGATCTATGGCATGATCATATCCGAATCAGAGGTCCTTGAAGTCGAAGAACGAATAAAAAAACGCGTCAAGAAACAGATGGAAAAAACCCAGAAGGATTACTACCTCAATGAACAAATGAGGGCGATCCAGAAGGAAATGGGCGAGGAGGACGCTACCAAAAGTGAGATTAAGGAAATCGAAAAGAGGCTGAAGGAAAAGAAGCTCACCGAGGAAGCATACAACAAGGTTAAAAAAGAAGCGAAGAAATTGAAGATGATGGCGCCCATGTCGGCCGAGGCGACCGTCGTCAGAAATTATATCGATTGGCTGCTGGATCTTCCGTGGTATGAAAAGACGGTAAACGACAAAACATTAAATCAGTCTGAAGAAATTCTTGAAGAAGATCACTACGGGTTAAAAAAGGTAAAAGAGCGAATCCTTGAATACTTGGCTGTCCAGACACTCCTGGAAAAAAACAAGGGGTCAATCCTCTGTCTGGTCGGACCTCCCGGCGTCGGTAAAACATCAATAGCCAAGTCAATCGCTCGGGCGACGAACCGTAATTTTGTCAGATTGTCTCTGGGCGGCCTGAGGGATGAAGCGGAAATCAGGGGGCACAGAAGGACCTACATCGGTGCGCTACCCGGAAAGATTGTCCAGCTCCTGAAAAAGGCCGGTTCAAATAATCCGGTATTCTGCCTTGATGAGATCGACAAACTCAGTTCGGATTTCAGAGGTGATCCGTCAGCGGCACTCCTCGAAGTTCTTGATCCGGAGCAGAACTTTGCATTCAATGACAATTATCTTGAAGTGGATTATGATCTTTCAGATATCATGTTCATTACAACTGCCAATGTCATGCAGACCATTCCGGCCCCGTTGCAGGACAGAATGGAGGTTATCCGCATTGCAGGATATACCGAACCGGAAAAACTAAATATAGCACGAAAATATCTCGTAACAAAGCAAATGGAGGCAAACGGTCTGACCGAGAAGGATATCAGCTTTACCGATGGTGCATTGCTCACTGTTATTCGAAGATACACCCGCGAAGCCGGCGTAAGAAATCTTGAGCGGGAAATCGCCTCGATCTGCAGGAAAGTTGCGCGACGAATTGTTGCGGACGGATTCGACAAACAGGTCAGGGTAACATCAAAAGCAGTGGAACGATACCTCGGCATACCAAAATTCAGACACGGCGAAACGGAAGATCAGGATCGTGTCGGCCTGACCATCGGACTTGCTTGGACGGAAGTCGGCGGCGAGCTTCTTGGTATCGAAGCCATGGTAACACGCGGAAAAGGAAGTCTTATCCTGACAGGTAAGCTTGGCGATGTCATGCAGGAGTCGGCCCAGGCGGCCCTGTCATATGTGAGATCAAGATCGGATCAATTGGGCTTGCCGGAAGACTTTTATAAAGAGTCGGATATACACGTACATGTTCCCGAGGGTGCCATTCCGAAAGATGGTCCGTCTGCAGGTGTTGCCATGGTTACATCTATCGCATCGGCACTCATGCGGAAAAAAGTCAGAAGTGAAGTCGCCATGACCGGTGAAATTACGTTGCGGGGCAGGGTATTGCCGATCGGTGGTCTGAAAGAAAAACTTCTTGCTGCACACCGCGGTCACATCAAGACTGTTATTATCCCGACGGAAAACAAAAAGGATCTTGAAGACGATATACCGCGCAACGTACTGAGAGAACTTGAGATAATATTTGTCGACAATATCGATGAGGTTCTAAATATAGCGCTCATAAAAGAAGATGTTTCGGGAAAGAATACGAACTTTATTCCCAGGGAAAACGCTCAGATGAACGCACATGAAAGAGTGCGACCAGTGTAAGTCCCATCCTCGGATTTGACGATAAAATACTGCAAATTCGAGTTAAATATGACTTGACAATAACACTCAATGTGTTAATAAAGTCACTTCGAAGCGATGCACATCTGGGCGGATAGCTCAGCTGGGAGAGCGCCACGTTTACACCGTGGAAGTCACAGGTTCAAGTCCTGTTCCGCCTACCATAATAGAGAAAAGAAATCTTTTCCGGTGGGGAGAGATTTTCTATTTTTTGCAGGGGTCGTAGTTAAGTCGGTTATAACGCCGGCCTGTCACGCCGGAGGCCGTGGGTTCGAGTCCCATCGACCCCGCCAGAATTATTACAAGGGGTTACGCAGAATGCGTAACCCCTTTCTTTATGGTTTTAATAAGTCGATTCCAACCAGCATTCCATCCCGACGAATGCCATTTCTAACCCAGAGTATCCCCCGGAATTACATCATCCATCTTTGCTTTTTATCGATACTACCTGAGTTCCCGGAAAAATGTAACGATGAAACAGGATAACTCTTTAATAAAAAAGAATTAAGTACGATTTCTCTTGCATTATTCCTCTGAACATCCCCGTGAGATACAATTTTTCTTTAATATCCTGCACCCGTTCATCAACAATCTCTTATTCAAGAAAAAAACAACATGCGATACGAAAAATTGACGATCACGTCGAGGTCATAACGCGGCAGTGAAGAGGGGAAAGAGAATGATTTCGCGGTGGGCCAGTCACGGTTGTGGAGGAGTTTATTTTTTCTTTTCCTTATCCTCCTGTGGCTGAGGAAAGGTCATTTCCTTCAAGAAATCCACAAAAGGGGAATAAATCTCAAAAGGATCGGCCCTTTTAACAGACAGGGTGGTCAGTTCATTCCCTAATTCAAGTAACTTTCCGAAATGCTCGTCCATGGAGGATTTATGAGCCACATATCCACGGATGGCCTGCTGGAGATGCTTACCGAAAAATTCCTTGAGCAGAGTGTCTCCGAACTGGATGCAGAGGTGCAGGAGCGGTACCGGCAAAAGGATGTTATTTTTCTTTGATTCTTCGAGGAGGATCTGGGTCAGGACGTAGGCGGTGACGTCTTCCCCGGTGCGAGCGTCGACGACTTCCACATGCTGTCCCTCTTTGACCCGTTCAGCCACCTTTGCGAGGGTCACGTAGGTGTTCTTTTCTGTGTCATAAAGACGGCGGTTGCCATACTTCTTAATGGTCACTGCCTTGGTCAATTCAGTATCTCCGATCTTCGAAAAATGGAAACATGAACCATCGCCCGCTTCTATAAAGCATCGCAACGGTAATCGTCGTTCAGTGTATATATAATTTCAATGAAAATTGCAAAAAAACATCATCCGCAGTTATTATGCTACAATGCAACAATAACTCGTATATATATAAATAATATAAATGAATATTGCAAGAATAAATAAATTATATTACTAAATAATATTGAATATGGGATTCTGATCTCCCAAGATGTTGCATTGCAAGATATTCCTTGACAAGATAAGAAATAATAATTATATATCGTGAGAGATTCAAAAATAAAAGGAGGTGATCTTATGGATCCCAAAAATATGGCAAAGCAAACGTTCGATTTTTACCGATCGACATTCGAGAATGCGTTCAAAGCCATGTCGATGCTCCAGGAGCAGACCCAGAGAATGATGGACATGTACCTCGACCAGACAGCGGGATTTCCCGAGGAAGGTAAGAAGGCGGTCCGTGAATGGGTCAACGCCTACAAGAAGGGCAGCCAGGATTTCAAGAAGGCCGTTGATGAAAGTTTCGCGAAGGTGGACAAATACTTCACCACTGAAGAAAAGGAAAAAAAGTAAGGGAGACGTATCATGGATATGAAAAAAAACCTGAAGCAGATGATCGACATGAACAAGGCGGCTTTTGACAACGCCTTTTCCACCATGACAATGGTCCAGGAACAGATGGAGAAGGTCACTGATATGTATTTAAGCCAGGCATCGGGCAGGGATGCGGAAAGGCGGAAAGTCCTCGCCGAATGGTCGAAGGCCTACAAGAATGGTTTTGATGCATTCAAGAAGACGGTGGACGAAAACTTCAAGCGAGTCGAGTCCTTTTTCCCCAAAGAAGGGTAAGAGAGAAGTGTTATGAGAGAGGGGATGATTCATGTTGAGCTGACTGAAGAGGTTCTCCGTTTTCCGAAGAGGATGAGAGACCTGAACGAGAAGGCTGTTATCGCGACGATCGCGCAGATCAAAGCATCTCAGGCCTTTTTCAACGGGTTCTGGCAGTATTATTTCGATTTCATGGCGCCTTTCTGGGTGGCCATGAATTCATTTTTGGTGATGGAGAAGGTCAAAATAGGCCAGTATACCCCTGAAGATACGGTGCGCGATTACCTCGAGCTGTTTCAATTCAACCTGCAGATTGCAAAAAAAGGGGTCATCAGCAGCCTCCGCTCAGCCAATGAGTACCATTCGAGGGAATGGGAAAGGTCCTTCGCGGCGGTGCTGAATACCTGGGTTGGTACGGAAGGCCCGGACATACTCGATTATTCGGAAAGAAAAGCGAGGCTCTTTGAGGCACTGGTTTATGAATATGCCCGAGAGATCCGGGACATCGCCCCCGAGTTTGGGTTTCATTTCGACGACGGTGGCGGTGAGTTGGTGGCGGAGACCGACCGGTTCCTTCTCTATCAAGTGTTTCCTACAGACCACGCCGTCAAGACCAGGAAGAACGGCAAGCCGGTTCTTATCATTCCCCCTTATGTCCTCGGGGCAAACATCCTGGCCTTCCTGCCCGGCGAGGGTAAGAGCTACACTCACGCTTTCGCCAATCAAGGAATACCCACCTATGTCCGGATCATGAAGGATTTTGAAACCACACCCGCACTGGCGGTCATGACGGGAGAAGACGATGCCCTGGACACCCGGGTTTTCTGTGAAGCAATAATGAAAAGGCACGGCCGGCCGGTGACACTGAACGGCTACTGCCAGGGCGGATTCGTGGCTGTCCTCGACATCCTCTGCGGAGAGCTCGACGGCATGGTGGATGCTCTCATAACCTGTGTCGCCCCCATGGACGGAACGGAAAGCCAGTCCCTCGTCGAGTATCTTGAACATATCCCCCCACGTTTTCGGGACCTGGGCTACGCCCTCAAGGCCCTGCCGGACGGGAGGGAAGTCGTGGACGGCAAGGTCATGAGCTGGGTTTACAAGCTGAAAAGCATGGAAAAGGAATCCCCCATCCAGTCCTTCTATCGGGATCTTATGATATTTGACCGTCCGGACAACCGGGAAGCGAAGATCACAAAGACAGCGGCTGCTCTCAATCACTGGCTTGTCTACGAGAGGAACGATCTTCCACCGGCCATCACACAGCTCAGTTTTGACTCTTACACGATTCCTGTATCGAAAGATGGGACGCTGCCGGTGAAGCTCTTCGGTAGGGAATTGAATTTCCGGGGGATCCCGGAAAGAGACATGCCGTGGCTTCTCTGTTACGGTGCCCAGGACGACCTGGTCAACCCTGAAGCCGCCCTGGCGCCGCAAAAATACATCGACGTCGAGGTGTCGGAATTTCCACGTGGACACGGGGCCATCGCCACTTCCTGGTCGCACCCCGCATCGGAGTGCGCCCTTCATACAGTTTTCGGAAAAGGATACCGGGGACCCGTACGCTTTCATCTCGATCTCGAAGCGGCGCAGGAAGCTCAACGGGGGGTGTCAGGCCGGCCACGGAGAAAAAAGAGGTGAAACAACATGGACAGCAAGTTTCTTGAGTTTTGGGGGAATGTTCTCCTGTCCGCTGCAAAAGGACAGCGGCAGATAGAGGATTTCAACCGTTGGATCGAGCAGGGATTCAAGGGTATTCAGGAATTCGGGACCCTCCTCGCCGGGATTTACGGCATCAAGGAGGAGCCTGTCCCGGAAGAAGGGGGCGGTGAAGCCTGGAACAGGGCTCTACGGGATTTTCGGAAATCATACGAAGAGTACATGGGTCTGATGGGAATGGTTTCCCGGGAGGACTACCGGAGGCTTGCGGAAGAATGCGAGCGACTTAAAGAAAAGGTGGCGGAGCAGGAGGATACCATTCGTCGCCTCCGTATGAACGCCGGATGGGAAAACACCTCCCGTGATGAAGTCGTCAGGGGGGTCCAGGATCTCATGACCAGACAGACGGAACAGTTCCAGGAGTTGATGAAATCATATGTTTCAGTCTTCAAGGGCGATATGCCGGCGAAAGATGAAAAAAGCAAAGAAAAGAAAAAGAAAATGGCAAGGGGGAAATCATGACTGAAAAGGATCGTGATAAGGACCGAAATGACAGTGCGTCCGCAGAGTCCATGGTCAAGGCATCTCTTGATTTCTGGGAATCGACGGCCAATCTGTGGTTCGGGGTTATGAAAACGGCCATGTCGGCGCCGGACTTTCCCGGTGCTGCTTCAAAAGCAGAGGAAAATGATCGCAGAGACACACCGCCTGAATCAGATGCTCAATCGGAATTCGACCGGTTCTGGAGAGCCTATTTTCGAAGTCTCCAGGGGGCCGGCGACGCCCCGGCGGGCGTAATTCCTGAAATGGCCCTGAAGATCATGGAGCCCCTGTGGAACCAGATGGCCTCCTTTTCGAAGCCCGCGGCGGACCGGGGAAAGGTTGGCATGGAAGAATTTTCGGAATTTGTAAAGGGAGTTTCACGGACATGGTTCGGCTCCTACGAGGAGGAAATGAAAAAATACCTCAACATGCCGCAACTCGGTCTGATGCGCTATTATCAGGAGCGCCTCAACATGACCGTCGACCGATTCCAGACATTCCGTGGCCGGCTGCTGGAGTTTGCAGGTATCTTCTATGGCCCCATTGAGGAGTCGCTCCGTCTCATGGAAGAGGAAATGCAGTCAGGGGATGGGAAGGGTGAGGAATTCCTTAAGGATCACCGTGCCTGGTATCGGACCTGGATATCAAAGCTGGAAAAGAAATACATGGAGATGCTCCGTTCATCGAATTATATCAGCACTCTTCAGGAAACCCTGAAGGCTCTTTACGAATACCGAAAGGCACGGCAGCAGTTTCTCATCGACGTTCTCCAGGACTTTCCCATCCCGACGAACCGGGAAATGGACGAGGTATACAAGGATCTTTACAGAATCAAGAAAAGGTTGAAAGCGCTTGAAAGGAGGGGAGAGGGCAATGAAAAACGATAAAACTGCCGATGGCTCCGGAAAGGCAAACCCCATGAGCATGGCCACAGACTTTTTTATTTCAAGGATGGCTCTCGAACCGTTGAAGCTTGCCGAGCGGATGAAGGAAGCAAGGGAAGTCCTCCTCGGACCCCTCAAGACGGACATCGCAAAAACACCTTACGAAGTCGTTTACGAAGATGACCGCGTCCGGCTGAAATATTACCGGCCTGCGGAAGTGCGATACAATTACCCCCTTTTCATTGTTTACGCTCAGGTCAACCGGGAAACCATGCTCGACCTGCAACCGGGACGGAGTGTCGTGGAGACATTCCTCCAGTCGGGTCTGGAAATATACATGGTCGACTGGGGATACGCCACCCGAAAGGACCGGTACCTGACCCTCGATGACCACATCAACGGATACATGAACGACATGGTCGATTATGTTCTGAAGAAACACGGTGTCCGCCACCTGCATCTCATGGGAATCTGCATGGGCGGGACGTTCTGCGTCATTTATGCAGCCCAGCATTCGGAAAAAGTGAAAAACCTGGTGACCACGGTAACCCCTGTGAATTTCGACACCGAACAGAGTCTTCTCAATGTATGGGCCCGGTCGATCAGCCCCAACGAACTGGTGGATGCCTATGGCAACGTTCCCGGTGACTTTATGAATCTGGGGTTCCTCCTCCTCAACCCCGCCAGACTTATCATTGATAAGTACGTCGGGTTCATCGAGAACGTGAACAACCGGGATTTTGTCGAGAACTTTCTCCGGATGGAGAAGTGGATCTTCGACAGCCCCGATCTTCCCGGGGAGACCTTTCGAGAGTTCATCGAGGCTATGTACTTCAAAAACCTTCTTATCAAGAACGAGTATGTCCTGGGAGGGGAATTGGTGGATCTCAAAAACATCACCATGCCCCTTCTCAACATTTATGCCCGGTTCGATCACCTGGTACCGCCGGAGGCCTGCGACAAACTGACATCGAAGGTGGGCAGCACCGACAAGGAAGATCTCTGCCTCGACACGGGGCACATAGGGATTTACGTCAGCTCAAAGACCCAGAAGGAGTTCGGGCCCAAGATCATCCGCTGGCTCAGGGAGCGGGACGGAGCGGAACAGGCCGCTGATGCGGAGACGGCGCCTGCGAAGGAGCAGAAAGAAAAGACTCAAGAGAAAGAAGAAGGCGTTTCTCCGGTGATGACGGAGCCGACACTAACAAAGGAACAGCCGGTGAAGCCGGAAAAAAAAGTCAAGGGAACGCCCGGGTCGGCGCCGGCCCCGGATGTTAAAGAGACAGTGAAACGAAAAACCCCGACAAAAAGAACGAAAAAGGCCTGACGAGGAGGACTCCCGGAAGGATGGCACAAAAGTTGAATAAAATCAAGGCTATCGGACGGGTCAGCCGTGCTTTCGGAACAACGGGCGACCGGGATCGGCTGCTTGACATCATTACTCAAAGCGTCGTGGAAACCATGGGAGCGAAAGCAGCCTGCCTTTTTCTCTACGATGAAAAAAAGGACGCCTATGTCGCAGTGGCCCAGACGGGCCTCTCTCCGGAATACATTCACGCGAGCACGCAAAAAGCCCAGGAAATCAACGCTCCCTTGATGGAGCGGGGATATCTCCAGTTTCGTGACGCCCTGTCGGACCTCCGGCTGGACAACCGGGATGCAAAGAGGGCCGAGGGGATTGCCTCCATACTCGTGGTACCTGTCCGGGTCGGCGGAAACCCCATTGGTGTTTTATCACTTTACACCTCGGAACCGCGGGATTTTTCGAAAAGCGAAATTGAATTTCTCACCATCCTTGCCGAGCAGGGAGGCATGGCCGTCGAGAATGCCCGTCTTGTCGATGGAATACGGGAAAGGACGAAGCTCTTTCACGACCTGGCAGCGGGGATGGCCGCGAGCCTCGATCTCGAAATGATCCTCGATACCCTCACAAAGGATGTTTCCGAGGCGCTCGACGTAAAGGCTGCTTCAATCAGGCTCTTGGACGAGGACAGAACGACGCTGCGACTCGCGGCAAGCCACGGCCTTTCTGAAGACTACCTCCGGAAAGGGCCGGTTTCGACGGAAAAGAGTATCAATGAGACCCTGAAAGGTCGGCCTGTGATGGTGAAGGACGTATCCCGGGATCCCGGCGTCAAGTACCGGGAGGAAAAGAGACGGGAAGGAATTGTGTCCATCCTGTCCGTTCCGATCATGTCGAAAGAGGAGGTGATCGGCGTCCTTCGGCTCTACAGCGCCAGCCCCCGGGAGTTTACAGAGGAAGAGGTGCAATTTGCCTCCGCTCTTGCACTTTTCGGGGGTATCGCCATACGGAACGTGAAACTGTACTCCCGGCTGGAGAGCGATATCCAGGACCTTCGGGATAATTACTGGATCTTCAAAACATGGTTCTGACGGGAACGTCAGAGAAAGGAGGAAACTCATCATGATCGGCAAAATGATTGATCAACTCGAGATCGGCGACAGTGCCGAGTTCGGTAAGACCATTTCCGAATCCGACGTGTACCTTTACGCTGGAATCACGGGGGACATGAATCCTGTCCATATCAATGAATCATATGCCAAAACGACATTCGTCAAGACGAGAATCTGCCACGGCATGCTGTCCGCCGGCCTGTTCTCGACCATCCTTGGAAACAGCCTTCCCGGACCGGGGACGATCTATCTCCGTCAGGAAGTGGACTTTGTCGCCCCCGTCAGGATCGGGGACACCCTCACCGCCAACGTGGAGGTCATTGAGAAAGATACGGTAAAAAACCGTGTCCGTCTGAAAACGACCTGCCGAAACCAGGACGGCGTCCTCGTCATGGATGGGATCGCTGTTGTAAGCCCGCCCAAAGACTCAAAGAAAAAAGAATAGCGAAGTCCGTCGGAAAGAGGGCCTGCCGTCATCCCTTGTTCTCATGATGATGCATTTTCTTTGACATTCAAGATTGATGTGCATTATACTCCGAATGCTTTTGAAAAGCCGGTCATTATTAATAAGTGCGATCCAAACATTCCGGTGGCTCTGATTCCGCGATCCGATGCTGAAAATCACCGGTGACCTTCGCCAGATGTGAGGTACCCCTGAAGCATGAAGAGACCATTCCTGATCCTGGTGTTGTGTTTGCTTGCGGCAGTAGGCGGCTGTATGTATCAGATTCTCAACACGGATCATGAATTACGGCAGGACGTGTATCTTGCGGACGGTTCAGCCGGGTTCGACTCATCGATCGGGGATATTACAACGCTTATCAACGCAATACTGGCCGGGTACGATGAGAAGAAATATTATCCCGAAGCCGACATCCTGAACCCCTGCAACGAAACACTTTTTCCGCGGGATATTGCCGCACCTCTTTTCAGATGGGACGACCGTTATCTCCGTTCCGATCATTGGCTTATAACCATTCGATTCAAACGCAACAAACATGCAATCCACGTGTTGACGAATAGAACATCCTGGACTCCGTCCCGTGACATCTGGGAAATCATCAAGGCAAACTCGCTCGAACAAAAGGCGTTTGTGTCAATCATGGGTGTTGAGACGAAACGTGGCTGTCATATCATCACGAAGACCGATATTGCCATATCAACTTCAAGGGATGAGGTCGGCGCTCCCTTGATGTATGTCCAGATGCCGCTGCCTTTCGAACGGGGAAGGGAACATCCGGAGCAGTTCCTCTGGAGGTTCGGCAGCGTTTCTTCTTACGAACCACCTCCTGTGGTGCTGAAGAATATGCCGTTCTGCGGAAACTGCCATCATTTCTCCCGTGATGGTCGAATGTTCGGAATGGACATAGACTATCACGGTGATAAGGGCGGTTATGCCATCTCACCGGTAGACAGTCGCATGATCCTGACGCCGGAAGATATCATGACATGGAATGATTTTAATAAAGAGGATGAGCAAAAGAGCCAGGGATTTTTTGCACGAATATCGCCGGATGGCAGGCACATTATCGGAACAGTGAAAGAGCAGTCATTTTTCGCTCTTCTGGCCGATATAGAATTTTCCCAGTTCTTTTTTCCTGCCCGGGGTCTCCTGGCGTACTATTCCATTGCCGACGGGAGTTTTTTTCTCTTCCCGGTGCCGATGATCCGAATTATGTCCAGACGTGTCCAACATGGAGCCCGGACGGTCGATACATCGTGTTTTGCAGGGCCAAAGTCGACCCCTATCTGATTGAAACCCTCAAGGGAAAAAACTACATTGAAGTTGAACCAAATGTGACGATATATGACCTCAACAGAAAGTACCGGATCACCTTTGACCTCTACAGGATTCCATTTAATGAAGGCAGGGGCGGTAGTCCCGAACCGCTCGCAGGCGCCGGTTTCAACGGGAAGAGCAATTACTTTCCACGTTTTTCTCCCGACGGCAGATGGATCGTGTTCACGCAAAGCGATACGGGCATGGCAATTCAGCCGGACAGCAAGCTTTGCATTATTCCGGCCGAAGGCGGTGCGGCCAGGCAACTGGAATGCAATACCAGCATCATGAACTCGTGGCACAGCTGGTCCCCAAACAGTCGCTGGCTTGTATTCAGTTCGAAAGTAAATACACCCTATACGGAACTGTTTATCACGCACATAGATCAGAACGGCACGGCGAGTGTGCCGGTATTGCTTTCACGATTCAGCGGCGATACACAGGCCTGCGTAGCGCCGGAATTTGTTGACCTGGCGCCTGATGCCATTCGGCATATTTCATTAAGCGGAGAATAAAGGCTTTCACTGACGTGAGACAGAGTTTCTTTCATTCTGCAAGTATGATTCATCAAATAATGGGAGGGGTTCTTCATGAAAAAAAAGTTCATTATTTTGCTTGTAATGATTGCCGTCGGTTTCTTCCTGTCACCGCAGCATGCGAACAGCTACGGAGGCGGAAGCGGCGGAGGTACCAGCGCAACTCAGGTTGATGTTGAAGTAACGACGCCTCCACCCGGTTTTGAGCCGACTGATTCCGTTAATGAACCGCCCAAAACCACCCGGTCCTCAACAATAACCTGGCTTGATCTGGGCGGAAGGGCACACCAGTGGGTAAAAAGTAATCCCATTGAGGGGATGAAAAATCATTTCATCACGCGAGTGCCCACCGGCGGAAGTTGCGTTGACGCATCGAAGGATCGTGCGGCTGCACTGGCAGATTACATCAGGAACCTTGTTAACTCGGGTGAATTGGACCTCGGGGGTCATACCGTGCAAATCGGTTCACGGTCGGGCTATAAGGTCCCGTTTTCGGGAGCACTCACAGGACTTCCCGAAAATATCGGTACTCATACTTACAGCGTCATTCAGATATACGATGCCAACAATAACTTTGTCGGAGGATGGGAAGTTGATACCTATGTTATGGATATGGTCCTGCCGCACGGCCAGGTGGATCTGGTCAACGAGTACCCCGATCACGTCAAGACAATAACAGCGCCGCCGAAAGCCGAAAAATAAGGAGCATGTCATGAAAAAATTATACATAGCGGCAATAGTCATGTTCATCATGTTGGCAGGTTACCCCGCAGCTGCAGCGGAACCGGTCTATTTTCAGAACGCGCCTGATTCGGAACTTTTGAGACAGGTCGAAGTGAACCTGTTTGAATACCGTAACCGCAACGGTCAGTGGCCGAGGGACGTTAAAGAATTGAATGATTTCGCCCGCAAAAAGGGGACACCTCTCGATCTTTCAGGTTTCGGTTTGTTAACCCTTGAAAAAAAGTCTCCCGATACTGTATTGATTGTCTATTCAGTTACGAAAACTGAGCCGTACATCTCTTCATACGCAATAACAGTGAATGAGATCGCTCCTCCGGCGGATATTCAATCGGGACCCGATACATCGGTCAGGCAGATCCAGGTATTGCTTTTACGGGAAGGGTATGACCCCGGGCAGGCGGACGGTAAAATCGGGGGGAAAACGCGGGATGCCATAGCTCAGTTCCAGCGCGATAATGGACTCGCCGTAACGGGGGTTCCCGGTACCGGTTTGTTGGAAATCCTGGAACACAAGAAATTAAAGGAACTTATGAAAACAAAAGCGTGGCCGAACGGCATATCCGCAGACAGGAACTGATCAAGCGGCAGAAAGATCATTTTGAGGAGATAACCTTATGACGCAACAATTAGTACGAATACTGACAGCGGTATTTTGTATCATAGCATTATGTCTCACCGGCTGTGCCGGAATGAACGCTACTTTTGACAAAATAAAAGATAATATTGCAGGTCTTCGGGCGGAGAAGCCTCCGATAGCGACATCTCTCGAACAGATGCCCGTTGATGCCGGAGCGATAACACACGCAATTTACAAAAATATAACACTGGTTCATGATGATGCCGGTGCGATACGTGTCAATTTTACCGGCGCGGCGATATCTCAACTTCCCTCAGACCACAGGGTCCTGCGGAACTTCAGGCTCTCTGAAGCACACCTCTACGAACATGAGCCTTCGTATATCAAGGGGGCGCTGTTTCTTGAAGATGCGATCGGGCGCCGCTCATCCATCTCATACGAAGCGGAATACCGAAGAACGGGCGACACGATTACCGTTGAAACAATTGACGTAAAGCCGATTTACTCACGGGTTCCCGAACCTGTCATGTTTGTTGTCCCGGCTCATCGGATTTCACCCGACCGGGACGGTCTGCCGTCGACATTTACCGGCATGCTTGAATTTGCCGCAAGCCGGGCCGTTAACCCGACACAACGCGAAGCCGGCTTTGACGGCGTCCGGGAATACGTGGTGATGGTATTTCTCCTTGACAGGATATCACCCTCGGCGAAATTTGACTTCATGGTTGCGGAGGAATCGGCCAGTCACGGAGGCTATAAAGAGTCAACACGTTACATGGACTTCGACGGCTGGCGCATTGCCCTCTTGTCGGGGAAATTCAGACTGGTTGGAGATGCCGCCTCTCCAATGACGACGCTCGGCGGCGATGAAGCGGAAAGCAGGCTGTATTTCAAGGCCATCTATATCCCCGGGAGAGAGGCGGGCTTTATTCGCATACCTAAAATGGTTGGGCGCTACTGTATGGGCGGTCCGCAGGGCTGACACATTACTTTAACGGATTATATTGCCCACTCAGAGAGCACGCATCATCTCTTCCATGTCATGTGCCCACAACAAGAGCATTTCATCATCCATGAAGCGGGTGGTAATCTGCAGGCCGTAGGGAAGACCGTTATTGTCTTTGTCCGATGGAATAGTAATCGAGGGAAGTCCGGCATGGGTCCAGGGCAGATTCATCGCCGGATTGCCTGTCGACGTGATTCCCTTGGGTGCCGTCCCGGTAGCAGCGGGACTGATCCACGCATCGATATTCTTCACATCCATTAGACTCTCAATGGATGCTCTTACGGACAGGCGGCTTGTCCGACCTTTCCGCAATTTATCTTCGTTTAGGCTACCACCCAGCTTGAAGATTTCCGCTGTTCGGGGACGATAAAGATCGCCGTATTGACTGAACCACCGGGCATGGACTGCAGAAAATTCTGCGGCGGTCATGTTACGGTGATGTGATGAGATGGAATCGATATCTTCAAACATCCGAAGGCGTCTGATTGTATATCCGGCGTCCCTGAGTTTCAGAATTGTGTTTTCAAATGAAGAGAGCCCCTCTTGAGTCGCCTGTTCAAGGTAAGGACCATCCGGAACGCCGAGGATGGGATGACCGTTGCCCACGGTATCGTGTATCGTGCCGTTCCATTCGGAACATACGATCGAAGAGGCAATTTCCATTCCTTTTACATCCTGGGTGAACAGCCCGACCTGATCGGCGGAAACCGAGTATGGAATCAGCCCAACGGATGAAATACGGTTGCAGCTTGGTTTAAAACCGATGATACCGCAATACGCTGCGGGGCGGATGACGGACCCGATAGTCTGGGTTCCAAGGGCCAGAGCGCACAGTCCTGCTGCCACTGCTGCGGCAGAACCACTGCTCGATCCACCCGGTGTATAGTTTGTGTTGTGAGGGTTCCTCGTCGGACCCGGCTCGAAATAAGCAAACTCGGCAGACACCGTCTTCCCCACTATCAAAGCTCCGGCTTGACGGAGTGCCGAGACGCAATGAGCTTCAGGCCCTGCAAAAAGATGAGCAGGAAGTTGAGAACCACATTGGGTTTCGAAGCCGTTGACAGCGAAAATATCCTTGATACCCACGGGTATGCCGAAAAGGGGAGGGCGCTTGTCCACATCGGGATACTGTTCAAGTAAAGCTCGTGCTTCACGTTTTAATCGCGACCGCCTGTCAGCTTCCACGATCAGAGACCGGATTTTCGATTCAACGTTATCTATGCGGTCGCAGAGCGTGTCGACATAGGTTAGAAAATACGACCGTCCCCTATTGATGAGATCAGAAATATCCTGAATCTTCGAATCAGATAATACCACGACAAACTCCATGTTTTCCGACGGTCTCAGACATCAGATCTTCATAATCCTCGGTTCATCCCGGAGAGGAGGAACACCATACCGAATCTTGCAAAAATTCATAACGCAGGACTGATCGAAAAGCAAGCATGATCGGCATAGATCAAAAACGCTTGAATGCACATCTCCTCCATTCCCGCTGTCTCGATTGAGGCAAGTAATCATGATAGCTCAATTACGACGAATGCACCTGGATTTATCCTCGGACACATGATATTCGTAATACGATGCATCAGGAACAAAAAATGATGTCTTTTATATATTATGATTGATGAGGTTGAGGTATGGACTGGAAAGAAGAATTCACATGGGTAAAGGGATCCGTCATCGCCGGCCTTTTGTGTACTTTTTTTGCAGGGTATTTCATCATCCAGAAAGGTTCCGTAAATTATACGACACTTTTTTTTACATGGGCCATATGCACTTTTGTTATTTACGGAATCTGTGTTGCCTATAGAGCGATCGAAAAAATCAGAAAGAACGTGGAACAAAACAAGAAAAAGGGAAATGACTGAATACTCGAGTAGACCGTGTCACACCGTGCCGTCCGGAGTGTTTCATGAGACAATCATCGTAAACAGAACGGTAGAAACTGTCGTGTAATCCTACCATATTGTAGATATCCCTCATTAACCTGTAGATCATGCCATTCCCTGCCGTTTCCTGTTATGTAATCATATCAGCTTGGTACGTAATAGCTATCGGTCGATCAAGAATGGCACCATAATTGCTGATCAACAATACAGGATCATTCCATGCAGATATCCTTATGTAAGCACCATGATTCAACGATCCGGAAAATCTGTGTCGGAGGTAGGCATATGAGCTGTTTCGAGAGAAAGAATAAAACTGTCAGCTTCACAAAGATGTCGGGTCAGGGGAATACGTTTATCGTCATCAACGACATGTTCGGGACAGGAAATACCTATTGGCCGGACCTGGCAGCGCTCTGGTGCCGATCCGATGAAGCAATCGGCGCCGATGGTTTATTGGTGCTTGAGCACAGTCTCGTCGCGGATTTTAAAATGAAAATATTTAATTCCGACGGCAGCGAAGCGGAGATGTGCGGCAATGGAGCGCGGTGCGCTGCACGGTTTGCCTATGAGCAGGGGATTGCACCGCCACATATGACAATGGAAACGATGGCGGGACCGATTGAATCATTCGTCACCGACGGTTCGGTATCGGTCAAACTGACGGACGCACCGTTGCCCGGTGACTCGCTCTCAGTCAATGTGGAGGGAAGAGGGCATCTTTTGTACTCGATCGACTCGGGGGTTCCTCACGCGGTAACATTCAAGGATTGTGTGGGTGAAATGTCCTCTCAAGATATTGTGAATATCGGGCGGTTGATTCGATTTCATCCGGTTTTTAAACCGGCGGGAACCAATGTTGATTTTGTGGAAGTCGTCGGTCCTCAGGTTATCAGGGTTCGTACCTATGAGCGGGGTGTTGAATCGGAAACGAAGGCTTGCGGTACGGGAGCAGTGGCGGCAGCGATTATCAGCCACCTCAGGACGCACGTGGGCACCCCCCCAATTGCCGTTCAGATGCCGGGAGGCATTCTCACGGTTGATTTCCGAAAGAACGGCTCTCTGGTAAAAGACATATGGCTCAGCGGTGAAGTGAAATCGATTTATTCCGGGGTATTATGAGACAGGAGGCACGGGCGTACTGATGATTGCTCCAGCGAAACGTATTCATGAACTTCCGCCTTATCTTTTTGCGCGGATTGACAAAATAAAACAGGATGCCTTCAGGGAAGGTATTGATCTCATTGATCTTGGCGTAGGTGATCCCGATGTCAGCCCACCGAAAGCGGTTGTCGATGCGCTCATTCAAAATGTCAGGGGAAATGGATCGCATCACTATTCTTCGTATGAAGGCCTGCCGGAACTGAGGACTGTTTTTACCGAATGGTTCAGGAAGAGATTTAACGTAAAGTTGAATCCGCATTCCGAAGTTCTGCCGCTTATCGGATCTAAAGAGGGTATCGGGCATATATTTTTTTCACATATTGATCCCGGAGATGAAGTGTTGATCCCCGATCCGGGATATCCCGTCTATACGGCGGGAACCATTCTGGCGGGGGCCGTCCCGAAGTATTTTCGATTGAGCAGAGAAAACGGCTTCCTGCCGGATATAGGGGAACTCGAAGCAATTGTGACACCCAGAACAAAGATGATGTGGCTGAATTATCCGTCGAATCCGACAACAGCCATGGCGACAGCGGATGACTTTAAAGCGGTCGTTGCCTTCGCCCGGGAACATGGTGTTATCGTGTGTCATGACGCCGCCTATTCGGAAATCGTGTTTGACGGCGCCAGGACGGGAAGCATGCTTGAGATTACCGAAGCGCGTGAGGTGGGGGTCGAGTTTCATTCCCTGTCGAAAACATTCTGTATGCCCGGATGGCGTATCGGTTTTATCGTTGGAAATGCCGATATCATCGGGGCGCTCGCAAGGGTGAAGACAAATCTTGATTCCGGAATTTTCCTTCCTGTTCAACACGCCGCAATAACCGCTCTTAAATGCTGTGAGGACGATACAAAAAGAATTCGAGACGTTTTTGAAACGCGACGAAATCTCTTTGTCGGCGGATTGAAATCACTGGGATGGAACGTACCCTTGCCATCCTCCACGTTTTACGTGTGGGCACCGGTGCCGGGAAATGCCGACTCAATGGAATTCACCATGTTGCTTCTGAAAGGAGCCGGTATCGTTGCCGCCCCGGGAGTTGGATTCGGGAGCAATGGCGAAGGGTATGTCAGAATGAGCCTGACGACTCCGGAAGCGCGTCTGGAAGAAGCATTGTTGAGAATCAAGAAAATGAATCTGAAATTTTCGTAAAGGAGTTTTTGCGTGTCGAGCAACGTATCCAGACCGGATGGTGTCGGTGCGTACCCCCGGGAATTTTGCGGTGTGTTCGGGATTTACGGTGATATCAAAGCCGCTGAAAAGACCTATCTCGGCCTTTACGCACTTCAGCATCGAGGTCAGGAAAGTTCCGGGATTGCCGCATCGAACGGTCATGAAATAACGGGGCACAAAGGCATGGGACTCGTATGGTCGGTTTTTTCAGATCCCGACGTCATGCCCCGTCTGTCCGGATATGCAGCCATCGGTCACAACCGCTATTCCACAACCGGTTCGTCGGGACTTATCAATGCCCAGCCGATTCTGATTCAATGCAAAGCAGGACAGATCGCCGCGGCCCATAACGGCAATCTCGTTAATGCGCGGGAACTCCGGAAAATTATGGAAGAGAAGGGCTCTATATTCCAGACGACTTCGGACAGTGAAATTGTGCTTCACCTGATTGCCGTCTCGGATGGAAAATCCATCGAAGAAATGATCATCGAATCATTGATGTCCCTTGATGGAGCGTACTGCTTTGTGTTTCTCACGCCGTCGAAATTGATAGCCGCTCGTGATCCTTATGGTTTCAGGCCGCTCTGTCTCGGGAAATCGGGAGATGCGGTGATCGTTGCATCCGAGTCATGCGCACTCGACATAATCGGTGCGGAATATGTACGGGACATTGAGCCGGGAGAAGTCGTCATCATTGACGGGAACGGGATAACATCGCGATATTTGCCGGAAGCGCGGCGAAAGGCGCTGTGCGTGTTCGAATATATCTATTTTTCGAGGCCGGACAGCATAATATTTCATGAAACAGTCGATAAAACCCGGAGGCGGCTCGGCAAAAGACTGGCGAGAGAATCTCCCTGTGATGCCGACATTGTCATAGCCATTCCCGACTCAGCGAATACGGCCGCCCTCGGGTATGCTCAGGAATCAGGGCTCCGCTTTGAAATCGGCCTTATCCGCAATCACTATGTGGGACGAAGCTTTATCGCTCCGCATCAGAAGGAGCGTGACCGGGACGTGAAAGTTAAATTTAATCCGGTGGCGGGTGTCCTGAAAGGCAAACGCGTCGTAGTCGTCGAAGATTCGATCGTTCGGGGAACAACCCTGAAACAACTGGTTCGGCTTATCAGAAACGCCGGCGCCGCCCGTGTCCATGTCCGGGTCAGCTCTCCGCCGGTTACGTCGCCCTGTTTTTACGGGATCGATATATCAACGCGTGGAGAGCTGATAGCTTCGTCGCATGCGGTCCATGAGATTGAACGCTATATTGAGGCGGACTCACTGGCATATCTTTCCGTTGATGGGATGCTTGATGCGGTGCCGGACGGATCGCTCCACTGCACGGCATGCTTTACCGGAAATTATCCGACGTTGATCCCCGTTAACTTCAGAAAAGAACAGTTTTCACATGGAGTAGCAGGTTATGAGATTTAATGATCGGTCATGGTGCGGACATATTCGTTTATCCGATTCCGGTCGGGCGATACGACTCATGGGATGGGTTGATGCGCTGAGAAATCATGGGGACGTATTGTTTATCCATCTGCGGGACATGAGTGGAATTGTTCAGGTGGTGTTCAATCCCGAAGAATTACAATTGGATATCTATCGACGGGCCGAGTCTCTGAGAAATGAATACTGCATCCTTGTTGATGGTCATGTGGTGAGTCGTGCCGACACGACGGAAAATCCGAATATTGAAACAGGCAGGATTGAAGTGATTGCATCAGACCTCACGATTTTCAGCCGGTGTGCAACCCTGCCGTTTTCCATATCGGAAAAGGCCATGATTAGAGGCGGGACAGCGGCCGGTGGTGGACCGGTAAGTGAAGATTTACGGCTGAAGTATCGATATCTTGATCTTAGGCGTCCGACGATGCAGGAGAACCTCCGGAAACGGGACGCAATCATGCAGTGCGTCCGGGCCTGCCTCCACCGGAGGGGGTTCATTGAGATTGAAACTCCTCTTCTCACGAAAAGCACGCCCGAAGGTGCCCGGGACTACCTGGTTCCAAGCCGGATTCATCATCGCCGATTTTATGCGCTGCCGCAATCGCCTCAGCTTTTTAAGCAACTCCTCATGATCGGCGGCATGGAAAAATACTTTCAGATTGCCCGATGTTTTCGTGATGAAGACCTCCGTCCCAATAGACAGCCGGAGTTCACACAGCTTGATATCGAGGCTTCATTTATTGATGAGGAATTTATTTACGAACTCATGGAGAATCTCGTAGTCGAGATTTTTGCCGTCAGCGGCATCCAATGCAAGACACCGTTTCCCCGCATGACCTGGGAGGATGCGATGGATACCGCGGGGACGGATCGTCCCGACATTCGTTTCGGACTGAGGTTCGTCGATGCCACCGGCATATTCGAACATACAAACTACGGTATCTTCAGGAATATCATCGAAAAAGGCGGGTGTATCAAGGGAATAAACGTAAAGGGACGGTCGGGGGACCTGAGTAAAAACGTTCTTCAGAATGACTACGCCAAAGAAATTGTTCCGTCATTCGGCGCCCGTGGCATGACATGGATGCGAGTCGTTGACGGAAAACTGGAATCGAATATCGTGCAGTTTTTCAGTGAAAATGAGCGCTACGGACTCAGGGAACGTTTTCAGGCTGAGAATAACGACGTGATTATCATGATCGCCGATCAGTCGCCGCGGATTGTCAATGAAGTTCTGGGGCTCCTGCGACTGCATCTGGCAAACCGGCTTAACCTTATTCCTCGAAATGACTTTGCGCCGGTATGGGTCACGGAATTCCCTCTCTTTGAACAGACCCGGAGCGGACTCGCGTCGAACCATCATCCTTTTACAGCTCCACGCCGGACCGATTTTGATCCGGCGAACATCGATGAACTCCTTAGGTTGCGATCACGCGCCTATGATCTGGTCATCAACGGTGAAGAGGTGGGGGGCGGAAGTATCCGTATCAACGATCGCCATCTACAGGTAAAAATCTTTCAGGCTCTTGGACTGTCGGATGCTGATGTTGAAGAAAAATTCGGCTTTTTCTTGAACGCACTAGGGTATGCAGCACCGCCGCATGGCGGTATGGCCCTCGGGATGGACCGCATGATTTCCATGGTTCTCGGCACGGCATCGATACGGGAGGTAATCCCCTTCCCAAAGAATCGAAATGCATACTGTCCCTTAACGGATGCACCGTCTCATGTTTCCTACAGGCAACTTTCGGAACTTGGACTGCTGGATTCGACGGGAGGAAAATGGGTAGAGGGCAGGAAAGTATTATGAAAAGGGAGAAAAAGCCGAAGAAACGCAATGAAAAGTAAAGCGATACTTGCATTAGAAGACGGTAGAATCTTCAACGGAATCCCCTTTGGCGCACAGGGAGAGCGATTCGGTGAAATCGTTTTTAATACCGGCCTGACAGGATATCAGGAAGTCCTTTCCGATCCGTCATATCAAGGACAGATCGTAACAATGACCTATCCCTTGATCGGCAACTACGGAACGAATGAAAATGACATGGAATCACGGGCGCTGTGGCTGGAAGGATTCGTGGTCAGGGAAGTGTGCCGTCAACCAAGCAACTGGAGATCGACAAAAGACATTGAAACATTTCTTAAGGAATATAACGTCGTCGGAATTGAGGGTGTGGATACGAGGGCATTGACACGGCACATCAGGGAATCAGGTGCCATGAGAGCAGCCATATCGACGGAAGATCATGATCCCGACTCGCTCATTGAAAAAGTCCGTTCGTCTCCGGATCTTGTCGGACGGGATCTAGTCCGGGAGGTGACCTGCGAGAGACCATACACGGTGAATTCAACGGGGGGTCAGAAGGTTGTCGTTCTGGATTACGGTGTAAAAACCGGTATTATAGAACAACTGTGCCATTCGAGGTGTTCCGTTACGGTTGTCCCGGCAGCCACATCCAGTGATGAAATACTGAGATTGAAGCCCGACGGCGTGTTGCTTTCAAACGGTCCCGGGGACCCCGCTGCGGTAACCTATGCCGTCGATACGATCCGTGCATTGATCGCTCTGAGAACAATACCGATTTTCGGCATCTGTCTCGGTCATCAACTTATCGGTCTTGCTCTTGGCGGCGAAACGTATAAACTGAAATTCGGTCACCATGGTGGCAATCACCCGGTGAAAAATATGACCACCGGTAAAATCGATATTACCGTGCAGAATCACGGCTTTTGTGTCAACAGTGATTCACTCGAACACGAAGCCATTCAGGTAACCCATATGAACCTCAATGACGGGACATTGGAAGGAATAGAGCATACGACGCTGCCGCTGTTCTCCGTCCAGTTTCATCCCGAAGCGGGACCCGGACCCCATGACGGGAGATACCTGTTCGGTCGCTTTGTACAGTTGATGAAACAATACAAAAACAAAGGATGATTACATGAAAGAAGCGGTTGCGGTTTTTGATTTCGGATCACAGTATGCCCAGCTTATAGCCCGGAGAGTCCGTGAACTCGGTGTTTACTCGGAAATAGTGCATCATGCGATTTCGGCGGACAATCTGAAATCACTCAATCCGGCGGCCCTTATATTTTCGGGGGGACCCGCCTCGGTTCTTGATGAAAATCACCCCGGGATTGACGATCGTATCCTCGATCTCAACATACCTATATTCGGCATATGTTACGGCATGCAGCTCACCACCCTGATCATGGGGGGGCGTGTCGAAAAGGGAAGAAGCGGCGAATACGGACCTGCCAGGATGGATGTCCTTGAATCCTCATCGATATTTTATGATTTAACGACATCTCATGATGTCTGGATGAGTCATGGCGACCATGTAACGGATGTTCCGACAGGGTTTCACGTCCTGTCGAGAACACCGACCTGTTCCTTTGCCGCCATGGGAAATGATGAAAAAAAGATTTACGGAGTTCAGTTTCATCCTGAAGTTGTTCACACGCCGCAGGGAATCGACATGCTCAGGAACTTTCTCTACCGCGTCGCCGGATGTCATGGCGGCTGGAATATGAGCGCGTTCATTGAAGAATCCGTGGATAAAATTCGAAACCGGGTCGGCGACTCCACCGTCATCTGCGCACTTTCCGGCGGTGTTGATTCCGCCGTCGTAGCAGCCCTTATCGATCGGGCGATCGGCCGCCGAATGAAAGCGGTCTTTGTCGACAATGGCCTGTTGCGGACACGTGAAGTGGATGAGATTCGGACTATTTTCAAAGACGCATATCCTTTGAACGTCCGGATTGTCGATGCGCGGCAGGAATTTCTCGATGCCCTGAAGGGTGTCACGGATCCGGAAGAAAAAAGAAAAAAATCGGCGAAACCTTCATTCGGGTTTTTCAGGCTGAAACGGCGGATATGAATAACGCCGAATTTCTCGCTCAAGGAACCCTCTATCCGGACGTCATCGAGAGCCGATCGGCCCACGGCGGACCTTCGGCAATGATCAAAAGTCACCACAACGTGGGAGGCCTGCCGGAGGAACTCGGTTTTGAATTGATTGAACCGCTGAAGGAACTTTTCAAAGATGAGGTGCGGGCGCTTGGAAGAGAATTGGGACTGCCCGACATTCTGCTCAATCGGAAACCGTTTCCCGGTCCGGGTCTGGCTGTGAGAATTATCGGAGAAGTAACGGAGGCCGATCTTGACGTTCTCCGTCGGGCCGATCGGATCGTCAAGGAAGAAATAGCAACATACGATCATTTTGAAGATGTGTGGCAGTCATTTGCCGTGCTGCTGCCCGTGAAAAGTGTCGGCGTTATGGGTGACGAACGGACCTATGCCAATGTGGTGGCATTGAGGATTGTAACCAGCCTGGATGGTATGACGGCGGACTGGATGAAGCTGCCCTACGACCTGTTGAGCCGAATGTCGTCGCGGATCATTAACGAAGTTAAAGGCGTTAATCGAGTCGTTTATGACATCAGTTCAAAGCCGCCGAGCACGATAGAGTGGGAATGACGGGGATATTCGTCAATCAGGCGTAGCGGTTTATCACTCAAAAAAGTCAAACAACCGCAGTTTAAAGAACTGGATATATATGCCCAAGCGAACAGATTTAAAAAAGATTCTCATCATAGGGTCAGGACCCATTGTTATCGGCCAGGCCTGCGAATTTGATTATTCCGGCACCCAGGCCTGCAAAGCGCTTCGGGAGGAGGGATATGAGATCGTACTTCTCAACTCCAATCCGGCAACAATCATGACGGACCCCGAGATGTCGGATCACACGTACATAGAACCCATTACGGCGGATGTTGTTGAAAAAATCGTGCGGCGGGAGCGCCCTGATGCAGTCCTGGCGACCATCGGAGGTCAGACTGCACTGAATACCGCCGTTGAAGTTGCGGAGCGGGGGGTCTTTGATAGCTTCGGGGTCGAAATGATAGGCGCCGATCTCGCGGCGATCAAGCGGGCTGAGGACAGAGATCAATTCAAAAAGGCCATGGCGGAAATCGGGCTGGATGTCCCCAGAAGCGGCATCGCCCGCACCATGGATGAAGCACGCGCTGTTGTCAACGATATCGGGTTCCCCGCAGTGATTCGTCCCAGCTATACGCTGGGCGGCACCGGCGGAGCGCTGGTTTACAACGTGGAGGAATTTGAACGTCTCGCGGCGCGTGGTCTGGAACAGAGCATGATCAGTGAAATTCTCATCGAAGAATCGGTGCTGGGATGGAAAGAGTACGAACTGGAAGTCATGCGTGACAGGAACGACAACGTTGTTATCATCTGTTCCATAGAAAACTTCGATGCAATGGGAGTCCATACCGGCGATTCAATCACCGTGGCGCCGGCACAGACCCTTTCCGACAGAGAGTATCAGAATCTCAGGAACGGTTCCATTGCCGTCATCAGGAAGATCGGCGTGGAGACCGGCGGTTCGAATATCCAGTTCGCCGTTCATCCTGAGACGGGAAGAATCGTCGTTATCGAAATGAATCCCCGGGTTTCGCGATCGTCGGCACTGGCTTCGAAGGCAACGGGATTCCCCATTGCCAGGATTGCGGCAAAACTGGCCATCGGATATACCCTCGATGAAATACCAAACGATATAACAAAGAAAACACCGGCATCGTTTGAGCCGACCATTGATTACTGTGTCGTGAAAATACCGCGCTTTGCCTTCGAAAAATTTCCCGGTGCTGATGATACGTTGACCATATCGATGAAATCGGTCGGTGAGACCATGGCCATCGGACGGACATTCAAAGAAGCGCTTCAGAAGGGCCTGCGGGGTCTCGAAATCGGAATAAGCGGTCTTGAGATTAAGGACGGGAAAATCGATCCCGGGCAGATTGAGACGATGCTGGTACGCCCGACGCCGGAAAGACTGTTCTATATCAAGGCCGCCCTGAGACAGGGGATGTCCCCTGAGAGAATAGCCGAACTGACCGGAATCGATCCGTGGTTTCTCAGAAACATCAGGGATATTGTTGATCTGGAAAACAAACTCCAATCGTACGGAGGACTCACGGCAATTCCGTCGGACCTTCTATTGTCGGCGAAGCGTTTCGGATTTTCCGATGCTCAGATCGGCGGCATTATCGGCATGAGTGAAGCAGACGTCCGCTCATTGCGGAAGAAGAAGGCGATTACCCCGGTCTATAAACTTGTCGATACATGTGCCGGAGAGTTCGAGGCGTACACGCCGTACTTTTATTCCACATACGAGAACGAAGATGAGAGCAGAACCGGTACCGCCCGGAAGATCATGATTATCGGCGGCGGCCCCAATCGGATCGGACAGGGTATCGAGTTCGATTACTGCTGTGTCCATGCATCCCTGACCCTTCGGGAGCTGGGCTATGAGACGATCATGGTCAATTCGAACCCTGAAACGGTTTCCACGGATTATGATATTTCTGATAAACTCTATTTTGAACCGTTGACTCTGGAAGACGTCCTTAACATTGTCGAAGTGGAAAAACCGGAAGGGGTTATCGTTCAGTTAGGCGGCCAGACACCGCTGAATCTTGCATTGCCGCTGGCAAGAAACGGGGTGAGGATTCTTGGCACATCACCGGAAGCCATCGACCGGGCGGAAGACCGTAAATTGTTCAAGGAACTGGCGGATGCAATAGGAATCCTTCAACCTCAAAGCGATACCGCTCTTTCCCTCGAAGAAGCGGAAGCGGCGGTTGCACGGATCGGATATCCCGTGCTGATTAGGCCGTCGTATGTCCTGGGCGGCAGGGCCATGGCCGTTGTATGGAGCGATTCCGAACTCATGAAATTTCTGAGGGAGGCATTCCTTGCAGCAGCCGATCATCCCATATTGATCGATGAATTTCTTGAGGATGCCATAGAAGTGGATGTTGATGCCGTTTCAGACGGAATTGACGTCATCATCGGGGGCGTCATGGAACATATCGAACATGCGGGAATTCACTCGGGAGACAGCGCCATGGTACTGCCGACCTATTCGTTGCCCGCCCGTCTGGTCGATCTCATAAAGGCAAAAACACGGGACATAGCCATACAGCTTGAGGTAAAGGGCCTCCTCAATATTCAGTATGCCGTCAAAGACGATAAAATATATATCCTTGAAGTCAATCCCAGAGGTTCCCGGACCGTGCCGTTCGTATCGAAAGCAACGGGCGTCCCCCTGGCAAAGATAGCCACGAAGGTTATGGCGGGCATATCTCTTAAGGAACAAGGTATAACGGAAGATCCGATGCCTCCATACTACGCAGTTAAAGAATCGGTTCTTCCGTTTGCCCGGTTTCCCGGTGTCGACACTATTCTTGGTCCCGAGATGAAGTCGACCGGAGAGGTCATGGGCGTTGATCGGAATATGGGACTGGCCTTTGCCAAAAGTCAGATTGCGGCGGGGCAGCATGTCCCCGAATCGGGACGGGTCTTCATCAGTGTCAAGGATACCGACAAAGAAGACATCATCGCGCCGGCTAAGAAATTGGATGAAATGGGCTTTGAGATATTTTCCACACCGGGAACCGCCCGTACATTGATTAATCACAACGTAAAAGTCAGCTGTCTGCCCAGGCTCGCCGAAGGACGTCCCAACATTATCGATTATATTAAAAACGGGGCGGTCAATCTTCTCATAAATACGCCGAGCGGCCCCATACCGAGGCGCGATGAGGTGACAATCAGGAGCATCGCGGTAGCTCACGGGATTCCCTTGGTGACAACCGTGCCTGCGGCCGTTGCAATGATCAATGCCATAGGAGCGCTTAAAAACGGATGCTCTGATATACGATCACTGCAGGAGTTATATACGTTATGACAGGGAGGCCGAAGTTTCATGAAATCGCCGGATAGAGTCAGTACAGGATTAAAAGGCCTGGATGAGATCATTGATAATCTCAGGATAGGCGATAACGTCGTATGGCGTGTGGACGATATCGAGGAATATGCCTTTTTTGTCCAGAGTTACGTCAGCAGGGCATTAAAAGACAACCGTCGCGTCGTCTATATGCGATTCGCCCAGCATAAGCCGCTGGTGAAGCAGCACCCCAATGTCAGGATTTACAATCTTGATGCGGCAGGCGGATTCGAATCATTTTCAACCGATGTCCATACCATCGTAACCAGCGAGGGAAAGGGCGCCTTTTATGTATTCGACTGTCTGTCCGATTTGCTGTCGGCATGGTCCACCGATTTAATGGTGGGAAATTTCTTCGTGATCACCTGTCCGTATCTTTTCGAACTGGACACGATCGCCTACTTCGCCATCATCAGAGACAGCCATTCATACCAGACGGTTGCCCGCATACGTGAAACCACCCAGGTACTGGTTGATATATATAAGGCAAAGGGACTGTTCTACATTCACCCCTTAAAGGTATGGCAGCGATATTCGCCGACGATGTTTCTGCCCCATCTTCAGGAAGGCGAGCAGTTTATCCCTATAGCGAACAGTATCGATGCGGCAAAACTTTTTCTCGAGGTTTCCCGTCAGACCGTGGAACGGGCACGACGCAAGCTTGATTACTGGGATCGCCTGTTTATGGGTGCCCAGGAACTGTTGGACAAGCCGTGGGAGTCGGCGGCCAAAGAAGATATGATTGATCGCATCTGTCGTATAATGATCACCCGGGAGCCACGGTTGTCGATTCTTGTAAAGGAAAACTTCAGCCTCGAAGACTTACTGCGGATACGGGAACGATTGATCGGTACCGGTTTCATCGGCGGCAAGGCTGCCGGTATGCTGCTTGCCAGAAAGATTCTGGTGGAAGACCGATTATGCGATTGGGACGAGGTGATGGAGCCGCATGATTCATTTTATATCGGTTCAGACGTTTTCTACACGTACATCGTTCACAACGGATGGTGGAAATTGCGAATGGAGCAGAAGACGACTGAAGGTTACTTTCAGACCGGAACGATCTTGAAAGAAAAAATGAAGAACGGTTTTTTCCCATCAGAAATAAAAGAGCAGTTTTTTGAGATAGTAGAGTATTTCGGGTCATCCCCCTTTATTGTGCGATCGAGCAGCCTTCTCGAAGATGCCTTCGGCAATGCGTTTGCCGGCAAGTATGAGAGTATTTTCTGCGTCAATCAGGGAACCCCCGAAGAGCGGTATGCCCAATTTGAAAACGCCGTCCGGCGGATTTACGCCAGCACTATGAACGAAGACGCCCTCATGTACCGTTTGCAGCGTGGTCTGGAAAAAGAAGATGAACAGATGGCGCTTCTCGTACAACGTGTCTCAGGGTCATATCGAAAACATTACGCGTTCCCCGATATCGGCGGTGTCGGCATCTCTTATAATACGTTCGTGTGGAAACCGGATATGGATCCGAAGGCGGGAATGCTCAGGCTTGTTTTTGGTCTTGGGACCCGGGCGGTAAACCGTACCGAAGGGGACTATCCGAGGATCGTCGCCCTTGACGCGCCGCTGATGAAACCTCACGGCGGGATGGAAGACACACGGAAATTTTCACAGCGTGACGTGGACGTCCTGAATCTGAAAGAGAACGAATTGCAGACGATTCCTCTGCTGAAACTCATGGGCGAGAAGCTTGATATCGATATGGAGAAAATTGCCGCCAGGGATCACGAAACGAACAGGAAACTGAAGGAACTGGGCATCATTAATCAGGATGCATGGATTATCACCTTTGATGAACTTCTCTCAAAATCGTCCTTCACAAAAATCATGCGGAACATGCTGCGCAAGCTGGAGACAATCTATCAGTATCCCATTGACATAGAATTCACCGTGAACTTCCGAAAGAACGGCGCTTTTCAGATCAACCTGGTCCAGTGCCGACCGCTGCAAACCATGGGGGTCGAAACGAGGGTTGAATTTCCCGATAATGTTCAAGAAGATACGATTATTTTCCGGTCTGAAGGCAGGTTTATGGGAGGATCGATCTTTCAGACGATTCGAAGAATCATTTACATCGATCCCAGGGGGTACAATCAACTCGCACTGACAGGGAAATATAATGTGGCCCGGCTGATAGGAAAAATAAACAGGAAAATCGTTAACCGAGATGAATTGCCCACCATGCTCCTGGGACCCGGCAGATGGGGATCGTCGACACCTTCCCTGGGGATCCCTGTCGGTTTTTCTGAAATAAACAATATGACTGTTTTGGGAGAGGTTGCCTATATGGATGCGAATCTGATCCCGGAACTCTCGTACGGAACACATTTCTTCCAGGACCTGGTAGAAACGAAAATATTCTATGTCGCCTTATTTCCGGGAGACGATAACGTCATCTATGATGAAGAATACCTGAAGGCTCTGCCCAATCACCTGGAGTCGATTATTCCTGATGCCCGCACCTATCGAGACATTGTAAAGGTGTATGACACGGAAAGTGATAACCTGCGGATTGCAGCCGATGTGGTATCCCAGAGAGTGATCTTTTACCGGGCATGATATTATCAGATTATGTAATTAGAGCCTCCTGAAAAAGTAAAACACATTGATATAGTAATTAGTTACGTGTATATTACGGGTCAATTGGTGCCCGGAAAATGAACACCGGGGGCCAAAAACCGTGCACGTGGATGGAC
>Ga0129302_1000455_pt1 | contig 30404 bp, 21 predicted proteins | sample BlaSprsedimmetaG_FD_94476 | JGI IMG/M metagenome (GOLD analysis project Ga0129302, IMG submission 94476) | Hot spring sediment bacterial and archeal communities from California, USA to study Microbial Dark Matter (Phase II) - Blank Spring... | ecosystem: Environmental > Aquatic > Thermal springs...
CTGCGCCTGGATCGACACGTCCAGCGCCGACACCGGTTCGTCGCACACCACCAACTGTGGGTTCAATGCCAACGCGCGCGCCACCCCAATGCGCTGGCGCTGCCCACCGCTGAAGGCGTGCGGGTAGCGCGTCATGTACTCCGGACGCAACCCCACCACGCGCAGCAGTTCCGCCACGCGATCCTGTAATTCGCCGCCCTTAGCGACACCGTTCACCAGAAGAGGTTCGCCGACGATTTGCAATAACGTCATGCGTGGGTTCAGCGAGGAATAGGGGTCCTGGAAGATCATTTGCATGTTCTGCCGCAACAGCTTGAGTTCGTGTTTTTCCAACTCCGGCACGTTGACCAGCCCCATTTTCCGGTCGTTGAACCAGACTTCTCCGGCAGTGGGTTCATAAGCACGCAGGATCAGGCGTCCGGTGGTGGTCTTGCCACAGCCACTCTCTCCTACTAACCCCAACGTCTCCTCCTCCCGGATGAAGAAGTTCACGCCATCGACGGCCTTCACGTGACCGACGGTTTTCGTCACCAGAAAACCCTTGCGGATGGGGAAATGTTTTTTCAGGTCTTTGACTTCAAGCAAGACGGGATTCTTTGCTTCAATTGCAGAAGTTGTATTCTTAAGCGCTTCGGCCATAGTGTTTTTCCTCAAATTTTACGCGCAAATTCGCGGTGAATAACATCGACTAGACGCCAGTACATGCCAAGCAGCGGACTTTGTGGCCTGGCGCAACTTCGACCATCTGCGGTTCGATCTGATCACACTGCCCCGCGATCTTCTGACTACAGCGTGGGTGGAATGGACACCCTTTCGGCAGCGCATACGGGTCTGGCACCATCCCGCGGATCGACGCCAATCGCCGCCGCTCTGCCCCCCGCCGCGCGGTCTTGTGCCCCAGCCGTGGGATCGACTGCAACAACGCCTGTGTGTACGGGTGCTGTGGGGCGTAGAAGATCGTGTCCACGTCTGCTTCCTCGACCACCTTACCCATATACATCACCACCACGTGTTCCGTCATCTGCGCGATCACCCCCAGGTTGTGCGTGATGAACATAATCGCCATCCCCAAGTCATCCTGCAATTGCTGCATCAGCCGCAGAATCTGCGCCTCTGTCGTCACGTCCAACGCCGTCGTCGGCTCGTCCGCGATCAGCAGACTCGGATGGCACGACAGCGCCATCGCGATCATCGCCCTTTGGCGCATCCCGCCACTCAACTGGTGCGAATACTGGTCAATCGTCCGGTCCGGTAGGGGCATCCCCACCAGGTCCAACATCTCGATCGCCAATTCTCGCGCTGCTTCCTTGTCCACCCCTTGGTGTAGCCGGATCGCCTCCCCAATCTGGTTACCGATGGTATGCACCGGGCTAAGCGACGTCATCGGCTCTTGGAATATCATAGAGATTTCTGCCCCACGAATGCCGCGCATTTCATCGCTCTGCGACGGCAGTTGTATGAGATCGAGAGTTTGTTCTATCCCCACCTGCTTGCGGTGATACAGAATCTCGCCTCCCACCGTCTTCCCGGGCTTGGGCACGATATTGAGAATCGAGCGCGCCGTCACACTCTTCCCACAGCCGCTCTCACCCACCACCCCCACCGTCTCCCCACGATGGATGACGAAATCTGCCCCATCCACCGCGCGCACCGTCCCCTCATCCAAGAAAAAGTGCGTTTGCAGGTCCTTCACTTCGACGAGTACTTCTTTTTTATGGTTCATCAGTTGTTCTCCTGTATGTTAGTCGGGTAGTCTTTAGTCAAGTAGTCAAGTAGTCGAGTAGTCGGGACTTCGGACTTATTGACTATCAGACTATGCGACTATCGGACTATTGACTATCTCGCATACGGATCCGCTGCGTCGCGCAAACCGTCGCCAAGGAAGTTGAAGGCGAAGACGGTCACAATGACGGAAATCGCCGGGCCAAACAGCAGCCACGGAGCCTGAGCCAGCGAGCGCACATTCTGCCCTTCTTGCAGCAGCACGCCCCAACTGATGGCCGGCGCACGCAATCCCAGACCCAGATAACTCAGCCCCGTCTCGCCCAGGATTTGACCCGGGATCGAGAGCGTCAGACTGGCGATGATGTGGCTCAAGAACGAGGGCACCATATGCCGAAGGATGATGCGTAACTCACTCGATCCACTCAACCGCGCGGCCAGCACAAAGTCCTCCTGGCGCAGAGACAGGAAACGGCCCCGCACCACCCGTGCCATTCCCGTCCACCCGACGAGCGAGAGGATAATCGTGATCCCAAAATACAATCGCAGCACCGGCCAGTCGGCGGGTAAAGCCGCGCTGAGCGCCATCCACAGAGGAATCGTGGGAATGGTGCGGATGAATTCGATGACCCGTTGAATCACCGTATCGACGCGACCACCATAATACCCCGAGATTCCTCCTAACACAATGCCAAGCATCAGGCTCAAGAAAACGCCGACCAGGCCGATTGAAAGCGAGATGCGCGCGCCGTAGCAGAGGCGCGAGAAAAGATCGCGCCCCAACCGGTCGGCGCCCAGCAGCAACACCTGCTGGTCTTCAACCTCAGGCGCCAGCCCAAACAGATGGATGTCAGCTTCAAAGAGGCCCCACAATTTATATGGCGTGCCTTTGACAAAGAAATGAACGGGGTACCTGATTTCAGGGTTCTCAATGTAGACGTCCCGCAGCGTCTCCATATCTTTTGTACGATCCCGCTGGTAGATAAAAGGGGCGTGCAACTTGCCGGTGGCGTCGAAAATGCGGATTGGCGTCGGCGGGGCCATTTTGTAGCGGACGAAATACGCTTCAGGAGCGTATGGCGCGACAAATTCACAAAAAGCGCCGATCAAATAGAAAACGATTAGAATAGCGGCGCCCAGAAGCGCCATCTTGTGCTTGCGGAACTTCCACCACATCAATTGCCATTGGCCGGCAACGTAGAGCCGTTCTTCCCCCTGTTCCTCAGCCGGCGCATCATCAAGCACCTCAAGAGGTTCCATCGCGTCAGTCGGGGGTGGACACGCCTGCTCCTCGGCCAAAATCTGGTCATTGCGGCGTTTGTTATCTTGCGGTTCTAGCGTCGTCATGACTAACCCTCCATGCGGATGCGGGGATCGACCCACGCGAGCAAAACGTCGGAGACCAACGTGCCGATCACGGTCAGTATGCTCGTCAGGAACAAGAAACTGCCGGCCAGGTACATGTCCTGAGACCTGAGCGCGCGCAACATCATGGGGCCGTTCGTCTGCAAACTAAGCACCACGGCGACGAGCGTCTGCCCGGAAATCAGGCTCGCCAGCGTCCACCCTACAGTGCTGAAGAAGGGGTTCAGCGCTACCCTCACAGGATACTTCCAGGTCAATCTGCGCTCCTTCAACCCCTTGGCGCGCGCGGTCTCCACGTACGGCTTGTTCAACTCATCCAGCACGTTAGCGCGCGTCGTGCGGATGCTGCCGGCGGTGCTCCCCATCGCGATAACAACGACGGGAATCCACAGATGCTTCAGCATATCGACAAACCTGTCCCAACTCCACGGGGCCATGATATACTCGTCGGAGAACAACCCGCCCACGTTCAATCCGAACTGGCGCATCGCGACCCACATCACCACCATGGCCAGCATAAACCCCGGCGTCCCGGTGCCGATAAAACTGATTGCCGAAAAGATGTAGTCGGGGAGCGAGTATTGGTGCACCGCCGAAAACACCCCCACAGGAATAGCAACGAACCAGCTCACCGAGATAGCAATCAAAGACAGGAACACCGTCAGCGCCATGCGTTCCCAGATCAAATCTTTCACCGGCTTGCGCCACTCCATCGACTGGCCCCAGTCACCGCGCAAGAGGATGCCGGATATCCACTTGTAATATTGCACGTAGACGGGTTGCCCAAGCCCGTACCTTTGCCGGAGATTCTCGATTTCGGTCTCATCCACGGCTTCTCCAGACGCAGCCAACGCCATCGCATACGACGTCAGGTAATCGCCCGGCGGAAGCTGGATGATGACGAAGGAGATAATCGAGATGACGACCAGGGTGGGAATCATCATAGCAATACGGCGGAGAATGTAACCTAACATACTTCACCTCAAATTTAGGGATTAGGGAGTAGGGAGTAGGGAGTAGGGAGTAGGGAATGGAAAATAAGCGTGTCTCGCCTGCTTCCCATTCCCTACTCCCCACTCTCCCACAAGTTGGAGGGTAGACCCCCAAAAGGGCCCACCCTCCATATACTACCGACGAATTAGGTGTGTGCCTCCGGATCATCCCAGAAGAAGGATTCGGATTGCAGGAACTGTTCATCGCCGGTGGTGTCATCCACGGGCATACCCGGGAGAACGTTGCTGAAGCCATTCTTGGCGACGACGGGCGCGGGTTTCTCACCCAGAATGCCGATCATGGGGAGTTCCTCAGCCCAGACGTCCAGAATGCCCTCGAACGCTTTGTTCTGCTTGTCCGGATCAGGCTCCACCGCGACCTGGTTGTCCCAGATATCCCAGATCTTCCAGATGAAGTGATCATCCGGCGGCTTGACAGCCCGTTCATCGTCAGGGTTGCGATAATAGAAGTTGTAGCCGGGGCACCAAGGCCGGTCGGGCTGGATACCACGGAAGATGATGGCACCCGGTACCAACGGGAGGACCGTGCGATCGCCACCCCAGTAAGCCGCCTCGATCTCGTTGGCGTTGAAATGCTCCTGATATAGGGAGCGCTCGAAGTACTTGTAGGTCGCTTTGATGCCGACGGCCTGCAGGTACTGGCAGACCAGTTGCACGGAGTCTTCCTCCGGCGTACCTGCCTCGGCCGTCCCTTCGACGATGAAGCTGATGGGCGTCCCATCCGGGAACAGGCGAATGCCATCGCTGCCTTTCTGATCGTAGCCGGCGGCGTCCAGCAGTTCGTTGGCCTTGTTCGGATCGTACGCGATGTAAGCTTCAGAGAGCTTCGGGTAGTAGTTGGGCGACATCGGGAGCGGGCTGTACTGGCGTGGTACCAACAGGCCGTTCCAAACCAACTCGTTGATCTCGTCGCGGTTGATCGCGTGGGAAACGGCGATGCGCACGTCGCGGGTGTTGAAGAAGTCGTTGAGCTGCTCATTCTTGCAGGATAGGTTGAGCTGCAGCGCCTCGTGGCTCGCGGAAATAGCATTGAGAACCCTGTAGTCGCCATTCGCCTCATTTTCCTTGTACAGCGTGTAGTTGCCGAAGCTAAGGTGACGGCTCTGGTAGTCGATCTCGCCGTTGACGATCCACATATTGAGAACCTCTTTGGATTCAAACAGCCGGTGGGTGACGGTGTCGATGTAGGGAACCTGGTTGCCCTCGGGGTCTGTGCCAAAGTAGTAGGGATTGCGCTCCATCACGAAGCGCTCTTCAGCCAGCGAACCCTTCAGCAAGAAGGGCGTGATCTGCGGGCGATCCGGGTTCAGGTCGAAGCGGTTACGGTCATTATTGAAGTATTCGGCCCAACTGGTGAAACCGGCCTCCTCGACTTTTGCCTCCAGCGCGGCCTTATCATCCGTTAGATCCATGTGCCACTGCTTCATGTAGTGACCCGGAGTCAACCAGCCGTTGATGCTGCGCGTCCCACCGCCTTCATAGAATAGCAGTGGATTCGGATGCGCGAACTTAAACACCACGGTGTAGTCATCGGGGAACTCCATCTCAGGAATCGCCCAGGACCCATCTTCATTGCGCGTGCGGTGGGATGCGGGAGGATCACCAGGGGTCAATTCCTTGTTTTTGACCTGATATTCATAGAACCACTTGAAGTTTTCGCTCGTCAGTTCCACGCCATCGGAGAATTTAACGCCCTTGCGCAGGTGGAATGTCCAGGTCTTGGTGTCGTCCGAGACTTCCCAGCTTTCGAGCAGTTTAGGCTTCAGGTTGAAGTCTTTGTCGAACCAGGACAGCGTCCGGTCGTTGATCTTGGTGGGGCCCCAGCGGTCGGAGACGCCGCTGAAACCACGCCGCCAGTTGCCGCCGTAATTGCCAATGCTCTCGGCAACGGCGACGATGTAGGGGTTCACCGGCACGCGCTCGTCCACCGGGGGCAATTCGCCGGCCTCAACCAGCTTCGCCAGCATCGGGGCTTCGTTGAACTTACTGACCGGTGCTTCGGGAGCTGCTGTGGTTTCTTCAGCCTTAGGCTCTTCCGTCGCCACGGGGGCTTTTTCTGTCGGCGCAGCGGTGGGGACCGGGGTTGGCTGCTTGCACGCGGAGAGTGCTACACCCGCCGTTGCCAACACCGAGACCTGTAAAAATTCGCGCCGCGTTAACTTGCGTTTCTCTTCCATCTGAATTCAACCTCCTTGGTTAAGATATTGATTTGAACTATCGTGCGGATTCCAATTTCAGTGTGGAGTTTGATACTGTGCATCGAATCGATAGGTCACCTCCTCTCTCCCTACAATCTACATACTTAGAGATTACCGTGAAACTCGCACAACGTTTGTTTCACCGCTCAGGAAAAGGGGCGAAAGAAACCCCGTTTGGTTCGGGTCAAAGATGCTCTGAGTTCATCATAGCAGGAATTGTAAATAATAAAAGTGGGATCCTTTCTGACAAATTCTCAGTCTTTTGAACGTCGTTGTGAGCGGTAACGTGAGCGTTCACGGTTCAATACCATTATAATAACGACTGCCATGCTTGTCAACTAGTATCTTTGGAAAAATCGCGTGTACAATTGGGCTAGAAATTAGCACAGAGGTTTAAGTTTGTCAAATTGGACAAAAACTAGACTGCAGGCGCGTAGGCCGGGCACAATGGGGCAACGACTAAACGAATGAATCGTTAGCATAAAGAAACAAAAGACGACCTCGGTGGCTATTACACCACACGAGGTCGCGTTCATAGAGTCTATGTCACAAATTACGCATTAAGGCAAAAGCCGCACGCCTATGCTCAGCGACCCCGTCCCGGGGTCGCAAAAGGCGCACTCCAGGCAAGCATAGCCCGTCCCCGAGACGGGGACGGGAGCGTCGTCGTGTTAATTTTGCCGCAATGCCAAATCACGCATCGCTCCCAGCATCCCAGGTAGCGCGCGAAGGACCATAAAGACCTGTCCCAGAGCTATCGCCGGTATCCGGCACGACCGGCGCCTCTCCGCCCGGGCGGACGCCGCGACGAGGTCTCCTCCCGCGGCGCTCGAAGGGCATCATCCCAAAGCCATAGCCGTTCCGTGACATCTCATCGGCCTGCTCCTGGGTGATGACGCCGTCCTCGACGGCCTGCGCAAGCGCTTCGGCATACGCAGTTTGCAGCCGTTCGCGCACGGCGGCGGCGTCCAGGCCCTTTTCACTCATCAGCGTCGTGAGCGTCTCGCCGTCGGCGTGGGCAGCCTGCAGCTCTTCAACCGTCATCCCAAGCGCCTTCGCCAGAAGTGTCTCGCGATTTAGATAGGTCATCAAAGTCTTACGCGCCTGTATCGCGTCAGCCTGTTCCTGGGTGATCAGCCCCTCGGCGATGGCCTGCTCGATGGCGGCCTGGTTGGCGGTTTCGCGCGCGGCCTGAAGCTCGTCCGCGGTGATACCGAGTGCACTAGCCAGCAGTGCGTTTTCGTCGATGGTATCGTTAGCTGCGCCCTTTGGAGCGCGATCAAAACCAGGGAAGCCGCCGCGACGCCCAAAGCCGCCCCAAACTTTCATATTGTCGGCCTGCTCATGCGTGATCAGTCCTTCTTCTACCGCCTTTTCGATGGCGGCATCGCGGGCCGTTTGATAGGCGGCCTGGAGTTCATCGACCGTGATGCCCAGCGCGTCGGCCAACAACTGCTGGTAATCGATGTCCCCACCCTCGATACCGGGGAAGTCCCAGCCGCCGCCGTGATTGAGGTAGCCTTCGCCCAACAGGCCGGGCATCGCCGATTGCGTAACCGTCTGCAGGTTAGCTGCCGCGCTCGCGGTTGTCGGGATTCCAAACAACCAGAGCCCCATCATGGTCACCACCAAAGCCAAGCCACCTAAAACCAGTACAAATCGCTTCTTGTTTTTCACCATTATTCTATACCTCCGTAAGAGTTTTTGTTTGTTGATCGGTACAACGCACTTGAAGTGCGCTGCGCCTGCGTTGTCCTACAACGATGAACACCTGAGTATTTCCGATGGTATCTCATTGGCGCAATAGCGCATCACCTCCTCGGTTTGCGGTCCTGAGAACATCACGCTGTCCGCGTACTATTCTTAGCATAGCAGCAGTGTCTGAAAATCCTCTAAGAAATTCCTGAGAGATTCCTGTGGATTTAGAATCTATCCAAAAACACCCTCGAAGGAACCGGCTTTAGCCGCCCATTCCGGCGAGAGCGTGACATCGCGATAATTTTCGGATAAGTTCCTAGTGGATTGTGATCTGGACGGAGGAGTTATGAAGCAAAAGAAACTGGCGAAGGCGTACGATCCAGAGGTCGTGCGCCCTCGCCAGGATGACTATCACATCAATGGCTTTCCGGCAAAGTGAACCAGAATGTACAGCCCTTTCCCGGAACACCTGCGCTTTCCACGCCAACCTGCCCATCGAGCTTTTCGACGATGCGCTGCACGATGGAAAGTCCCAGGCCATGCCCCTCCGCTTTTTCCTGGTGAAAGCGGGTGAAGGGCGTAAACAGTTGCGCACATTCCTCAGGCAACAGGCCAGGGCCGTTGTCGCGGATCCAGAAAGTGATTTGGGATTGGGGATTTGGGATCAAGGGATTGGAGATTGAAGATGGGAGATTGGAAATGGAAGAGGTTGGACCAGATGTAGTGAAGCCTAATTCGATACGTGGGGGGATGTTCGCAGCTATGTCGCCACCGTATTTGATGGCGTTGCTGATCAAATTTACCCACACGATTTCAACCCACGCTGGGTAACCAGACACTACAGGCCAGGTCTCCGGCATCACAATCTCCGCCTGAGCTTCCTGGATGCGTAGTTCCAGGTTTGTGAGGACTTCGGCGATGATCGCGCCCATATCCAACGGCCCGATCTCAAGCGCATCGAGTTGACGCACACGGGCGAACAGCAGCAGTTCGTCAATGATGTCGCGTATCTTGTAACCGGTGACGGTGATACGATGCAGATTCCCGGCGACCTTTTCCGGGTCCATCCGGGTGAAGCGCGATTCAAGCAGGCTGCTAAAGCCGATGATGGCACTCAGCGGGTTTTTCAGGTCGTGGGCAACCGTGCGCGCAAAAGCGTTCAGGTCCGCGTTGCTGGCCTCCAATTCCGCATTAGCGGCGCGCAGTTCGTGATTAGCGGCTGCCAACTGCCGCTGCAAAGTGTAGAGCGTGAGATGCGTCTTCACCCGCGCCAGCACCTCTTCAATCTGGAAGGGCTTGGTGATGTAGTCCACTCCACCGAGCGTGAACGCCTCAATCTTATCCTCGGTCTGGTCCAGCGCGCTGATAAAGATGACGGGGACGTCGCGGGTTTGCGGATCGGCCTTGAGCGCCGCGCAGACTTCGTAGCCGTTCATGCCGGGCATGTTGATGTCCAACAGAATGAGATCGGGCGGCGCGGCGCGCGCCGCGGTCAGGGCCAGCCTGCCGTTGGGCGCCGGGCGGACCTTGTAGCCCTGGTCGGTCAGCATGCCGGCGAGCAAGCGCAGATTGGCTGGCGTATCATCGACGATGAGAATATCGCCGGTTATTCCAGTATTCGAGTGACGCGGTAACGTATCCACAATGATGCTCCTTCAAGAACAGTTACAAGTTACAAGTTTCAGGTTGATGTCTTAACTGGTGTTTAGTCCTGCTGTTGTTCTGCAAGCTGAATGATCCTCTCGTAATCGAAGTCGTGCACCCACTGCGCCAGGGTATCGGCCAGGCGCGGTGCATGGGGACGAATGTCATCGATAAACGCGGAAATGCGCCCGGCGTCCAACGTGACCGCCGCCTGGTGAAGATCGGCCTGCCATGCCGGTGGAAGGGCCTGCAACGCAACGCGCAACGCCTCTAGCGTCACAGCCTCATCCGCCGCAGTGGCTTCGAGCTGCGCTGCGGCCACGTCGCCGGTCTCTGCCGTCTCGTAGAGGAATTGCACACCCAAATGCCGCGTCAGGATGTCGAAGACCTCATTTTCGCGGAAGGGCTTGCGCACAAAGTCATCACACCCGGCCTTGAGGATGGCGTCGCGATCCTCCTCGAAGGCGCTGGCGGTGAGGGCCACGATAATCGCAGTGCGCCCCAACGCTCTCGCGCGCGCTTTGATCTGCCGCGTGGCAGCGTAACCGTCCAGCACCGGCATGCGCATATCCATCCACACCAGATGCGGCTGCCAGCTTTCCCACACCTCGATCCCTTCCTGCCCGTTGACCGCACAGCGCATTTCGAAGCCGAACGGCTCCAACAACTTGACAAGCACCTCGCGGTTGGCTTGCTGATCCTCGACGACGAGCAAGCGGTAGGGGCCACCATCCGGCGCGTGCTGATCCGGTGCAAGGCCAATCACACGGCGTCCCGCCCGCTCCACGTGCGCCTCAACCTCGTCGGCTTCAGCCACTGCGACCGGGACCTGCACGCGGAAGATGCTCCCCTCCCCCACCACGCTGTGGACCGTCAGCTCGCCATGCATCAGAGCGACAAATTGCCGGCTGATGGGCAGGCCCAGGCCGGTCCCTTCTTGCGATTTGTGCCCGCTGGCGGTCTGGATGAAGGGATCGAAGAGCACGCACATCTCCTCCTCTGCAATGCCAGGGCCCGTGTCTTCTACTTCTAAAAGTAGACAGTAGTCAGTAGACGGTAGACGGGGCTCAACATCATGAACCTGTTGTCTATCTTCCGTTTGCGGTTTAGCGGCGACGCGAAGCGTGACGCCACCTTCCTCGGTGAACTTTACGGCGTTGCTGAGGAGGTTCATCAAGATTTGGCGGAGTTTGCTCTCGTCGGCATAGATGTATTGGGGCACGCCGGGCGCGATGTCGAGAATGAGGCTCAATTGCTTGTTGGTCGCACGCATGGCGAACATCTCCTGTAATCCCACCAGCAACCGGTGCAGGTCGAAGGCATTCTCCTGGAGCACAGCGCGCCCAGCCTCAATCTTCGACATCGTCAAGACGTCGTTGATCAGTGCGAGCAGGTGCTCGCCGCTGCGCCCGATGGTATCCAGGTAATCGCGTTGTACGGATGTGGCTTGCGGGTCGCGGGCCATCAGTTGCGAGTACCCCAGGATCGCGTTGAGCGGTGTGCGCAGTTCGTGGCTCATGTTCGCCAGGAAGATGCTCTTGGCACGGTTGGCGGCTTCAGCGGCGCTCCGCGCTTCTTCAGCCGATTCTTTGGACGTTTCCAGCTCCGCCGTGCGTTCAGCTACACGCTGTTCCAGATAAGCGTAGGATTCACGTAGGCGCGCCGACATGCGGTTGAACTGTGTCGCCAGCGCCTCAATTTCGTCTCCAGTAGACACCTCGATCGTCTGATTGAAATCGCCGGCCGCCACCTCCTGAGTCGCTGCGGTCAATTCCTCGATAGGCGAAGTCACGTGTTTGATGCTTTTGGCAATCATCACTGCCGGCACGACCACACCCAGCAGCAAGAGCAACACGAGCACGGGCTGAAAGGCACGCATATCCCGCGTGAGCGCCCGCCAATCATCCTCCAGAATCAATCCCCAGTTGGTGTTGGGGACGGCGGCAAAGCTGGAAATCGTCTCATGGCCGAACATATTCTCGACGCGCACGGCATTCGCTTCACCACTCAACACGAGTTCTACCACGATTTCCGAGGAGAAATCCTCGCCAATATAGTCATCGTCGAAGTGATAGATGACGCGTCCCTCACTATCCACGAGATAGACGTTGGTGTTACTATCAGCCTGGAGCAGTTGCGCAATGTATCCGGCATAACGCCCTTGTGTCTCTGACGTCCAGGGCGCCAGTTCTACGCTGAGACCGAGCAATTCAGCATCGTCGACGATGGGTGTGACATGAGCAATAAATTCCGTTTCCATCTCGGGGCCAGTCATGATGTCCGAGACAAAAGGTTCACCCGACGCAAGTGCCGTTTCAATGTACTCACGGTCCGACCAATCTTGCCCAATCAAATCGGGACGTTGGGGCATGGTCTTAGAAACTATCCCCGAAGTATTCAGAAACAGTCTAAGTGTATCCTCGGACAACGCCTGCATACCGGGTGGTTCAGACATCCCGGCTGAAGGGACGACAAACGCATTGTTGACAAAGACACGGCCATAGCTCGCATCAATCATCAGCGCGCTCAATTGATGTGCCATCAAGCGAGCCAGTTCTTTATCACGCTGAATCAACAACTTAGTCGTCACCCGGCTATAAGAGGCCAGCGTGACGAATCCCACCGCGATCTGCACGAGAATGACCGGCAAGATCGCCGCCGTCAAAATTTTGCGACGTAAAGTCTTGCGCATCCAGAACTGAATATCAAAGTTGAAGTTTTTCATCGATTTTTCTCACCGCCCAACATACGCGTTCCGATCTCAGCGACGGATCGGCTGTTCTTCCAGGATAACAGGAATCACCTGTTCGCGACCATCGCGGAGAATCGTAATCTGCACCGTCTCACCGATGGTCTTTTGTGTCTCCAGATAGATCGTCCACGTTTCCATGTCAGCGACCGGCTGGCCATCGATGGCGATGATGATGTCTCCGCCCACCGGGACCTGGTAGCGCCCCATCCGCACGTAGCGATCGCCGCCACGAATCCCGGCGACCTCTGCCGGACCGCCTCGCGTGACCTCGAGCACCAGCAAGCCGGTATCCACCGGTACATCCATCCCGGCCTTGCGGAACCAGTCCGCGACGGCGGGCGTCAGCGCCGTCATTTCCGTCCCCACCCACGGATGTGGGTAATAGCCACGGGCAATCAACTCCACGACCACACGTCGCACCGTGTCCGCCGAAACGGCGAATCCGATGCCCGCCGAAGCCCCGCTCGGGCTGACGATCTGCGAGTTGACGCCGACGATGCGCCCGTTGAGATCGAGCAACGGACCGCCGGAGTTGCCGGGGTTGATCGCCGCATCGGTCTGGATCGCCTCGCCGATGAAGCCATCCTCGGTTTCGATTACGCGTCCCAGCGCGCTGATCACGCCGGTGGTCAGCGTCTGCTCCAGACCGAAGGGGTTGCCAACCGCCAGCACAAACTGCCCCACCTCCAAGGTGCCCGAATTCCCCAACATCAATGGGGATGGCAAATCCGCCCCCGCCTCAACGCGAATGACGGCCAAATCGTTCTTGGCATCCACGCCGATGACTTCGGCCTCGTAGACCTGCCCGCTGCTGAACGTCACGAGCAATGCCTCGGCGTTTTCGATAACATGGTAATTGGTGATGATATGGCCATCTGTGTCATAGACAAAGCCGGAACCGCTACCTTCCTGTGGAATGACCTGTCCGAAAATGCTGTACGCATAGCTGCGGTTGGTGATGTTGACCACGGAGGGGCTTACGGCTTTGTATACAGCAATGATCCGCGACTGCAAAGCCTGCGTCGCCGCACTCTCATCAAACACCTCGCCGGGCACGGATGTGACAATCAGCGGCAGTGGCGTGGGTGTCACCGTTAGCGGTACTGGCGTCGCGGTTGGCGCGGGCGTAGGCGTCAACGTCACCAGGTCGGTCAATGCACAGCCTAACCCCATTGTCAACACGATAACAACGCCTAACAAATTCCAAAGCTTGCGACTCTTCACGAACATCAGTATGATCTCTCCTATCTGCATTGTACCTTACTTTACCACATTATCACTTCTGGCCACACTAGATACGCATTCTTCGACAGGCAAGTTTCAACAAAATAGCCCCGACGGTCATTTCCCTCCAGGGCTGTCTGCGACGCAGGGTTACGGGCAAATTGTAGCGCAAATATGCCTGGCATCCCCAGTCTGTCGATTAGTTGACCACCTGTTCCGCTCGCGCGTGAAGTTGATAGCTCGTGTAGGCCTTCTTTGCGACGTAGACCTCGAAATTCGTCGAAGCGCCCGCCGCCAGGGAGGGTACCACGCCCGTGCCCATGCTCACCGTCTGCCCGCTGCCATCGAGCAGCAGAGCCGAGATGACGACGTTCTTAACGGCGTAGCCATGGGGATTCGTCGCCGTCCCGCTGATACGCACGTAGTTCGTGCCGGTATCGACAATCTTCGCGTCGCTCAGCGTCACGCCGACCGACTCGTGCCACTCCGCCACCTTCGCATCGGGATGGACGAGGAACGAAGCCATATCCTGTCCCGCAATTTCGGCGACGAAGGGACAGGACTCCCCCGGTCCCAGGACTTCGCAGCTTATCTGCGCTTCCACAGCGCCGTGCGCGATCCATTCCCCACCGGGCCGTTCGCCGGCCTTCCTGGGGAAAGCGTAGAACGCGCCGCGGAATCCACTGGCGTCGAAGAAGGTGACATGGACGGCAGTAACCTGGTAGGTCTCACCCGTAGGGTTGTAGACAAAACCGCCGACCCGATAGATCAGCCCACCCTCAAGCAGAGGGTTCGGTTCCGAGGTATTGGTCGTGATCTCGGTTGTCAGCGGCGGGCCAGGATCGGTGTCGGCTTTCTGCGCCAAGGCTCCCCCCCTTACTTCCTCCCCGGTGGGGGGGACTGAGGGCGGGGTAGCCGCTACCACAGACTGCGCGCTTGCCGGCGTGACGGCAGATGCGCCCACGGTTGCTGCTTGCGCCACTTCGGACGTCGGAGTGTCTTTTGGCTCCGGTGTACTCCACGGGACAAGGGTAATGCGCGTCACAGGCTCTGACGTCGCTTCGACATCTGGCGTGGTGGTCGCAGCAGGTTCCGTCGATTCAGCGGCAACTGGAGTTTCAGCCTCAGCAGACGGAACAGCCGCCACCTCAGCCTGTCCACTGCGCTCGGTCAACAGGTTGATCACAGCGCGCATCAACAAGCCGGAAGTCCAGTTGCTCGCACCGGTGGGTGCTCCGCCTGCAGGCGGAGCGCCGTCGCCGGACGGGGCGAATTGCGAACGCATATTAGCACGTTCTTCTTCCGTCATATTCGCGAACCGCTCGCGCATCGCGGCGCGTTCTTCTTCCGTCATATTCTGATCCGCTCCGCCAAAGCGTCCCGTGCCGGTCCCTTGATCCGTTCTGGTTCCTTGCGGAGCACTACCGCCCATCGCAGCAGGGCCTTGCTCCTGGAACCAGACCTGCTCATCAGCCTGCGTGAGCTGCATCGCCACGATTGCAGCGACCTGGGTGTCATTCAACGTTTCTTCGATTTGCTTCGCCAGCGCCAACCGCTCGGATTCTGTCGTCAGTGTACTGCCCTGCGATATCTTCCACAACGGGAGCGCGTGCGTGGCCTGCTCTGCTGTGACAGCGTTCGCGGTATCCTCCAACCGCAAAGTGCCTAACGCGAGCTGGCTGGTCACGTCGAGCGCGTTCTCGTAATCCGTGCGTAGCACGCCAGTGTACACAGGGGCTTCAATCGTGTTGGCCGTCTCCTCGGCCGCTGTTTGTTGATTACAGCCGGTCACGCTGACGACCAGGATAAGCAGCAACAACAAAATCCCGCATTGATAACAAATTGTCTTTTTCATAACTCTGACTTTCACCTTCGTTCCTCCTGCTTCTTCGTAATTCGCAACTCGCAACTCGCTACTCGTGCCGCAGCGCCACAATCGGATCCAACTTTGCTGCCTGGGTCGCCGGGTAGTAGCCGAAGAAAATGCCCACCGCTGCCGCTGCACCAAAGGACAGTGGGATGGAGGCCATCACCAACACAGTACGCATCGAACCAAACTCGTTAAAGAGCCACGATCCGCCCACACCGACGACGATCCCGGCCAGGCCTCCCAGCAAGCTCAAAACAATGGCTTCCATCAGAAATTGCAATTGCACGTCACGAGGACGCGCGCCCAACGCCTGCCGCAGACCGATCTCACGCGTGCGCTCGGTAACGCTGACCAGCATAATATTCATGATGCCGATCCCACCGACGAGCAGCGATACAGCCGCCACCCAGGAGAGCAAGTTGCGGAAGGTTTCAGTCGTAGACGCGCGCATGTCGATGATGCTATCCTGTGTCGTCATCGTGAAACCGGGCGCACTCGCATCCGTGCCCAGAATTTGCATCACAAGTGTGTTCAACTGGGACATCACGTCGTCCATCACTTCTTTGCTCTCTGCCGAAACGTAGACCACCCGCAGGTTAGTACCGCCAAAACGGCTGTTGACAAACTTTTTGAAGACCAGGGTGATGGGCACATACACGCGGTTGTCATAATCCGTCGTCCCTACCACGCCTTTCTCTTCCATCACGCCGACGACGGTGCATTTGACCGTGCCGAGGGTAACGGATTGTCCCACCGGATTCGTGTCGCCCAAAAGCTCCTGCGCCACGTCGTAGCCGAGGATAGCGACCTTGTTGGCGCGGTCATTGTCCTGATCCGTGATAAAACGCCCCTCGGCCACGGTGTATTCGTGAACATTCACAAAACCCGAGGTGGTGCCGACAATCGCGATGCTGGAGAGCGTCGTGCCACCGCCCTTAACATCCTGGGAGGTGTTCTGCTCCGCCGATACGCCGTTGATGCCGGTAATGTTATCGCGAATGACGGGCAGATCGCTGTATTGCAGGCTTGCAGATGATCCCGCCATACCCATACCCGGACCGGCGCGTTGAAACGAAGGCATAATCATAATGAGATTGGCGCCCAGCGCGTTGATCTGATCGGCAATGTCCGCCTCCGCACCGGCACTGATAGCTAACATCATGATGACGGCTGCCACGCCGATGATGACACCAAGCGTCGTCAGAAACGAACGCACCTTGTTCATCATCAGCCCTTCCCAGGCTACTTTTAAGGTTTTCCTAAAGCTCATCTTTCCCTCCGAAAACAGTCCGCAGTCTCCAGCCCAAAGTTTTCTGTCCAATCTTCAATCAACAAATTTACAATCGTCAGATTTTCAATCCTTCTCGTTGTCGCCGTTGTGCAGATGAGCGATGCGGCTGGCATGTTCTTTGTCGGAGACGATCTGCCCATCCCGTAGATAGATCACCCGCTCGGCGTGTACGGCAATATCCAGTTCGTGCGTTACCATCACGATGGTTGCACCGTCGGCGTGCAGTTGGCGTAGAATCTGCATAATGTCCTCCGCCGAGTGCGTGTCCAGGTTGCCGGTCGGCTCGTCGGCCAGGATGATCGCCGGATCGTTGATGAGCGCGCGCGCAATCGCCACCCGCTGTTGCTGCCCGCCGGAGAGTTCGTTGGGTTTGTGGTGCATGCGATCGCCCAACCCCACCACTTCCAGGGCGGCGATGGCTTGCGCGCGATGTTCCGCCTCGCTTTTGCCGTTGTCGAGATTGTAGAGCAACGGCAGCATCACGTTCTTGACGGCATCGAGACGTGGCAGCAAGTTGTAGGATTGGAAAATGAACCCGATTTTCCGGTTGCGCACCCGCGCCAGCTCGTTTTTGCTCAACTGGCTGACATCCTCACCATCCAAAATATAGGAGCCATCAGTAGGACGATCCAGGCAGCCGAGAATGTTCATCAACGTTGACTTCCCCGAGCCGGACGGCCCCATGACCGCCACGAACTCGCCCTTTTGGACACTGGCATCGATTCCCCGCAAGGCCTTGACAGCGACCGTGCCCTTGCCATACACTTTAGTCAATTCTTGAACTTCGATTAAGGTATCAGACATCCAACGCCTCCGCGTTTACGGCATGAAGAAACCACCGCCGGGCGGCCCCTCAAATTGCTGTTGTGTGTTAATATTGGACTGGATCGCCGTACTCGATGAAGCGTTGTCGGCCAGTGTCACCACCTCGCCGCCCTCAAGGCCAGACTTGACTTCGGCATTGACGTAATCCATCAATCCGATTTCTACCGTCCGCATTTCCAATTCGCCATCAGATTGCATGACAAAGACGGCGTACTCACCGTCACCCAATTCACGCAGCGCCTGCACCGGGACGAGGATGGCGTTCAGCGCTTCACCGGCTACGATTTCGACGTCGGCATTCATGTTGCCAAGCAGTTTCACCGGATACGTGGAGGTGTCGATCGTCGCCCAAAGCTGCACGGCCGAGGTGCCGCCCACGGTGGTCAGGAGCGGATCAACCTGATAAATTTCGCCGGTATACTCGTAGTCTGGTAACGCCTCGAAGATGATGTGTACCGGATTGCCTTTCGCCGCACTGCTCATATCGGTCTCTTCGATCCAAAACTGCACCACCGGCGTACCCAAATTCGCCAGGACGACTGCCGTGCCGTTGCAGGTTTCCCCAACAGTACAATTAACCGCCGTCACCGTGCCATCGAACGGCGCAACAAGCGTCGTCCCATCTAACGTTTCCTGTGCGGTCGCCAGATTGCGTTGAGCTTGCTCCAGGGTCAGCTCGGCTTCGCGCGTGGCAGGCGTCTTTCCGTCACCGAGATCGGCCACAGCTAACTTCGCCTGCTCCAGGGCCAGGACCGTCTGCTGCACCTTAATCTGTGCCGCCGTGATTTCCGCGTCATCGGGTGGGGTTTGCGCTTCTTCCAATGCACTCTGGGCGTTCAGCAGTTGAGCTTTGGCGCTCTGAATATCGGCGTTCGTGCTGTTAATCGTACTTAATTTGTAATTAGCCTGGGCAACCTCAAGGCTTTGCTGCGCGCTATACACGGCATTCGCCGCGTTCGAGCGAGTCATTTCGATGTCCTTCTCCCAGTCACGGTCTGGACTCATCGCATTGGCATAGCTTTCCTGCGCATTGGTCAGGTTAGTAATCGCCTGTTCCAGACTCACCCGTGAGGAAATCGTTTGATCCACGCCGGCTTTGGCCACCGTGTTGTTATAAGAAGTCTGTGCACTGACCAGATTCGCTTTCGCTGAAGCGATTTCATCCTCGTCTGGTTCCCAGTTGAGCAGATCATCCAACGCGCTCTGCGCGGCATCCAGATCAGCCTGCGCCTGAAACACCGCCAGTTCAGCCTGTGCCTCAGCGACCGCCAGCGTTTGCTGAGCCTGCATGACCTGTACCTCAGCAGCTGCGACAGCTTGCTGCGCATCCGCGTCGTCGATCCGGCCAAGCACATCGCCCTTTTTCACCTCATCGCTGACGTTAACGGCCAGTTCCTTCACGACACCGCTGGTGCTGAACGACAGATTCGTCTCAGCAGAAGCGACCAACTGCCCAGATCCTGCCGCCGTGATCGAGATATCGCCTTTCGTCACCGTCCCGGTCTGCACTTCACTCTCCGTCTGTACAACCGCTTTCGGCGCGAACCAGGTCTTGTAGGCAAAATAGCCCCCCACAGCCAGAACCAGAACCAACGGAACTATCCATAATAGCTTCTTTTTCAACATACACGCTCCTCCGTGAAAACTAAAAATTAGGGATTGGGGGATTAGGAATTAGGGATTTGGGCAAGGAATCGACCTCCACACACCCACACTCCCACACCCAGGTTACGATTGCAGTTTAGCAAGCCTTTCTGTGAACAATCCAAGAATTGGCTTAGAGTTTCCTGAGAAAACCGCACACTCTCTCAGCAAATTCTCAGGTACCTCCCAGCAAGCTCTCAGATATGCGAGTATAATGAAGGTAGACGGTAGACAGTAAACGGTAGACAGGGATTCTCTCCCCATGTCTACCGTCTACTTGCGAGGATGCTATGGACAAAATATTGATTGTGGATGATGACCAAAAATTGCTGAAGATGCTCGAACGAACGCTGATTTACGAGGGCTTCGATCCGGTGACGGCTGCCGATGGCGAGGACGCTTTGAACAAGGCGTACAGCGAGCGGCCGGACGTCATCATCCTCGATTGGATGCTGCCGAAATTAGACGGGATCGGTGTGCTCGAAACCCTGCGCGCGGAGCAGAATGAGACGCCGATCCTGATGTTGACCGCGCGCGATGCCGTGCAAAGCCGCGTCGAGGGCCTGGAACGCGGCGCCGACGATTATCTCATCAAACCGTTCGCTTCTATGGAACTCGTGGCGCGCGTCCGCGCGCTGCTACGGCGTATCGGCAAAGGCAATACGGCGCAACTCACCTTCGCCGATTTAACGCTCGACACCACGACGCGCGAAGTCCGGCGCGGTGAGCGCCTCATCAGCCTCACGCCCACTGAATTCGATCTGTTGGGCGTCCTGATGCGCCACCCACAACAGGTTCTGGAACGCCGGCAAATCCTCACCCAAGTCTGGGGCTACGATTTTGTGGGGGACGACAACGTGCTCGAAGTCTACATCGGCTATCTCCGAAGGAAAATGGAAGCCGAGGGGGAACCGCGCCTCATCCAGACCGTACGCGGCGTCGGTTACGTCCTGCGGGAAGAGGATCCCCCCCTCAGTCCCCCCAAACGGGGGAGAGGAAGTCAGATCTCCCCCACAGCGGGGGGGATTGAGGGGAGGAAATAATGTCTATCCGCCTGCGCCTGACGCTGCTCTACAGCATTATCCTCGCATTCACACTGATTGCCTTTAGCACAGTGCTCTATGTCATACAATCACGATATAGCCTCAGAATCGTGAGAAACGATCTGGCGCAGACCGCGCTCCCGTTGGCGCTAGGTCTGGCCAGAGCACAAAGCGACCTGGGATGGAGAGTGCCATTCCCCGGTATGATACAACGTGAAGGCCCTGAAGGCGAACAAGCGCGACAAGCTCTACAGCCACTGGTCAGAGAGGGACGCAGACGCGATGTCATTAACTTCCTAGATGCAGACGGGACACCGCTCCACCTGCCCAACAATGAAGCAAGCGAAAAGCTACCGCTTAGCCCTGTTGGTCTCAAAAGGCTCCAGGCTGGTCAGGTATGGGTAGAAATCGCGCACGACCAAGAAGGGCGACTCTTCATCTTCAACCAACCGGTCATCGTCAAAAATGAAGTCGTCGGCATGGTCCAACTTGCACGCTCGCTGGCCGACCTGGATCGCTCCCTGCGTTCCTTGCGCGCCACACTCCTTCTGGGCAGCACATTCACCATCCTCATCGCATTCGGTATCGGCTGGACACTGTCCGGCGTTACGTTGCGGCCCATTCAGCGCATCACCGAGACCGCGCGCGAAATCGGCGAATCGCGCGACTTCTCATCCCGCGTGGAACACAAAGGCCCGAACGACGAGTTAGGCCGCCTGACAACCACGTTCAACGCGATGCTCGAACGCCTGCAAGACGCCTACCAACAGGTCGCACACGCGCTACAGACACAGCGCGATTTCGTCGCCGACGTCTCCCACGAACTGCGCACGCCGTTGACGACCATCCGGGGCAACCTGGACTTGCTGCAACGCCAGCCCCCCATCCCCCGGACGGAACAGGACGACATCCTCAACGACCTCATCAGCGAAAGTGAGCGCCTGAGCCGTCTCGTCACCGACCTGCTCACCCTGGCCCGCGCCGACGCCGGGCGCAAACTGGAATTGACGCCAGTCGCCCTTGCGCCGCTCGTGGATGACGTGTGCCGTCAGGCACGCTTGCTGGCCCCAGAGCGAGACATTACCTGCACAGGTGAGGGTAATCTGACCGTCCAGGCCAACGAAGACGCACTCAAACAAGTGCTCCTCATCCTGCTGGATAACGCCATCAAACACGCCAAAGGCCCCATTCACGTGATACTGGACGCGTGCGGCGACCAGATCATCGTGCAAGTTCGGGATAGCGGGCCGGGGATGTCGCCCGCGATACAACAGCGTCTCTTCGACCGCTTCCACCGTGGCGATACGGCGCGGTCGACGCCGGGCTTCGGCCTGGGCCTCTCCATCGCCCGTGCACTCACCGAAGGTCAGCACGGAACGCTTTCCGTCGAAAGCGACGTCGGCAAGGGCAGCACGTTCACCATCACATTCCCCAATATATCTATTTCCCATTAATTCCGTTCGATCCGTTGAGAAAGGAGTCTTATGCCAAATCATTTGATCGCCGAAAGCAGCCCGTATCTACAACAGCACGCCCATAATCCGGTAGACTGGTATCCCTGGAGCGAAGAAGCCTTTGCCAAAGCCGAAGCCGAACAAAAACCCGTCTTCGTCAGCATCGGCTACTCGACCTGTCACTGGTGCCACGTCATGGCGCACGAGTCCTTTGAAGATGCGGAAACCGCGCACATCCTCAACACCCACTTCGTCAGCATCAAAGTGGATCGCGAGGAACGCCCCGATCTCGACGCCGTCTACATGGGCGCAGTTCACGCGCTCACCGGCAGCGGTGGCTGGCCGCTCTCGGTCTTCCTCACGCCTGACAAACAGCCGTTCTACGGCGGGACCTACTTCCCCAAAGAACCGCGCTACGGGATGCCGTCCTTCACCCAACTGCTACTCGCCCTCGTCGAAGCGTGGCACGAACGCCGCGCCGACTTGCTCGCCAGTGGCGAACAAATTCGCGAGGTTCTCCAACAGCAACAGGCACTGCCCGAAGCGGCGGATACACTTTCCGGCGCCAGCCTCGTCGAACACGCTTATCGCGTATTGCGCCAGCAATTCGACGCGGTCAACGGCGGCTGGGGCGGCGCGCCGAAGTTTCCGCAGCCGATGGCGCTGGAATTCCTGCTGCGTTACCACCACGCGACCGGCGATCCGGCGGCCCTGTCGATGGTGACACAGACGCTCGAAGCGATGGCCCGTGGCGGCATCTTCGACCAAATCGGCGGCGGCTTCCACCGCTACACCGTGGATGCGAACTGGCTCACGCCCCACTTCGAGCGCATGCTCTACGACAACGCGCAACTCGCGCGCGTCTACCTGCACGCTTGGCAGGTGACGGAGAACCCGCTCTTTCGCGCCGTCTCCGAGGAGGTATTGGACTACGTCCTACGCGAAATGACCAACCCCGAGGGCGGGTTCTACGCCGCGCAGGACGCCGATTCGGAAGGGGAAGAAGGCCTTTTCTACCTGTGGACGCCCGCCGAGATCCAGGCCGTGTTCGACGGGCCGGCGGAACGCTTTATGGCGCTCTACGGCGTGACGGACGCGGGTAACTTCGAGGGGCGCAACATCCTGACGTTTGCGGGAACATTCAAGGAACGCGAGGCGCTCGCTGCCGCGCGACGGCGCCTGTTCGACGCCCGCGCGCAACGCCTCCACCCTCACCGCGACGAGAAAGCGCTCACGGCATGGAATGGCCTGATGCTCGCCGCCTTCGCCGAGGCGGCGCGGGTATTGGGGCGCGATGATTATCGCCACATCGCCGAACGCAACGCGCAGTTCCTGCTCAACGCACTATCCGCCGCAGAAGGGCGCTTATGGCGCAGTTGGAAGGACGGGCAAGCGCAGATTTCGGGATTCCTCGAGGACTATGCGCATCTGATTGAAGGGTTGCTTGCGCTCTACCAGACGACGTTTGATCCGCGATGGTATCACACAGCGCATGGGTTGGCCAAGACGATGCTGGCCCATTTTGCGGCGGACACCGGGTTCTACGATACCGCCGATGACGCCGAAAGTCTGGTCGTCCGCCCACGCGGGACACAGGACAACGCCACGCCCTCCGGTAACGCGATGGCAGCGACTGTCCTGCTCAAGCTGGCGCGCCTGTCCGGGGAACCGCGCTACGCGGAAATCGCGCAGCGCAGCTTGGCTTCGATGGGAGATGTGTTAGCGCAGCACCCGCCCAGCTTCGCGCAGTGGCTCATCGCGTTGGAGAGCACGCTTGCGTCGCCAACAGAAATTGCCATCGTTGGAGATCTACAGGCCACGGATACTCAGGTCCTTCTACAGGCTACCGGCAAAGGCTACCACCCGCACCGCTTGATTGTGGCAGGCACGGTTGAAACGCTGCCCCTCCTCCAGAATCGTCCAATGCTCGACGGTCAGGTGACGGCCTACGTTTGCGCCGATACTATGTGCAAACCACCCGTCACCAGCCCGGAGAAGTTAGCAGAGCTGTTAGCGTAACCCTTTCACCCGCGACGCCATCGACGCTGCCTCGAGGATCGCTGCGAGCATACTGTCGGGATGCGCAATGCCACGCCCGGCGATGTCGAAGGCCGTACCGTGGTCGGCGGAGGTGCGGATGATTGGGAGGCCAAGCGTGATGGTGATCGACTGCTCGAAGCCGTGCGTCTTCACCGCGATGTGGCCCTGGTCGTGGTACTGGCACACCACCACGTCGTAGTCACCGCGAATGGCCTGGAAGAAGACGGAATCCGCCGGGATCGGGCCGCGCGCGTCGATGCCCTGTTCCTGCGCTGCCGCGACCGCCGGCGCGATGATGTCCAGCTCCTCGCGCCCCATCAGGCCGTTGTCGCCGTTGTGCGGATTCAGCCCGGCGACGGCGATGCGCGGTTGCGGAAAGCCGAGCACTTTCATCCCCTCATGCGTAAGGACGATTGTATCCAGCACGCCGTCAATCGTCAGATGATTGGCGATAGTGCGGAACGGGATGTGGCGCGTGACGTGGGTAACGCGCAGACCGGGCGTCGCCAGCATCGTCGTGCAGCGCGGGGTATGGGTCACGTCGGCGAGGATTTCGGTGTGGCCGATGTAGTCGAAGCCGGCCAGGTGCATCGCTTCCTTGTTGAGCGGCGCGGTCGCCACGGCATCCACCACGCCCCTCATCGCCAGGTCCGTGGCTTTGAGGACGTACGCCACCGCCGCCCGGCCCGCCTCGGTGGAAATCTGACCGAGCGGCACGTCGGCGGGATCGAGATTGCCCAAATCGAGCAACGTCAGCGTTCCGGCGTCGAACGTGGCCTCCGCCGGACTTTTGACTACGCGTAATGGCGGAATCGGGACGCCAAGCCGCGCCTCCGTGAGCGCGCGCGCATCGCCGATGACGAGCGGACGGCACACGTCCCGCACCTCCGGCAATGCCAGCGCCTTCACCACCACCTCCGGCCCAATGCCGGCGACGTCCCCAAGCGTGAGCGCGATCAACGGTAACGTGTTTGTCATAACGCACCTTAGCCTTTCATTTCAACCCTGCCGCCTCAAAGGCGGTCGCCACGATTTTTTGCGCCTCGCCCAAAATGCGCTCCAGGTGCGCCTCACCCCGGAAGCTTTCGGCGTAGATTTTGTAGACATCCTCCGTGCCAGATGGCCGGGCCGCGAACCAGCCGTTTTCAGTCACAACCTTCAGCCCGCCGATGGGCTTGTCGTTGAAGGGGGCGCGGGTGAGTTTGGCGACGATGGCCTCACCTGCCAACGCCTTTGCGGAGACCATCTCCGGCGAGAGATCGCGCAGGGCATCTTTTTGCTCCCGCGTAGCGGGGATGTCGATGCGCCGGTACACCGGATCGCCGAATTGCTCCGTCAGTGAGCGGTAATGCTCGCCGGGATCGCGGCCTGTGACGGCGGTGATCTCAGCCGCCAGCAGGTCGAGGATGATGCCGTCCTTGTCGGTCGTCCACACGGTTCCATCGTGGCGTAGGAAAGACGCGCCCGCGCTCTCTTCGCCGCCAAAGCCAAAGGAGCCATCCACCAGGCCATCCACGAACCACTTGAAGCCCACGGGCACTTCGGCCAGTTTCCGGCCCAGGTGCGCGGCCACGCGGTCGATCATCGAACTGGAGACGAGCGTCTTACCGACCGCGGCATCGGCGCGCCAGCCGGGCCGGTGTTGGTAGAGATACCAGATGGCCACCGCCAGGTAATGGTTGGGGTTCATCAGCCCGACGCTGGGCGTCACGATCCCGTGCCGGTCGCCGTCCGTGTCGTTGCCAAAGGCGATGTCGAACCGGTCTTTGAGGCCAATCAGACTCGCCATGGCGTAGGGCGACGAGCAATCCATACGAATTTTGCCGTCTTTATCCACGGTCATAAAAGAAAACGTGGGATCGACGCGCGGATTCACCACCTCCAAGTGCAGGCCGTACATCTCGGCGATTGGCGCCCAATAGTCGACGGTAGCACCCCCCATCGGATCGGCGCCGATCTTGAGGCCGGAGGCGGCAATAGCCGACATATCGAGCACGTGACGCAAATCTGACACGTACGGCGTGATGTAGTCGTGCCGGTGTGTAGTCGCGGCCTTCATCGCGCGGGCAAGGGGGATGCGACGGACTTCGCGCAGCCCGTTTGCCAAAATCTTGTTGGCGCGCGCCTGTATCGTCTTGGTGATGGTGGTATCGGCTGGACCACCTTCGGTCGGGTTGTACTTGAAACCGCCGTCTGCCGGGGGATTGTGCGAGGGGGTGATGACCACGCCATCGGCCAATCCTGTCGTTCGATTCCGGTTGTAGGTGAGAATGGCGTAGGAGATGGCGGGCGTGGGGGTGTAGCCATCATCCACGTCCACCATAATCTCGACCTCATTGGCGGCGAATACCTCAATGGCGCTCGCCAGCGCCGGCTCGGACAGTGCGTGAGGGTCCATACCGATAAAAAGCGGGCCGGTAATCCCCTGCTCCCGGCGGTACCCGCAGATGGCTTGCGAAATGGCCAGAATATGATCCTCGTTAAAGCTACAGTCGAAAGCCGATCCCCGGTGCCCAGACGTGCCAAAAGCAACTTTCTGATCCGGTTCGGCGGGGTCGGGCGCGCCCGTATAATACGCCGTGACCAGGCGCGGAACATTGACCAACAATTCGTATGGGGCCGGTTTGCCCGCCAGAGGATGCAAATCCATTGTCTACCTCCCTACTTCTCTAAAAACAAACCACGAATCCCCACGAATAAGGCATTGGTCAAGACGCGTGGTTTAACTCTATACCCGCAAGCCTGTGTAAAAATCGTCACAAGCTGTTGCGCATCCGCTTGTAGGTGTTGATCAACCCATTGGTTGACGCATCGTGGGACGCCACCCGCTCTTCGCCGCGCAACTCCGGCAGGATCGCTTTGGCGAGCTGTTTGCCAAGCTCGACGCCCCACTGGTCGAAGGCATTGATGTCCCAGATCGCGGCCTGCGTGAAGATTTTGTGTTCGTAGAGCGCGATAAGCGCGCCGAACGTCTCGGGCGTGAGGCGGGGGTAAAGGAACGAGTTGGTGGGCCGGTTCCCCGGAAAAGTCTTGGCAGCGACCAGCGTTTCCAGCGCAGCGCCGGTATAACCCGCCGCCGCCAGTTCAGCGCGCGCTTCGTCGGGCGTGCGGCCCTTCATTAGCGCCTCGGTCTGCGCGAAGAAGTTCGACAGCAGCAGCGTGTGATGCTCGCCCAGCGGGTTCTGGCTCTGCGCCGCCGCCAGAAAGTCGCAGGGGATGAGCTTTGTGCCCTGGTGAATCAACTGATAGAAAGCGTGTTGGCCATTGGTGCCCGGCTGACCCCAGATAATCGGGCCGGTCTGATAGTCAACCCACGCCCCCGCGCGCGTGACACTCTTGCCGTTGCTCTCCATATCTCCCTGCTGGAAGTAGGCCGGGAAGTGCACCAGGTACTGGTCATAGGGAAGGATTGCGTGCGATTGCGCGCCGAAGAAGTTGTCGTACCAGATACCCAGCAGCCCCATAATGACCGGCACGTTCTCCCCGAACGGCGCTGTGCGGAAGTGCTGGTCGATCTGGTGTGCGCCCGCGAGCAGCGCCTCGAAGTTATCCATGCCGGTGAAGAGCGCGATAGACAGCCCGATTGCGGACCACAGCGAATAGCGGCCCCCAACCCAATCCCAGAATTCGAACATGTTGGCAGTGTCGATGCCAAAACGCGCCACACCTTCGGTATTCGTGGACATCGCCACGAAATGCTTCGCTACTGCGGCTTCATCTCTGGCAGCTTCCAGAAACCACGTGCGCGCGGAGTGGGCGTTAGCCATCGTCTCTTGGGTGGTGAAGGTCTTGGAGGCCACCAGGAACAGCACCGTCTCCGGGTTGACGGCTTTCAGCGTCTCGATCAGGTCGGTGCTGTCCACGTTGGAGACAAAGTGCATCCGTAGGCCGGGTTTCCCATAAGGCTTCAGCGCCTCGCACACCATCTTGGGGCCGAGGTCCGAGCCGCCAATGCCGATATTGACGACGTTGGTGATCGGCTTACCGGTGTACCCTTTCCAGGCACCGGAACGGACAGCTTCGCTGAACGCTCGCATCCTGGCCAGCACGGCGTTGACGCCCGGCATCACGTCTTCGCCATCCACGAGAATCGGGCGGTTCGAGCGGTTGCGCAACGCGACGTGCAAGACGGCCCGGTTCTCCGTGTTGTTGATTTTCTGGCCGGTGAACATGCCTTCGATCTTCGCTTGCAGGCCGGCCTGGCGCGCAAGATCGCACAACAAGCACATCGTTTCTTGTGTCACGCGATTCTTGGAATAGTCGAACAGAATCTCACCGCCTGATGTTCCGTCGGACACTCGCAGTGAGAAATTTACAAAGCGCTGCGAGTCACGGGCAAAGAGATCGCGCATAGGCACATCGGCCATCTCTCGTTGGTGCGTCAGCAACGCTTTCCAGGCCGGTAAATCAACAGGTCCGGGCATAGTTACCTCCTCTCAGTCTACCTTTTTCTTCACCTCGTGACCGCCAAATTGCTGGCGCAGAGCAGCCAAGAGCTTGAGCGAGAAGGCCTCCTCCGTGCGGGACTCGAAGCGTTGTTGCAACGCCAGGGTAATGACCGGCGCCGACACGGCCAGGTCCACCGCCTCGAACACGGTCCAGCGACCTTCGCCGGAGTCTGGCACCCAGGGCTTGATATCCGAAAGATCCGCGTCCTCAGCCAGAGCGCGAACAATCAGATCGAGAAGCCACGATCGAACCACGCTGCCATAGCGCCACACCTCGGCGATCTGGGTCAGGTCGAGATCGAACTCTGTTTTGGCCTTCATAATCTCAAAGCCCTCGGCGTAAGCCTGCATCATCCCGTACTCAACGCCATTGTGGATCATCTTGACGAAGTGACCCGCACCAGGCGGCCCCATACGGCCCCACCCCCGATCCGCGCTGGGCGCCAGCGTCTCAAAGATGGGGCGCAGAGATGCAACGGCTTCCTCGTCACCGCCGATCATCATGCTGTAACCCTCGGCCAAACCCCAGATGCCGCCGCTGGTGCCGACGTCCACGAAATGAAGACCGCGAGCCTTCAACTCCGCCGCGCGGCGGACTGAGTCCTTGTAATTGCTGTTGCCCCCGTCAATGATGATGTCACCGGGCGCAAACCGGTCGGCCAGGGCATTGATCGTCGTCTCGGTCGGACTACCCGCTGGTACCATCACCCAGGCTATGCGCGGCTGTGACAGCCTGGACGCCACCTCGTCGAGGGTGCGGGCGCCTTCCGCGCCAAAAACCTCGCAGGCCTGGATGGCCGCCTCATTGAGGTCATAACTTACTACCTGATGACCGTCGCGCAGCAAACGCTGCGTCATGTTCGCCCCCATCTTCCCCAAGCCGATCATCGCGATTTTCATGGTCTCTGCTCCTTTCACAAAGAATAACGATTAGGCTCTGTGCATGTTGAGCACCGTATCCGCCTTCAGGATGCAGCGACCGCAGCTTTGCGACTCGCCTCCACGGCATCCAGAAGGGCGGTGTAAGCATCGGCGAAGGACTTGACGCCCTCACGCTCAAGCGCATCGGTCACGGCGGCCATCGAAATTCCCAGCGCCTCCAAACTTGCCAGCGTCTGCTGGGCCCCCGCCACATCCTCCATCAGGCTGCCGGGGCGCACCTGCCCGTGATCCAGAAAGGCCTTCACGGTCTGCGGTGGCATCGTGTTGACCGTGTCCGGGCCAACCAGCTCCTCCACGTAGATGACGTCCCGGTACGACGGATTTTTCGTGCTGGTCGAGGCCCACAAAGGCCGCTGGATCCGCGCCCCCTGCGCTTTAAGCACCTGGAATCGCGGCGCGCCGAACACTTCCTGGTACGTGGCGTAAGCTATCCGGGCGTTGGCGATGGCGGCTTTCCCCTGCAGGCGCTGCGCCCTTTCAGCGCGCACGCTGCCGCGATCTATGATTTCCGCCAGGCGGCCATCCACCTTGGTATCGACGCGCGACACGAAGAAGGATGCCACCGACGCAATCCGATCCATCGGCCGCCCGGCTGCCGCGCGCTCCTCCAGGCCGGCCAGATAGGCGTCCATCACGGCCCGGTAGCGATCCAGCGCGAAGATCAGGGTAACGTTGACGTTGATGCCCTCGGCGATCGCCCCCGTGATAGCCGGCAGGCCGGCCACGGTGGCGGGGATCTTGATCAGCAAATTTGGACGATCCACGCGCTGCCAGAGCTGCTTGGCCTCGGCGAGCGTTCCCGGGGTGTCGTCCGCCAGGTAGGGGTCGACCTCCAGGCTGACGTAGCCATCGCCGCCATCGGTTTCCTCGTACAGCGGGCGGAACAGGTCCGCCGCTGCCTGGATGTCCTCGACCGCAAGCTGCCAGAAGATCTCTTTCGCGCTCCAACCGGCTTTCGCCAGCGGCACCAGACCGGCGTCATAGTCGTGGGATTGGGTGATCGCCTTCATAAAGATTGTTGGGTTGGAGGTGACGCCGCGAATCTCGCCGCGTTCGATCATCCCTGCCAGTTCGCCGTTGACCAGCAGGCTGCGCTGGATGTTGTCGTACCAGACCGATTGTCCGGCTTCATGCAATGCCTGTACTGCATTCATCATAGGTATGCTCCTTGTGACTCGTGTGTTGATCACATACGGACCGGAGATGCCAGGGAAGAAATCCCGCGCACCTC
>Ga0129302_1000456_pt1 | contig 30377 bp, 30 predicted proteins | sample BlaSprsedimmetaG_FD_94476 | JGI IMG/M metagenome (GOLD analysis project Ga0129302, IMG submission 94476) | Hot spring sediment bacterial and archeal communities from California, USA to study Microbial Dark Matter (Phase II) - Blank Spring... | ecosystem: Environmental > Aquatic > Thermal springs...
ATCGCCGCCTGCGCCCAGACCGTCGGCGCCACACCCGCAAGGCTGGCATCCGCCAGAACCACGGCGCGCCATTCCTGCGGCGGCCCCTTGCTCTGCACCCCCACGACCATGATTCCGCATTCGTCCGAACCGCCATGCCCCGTGACCGGCGGATCGACCGCGACCACAACCCGGTCGAGTTCCGGCGCCCTGTCGATCCGGGCCGCCTCGATCACCGCCAGCGGCCACAGCGCGCCCTCGGCCTCCTCAAGCAACACCCCGTCCAGTTCCTGCCGCTCCAGCCGCGTGCCAGCATATCGCGTGCGGACCGCTTCAAGGAACGAGGCCGCAAGATTGGCCCGGTTCGCCTCGGTCGGCGCGTGGGTGACGACAGTCGTCGGTAGCGCAAGGATCGACCGCAAGACACCGACATTCCGCGGCGTCGTGGTAATGCACTGCCGGGGCGATATCCCCAGCCGCAACCCGAACTGCAGCATGTCCCAGGTCTCTTCGGCCTTTTTCCATTTCGCCAGTTCGTCCGCCCAGGCCGCATCGAATTGCGGCCCACGCAGGGATTCGGGATCATGCGCCGAAAAGACCTGCGCGACGGCGCCATTGGGCCAGGCCAGCCGCCGCCGCGTTGCCTCCCAGCGCGGACGGCGGTCCGGCGGCGAACAGGCCATCAGCCCGCTGTCGCCGAAAATCATCACCTCCCGAACCTGGTCCACCGTCTCGCCCACCAGCGCCACCCGGCGCGACCGGCCCGGATCCAGCGGCCGTGGCCCCTCGATCTGCGCACGGACCCACTCGGCGCCCGCGCGCGTCTTGCCAGCGCCGCGCCCGCCCAGCACCACCCAGGTGCGCCAGTCCCCCTCGGGCGGCAATTGATGCGGCAACGCCCAGAACTCGAACAGGAACGGCAGCGCCATCAGCGTGCCGTCATCCAGGCTGTTCAGAAAGGCCGTCTGCTCGTCGCGTGACGCGCAGGCGATCCAGTCGGCGCCCGACCTCAACACGCGCCTCATCGAGGTCAAGGGCGTAGTCGCAGGCGCCGCCCGCTTCGTCTCGGAGAAGCTTTCCAACTCGCAACCTTTCGTCGAAAGCGGTCTGTACCGCCTTGCCGAGATCGGTCAACGCGCCCCGTAACGCGCGAGCACGCTCTGTCTTGCCGGCCTCGACTTCTTCGATGATCCCATTCAAGGCGCGTATCGTGCGCCTGTAATGCTCTTCGGCTTCCTCAAGCAGCGCCCGGGCAGCCGTTTCGTCCGCTTGCGGGGCAGATATCGTTCCCATGCTGTCCGTGCCTGCCTGTCCTGCCGGCCCCCCGTCGCAGGAGAAGACACGAAAAGCAGCCTCGGGGGGTACCCCCGGGCCGCTAACCCACGTCTTCCAGCTTGCCTGAAGGTATAGATCAGAGCGCGCGCAGAGTCAAGAAGTTTATCTTTAACAAAGGATTAACAGAAGACTACTGACGCCCGGCCTCGATCTGGCGCCAGCGCGCCACGTTCTGGTTATGCTCGGCCAGCGTCCGGGCAAAGGCATGCCCCCCCGTCCCGTCGGCGACAAAGAACAGGAAATCCGTATCTTCCGGGTTCAGCGCCGCCTCGATCGAGGCCCGTCCCGGATTGGCGATCGGCGTCGGCGGCAACCCGTCAATGACATAGGTGTTCCAGGGCGTCTCGCGGCGCAACTCGCTTTGCCGGATGCCCCGGCCCAGCGGTTCCCTGCCCTGTGTCACCCCGTAGATCACAGTAGGATCGGTCTGCAACCGCATCCCCTGCCGCAGCCGGTTCACGAAGACACTGGCCACCTGGCCGCGTTCTTCCGGCACGCCGGTCTCCTTCTCGACGATCGAGGCCAGGATCAGCGCCTCCTCCGGCGTCGTGATCGGCAAGTCATCGGCCCGCCGCGCCCAGAGATCGTCCAGAATCGCCACCTGCCGTCGCTGCATCTCGGCGATCAGATCGCTTCGCGCCATGCCCGGCTGCACTTCATAGCTGTCAGGTGCCAGACTACCCTCGGCAGGTAGGTCAGCCACCTCGCCATCTAGAAAATCCGCCAATTTCAGTTCCTCGACGGCCTGCCAGCTCGTGACCCCTTCGGCCAGCGTCACCCGGAACCGCAGGTCGGTTGCATTGCGCAATTCGGCATAGTCCTCGGGGATCTCGCCCGCTGCCGGATCGAAGGCAAGCACTTCAACATAGCGCCCCGTGCCGGGATCGACCTGGCGCAGCTGCAATTGTGCGCTGACCACCCCGATCCTGAAATTCAACTCGCTGCCGCAAGTGGACCGCCCGCCGCGCGTTACGATGTCGACGATTTCCTTCATCGAGGAACCGGGCGGAATCAGAAAGCTGCCGGCCTTCAACAGATCGGCTTTGTCCGTGTATTTCGCCCCCAGCCGGAAGATCGCGGCATTCGAGACCGCCCCCTGCCCCTCAAGCTGGCGCGAAAGCCCGGCCATCGTCGCGCCGGACTCGACCCGAAGGCAGATCGCATCGGCCAGAGGCCCGGCGCCCTCGTATTGCCTCTTGCCCCAAAGCAACAGCCCGCCCGCCAACAGAAACAGAGCGATGAACAGCGTCAGAGCATTCGAGGCGACCGACCGCCACATCACCGATCAACGCGCCCCATGACCAGCGACGCATTGGTGCCGCCGAAACCGAAGGAATTCGACAGCGCCACGGCAATCTCGCGCTGGCGCGCCGCCTTGGGCGCCAGGTCGATGCGCACACCCTCGGGCGGCGTGTCCAGGTTCAGCGTGGGCGGGGCCACCTGATCGCGCAGCGCCAGAACGCAGAAGATCGCTTCCACCGCGCCGGCCGCGCCCAGCAGATGCCCGATGGAGGACTTGGTGGACGACATGGTGGTGGCGGCGGCCGCAGCGCCCAGCAGACGCTCGACCGCGCCCAGCTCGATCGTGTCGGCCATGGTCGAAGTGCCATGCGCGTTGATGTAATCCACGTCCGCAGCCGACAGACCCGCGCGCTTCAGCGCCGCGGCCATCGACCGATACCCGCCCTCGCCATCCTCGGACGGCGCGGTGATGTGATAGGCGTCGCCCGACATGCCATACCCCAGCACCTCGGCATAGATCTTCGCGCCGCGCGCCTTGGCATGCTCGTATTCCTCAAGGATCACGATCCCCGCACCCTCACCCATCACGAAGCCGTCCCGGTCCGCATCCCAGGGCCGCGAGGCCGATTGCGGGTCGTTTCCGCGCTTCGTGGACAGCGCCTTGCAGGCATTGAACCCGGCGATCCCGATCTCGGAGATCGGGCTTTCCGCGCCCCCCGCCACCATCACGTCGGCATCGCCCCACTGGATCAGACGGGCTGCATCGCCGATGGCATGCGCCCCGGTCGAACAGGCCGTGACGACCGCATGGTTCGGACCCTTGAACCCGAACCGGATCGCGACCTGCCCCGAGGCCAGGTTGATCAGCGCCGACGGGATGAAGAAGGGAGAGACCCGCCGCGGCCCCTTCTCGCGCAACAGGACCGCCGTATCGGCAATCGCCGACAGCCCGCCAATCCCCGAGCCGATCATCACGCCGGTGCGCTCGCGGTCCTCGTCGGTCTTCGGCTCCCAACCCGAATCCTTCGCCGCCTGGGTGGCAGCGGCCATGCCGTACAGGATGAAATCGTCGACCTTGCGCCGCTCCTTGGGATCCATCCAGTCATCGGGGTTGAACGTGCCGTCCGTCCCGTCCCCGAACGGGATCTCGGCGGCATAGGTGGTCGCCACGCGCGACGCGTCGAACCGCGTGATCGGACTCACGCCAGACTGCCCGGAGATCAGCCGCAACCAGCTTTCCTCGACCCCGCAGGCCAGGGGCGTGACCATCCCCAGCCCCGTGACTACCACTCGACGCATCCGCCTCTCCTCGCTCTCGCCCACGGCCTGTCCGGCGCTCTGATACCGCGTTTTTTCCGCGCTCGGCAAGCCGGGCGCAACAACGCCGCCGAACGGGCAACCGACCTCCCGAAACGAAAGCGACGCCCCAGGGGGCGCCGCTCCGCAACGGGTTCGCTCGAACGCCTCAGGCGGCTTCCCGGATGAACTTCACCGCATCGCCGAAGGTCTGGATGGTTTCGGCAGCGTCATCCGGGATCTCGATGCCGAACTCCTCCTCGAAGGCCATGACCAGTTCGACCGTGTCCAGGGAGTCCGCGCCCAGATCGTCGATGAACGAGGCGTTCTCGGTCACCTTGTCCTCGTCGACACCCAGGTGCTCCACGACAATCTTCTTAACGCGATCCGCGATGTCGCTCATGTCTGTTCCTCACATTTGTTCAGGCGATTTGCCCATCTTTGTTCTGTCGGCCACGAGGGGCCACCACCGATCCCGCAAAGCAGGACTCTCGCAAGCGCGGGGAACGCCCCCCGACGAACTTGCGCCGCCTATAACACATCGCATGTTCTTGGCAAACGCTTTCCCGTCGCAGACCGAAACCCGGGTCCGGGACCGGCGCACCGCCCTCAGACCATGGCCATCCCGCCATTGACATGCAGCGTGGCGCCCGTGACATATCCGGCCTCGGAACTGGCCAGATAGACCACCGCCGCGGCGATGTCGGCGGGGGTGCCCATGGCGCCCACCGGCACCGCACCCAGGATCCCGGCCTTCTGCTCATCGGTCAGCTTGTCGGTCATCGCCGTCGCGATGAAGCCCGGCGCGACACAGTTCACCGTAATCCCCCGCGCCGCGACCTCCTGGGCCAGCGATTTCGACAGGCCCACCAGCCCGGCCTTGGCCGCACAGTAATTCGCCTGGCCCGGGTTACCCGTGGTCGCCACGACCGAGGTGATGTTGACGATCCGGCCCCAGCGCGCCTTGATCATGCCCCGGACCGCACCGCGGCACAGACGCATCGCCGCGGTCAGGTTCACGTCGATCACTGCCTGCCAGTCCTCGTCCTTCAGCCGCATGAACAGCGTGTCGCGCGTGATCCCGGCATTGTTCACCAGAATGTCCAGCGCCCCCATCACCTCGATGGCCGCCTTGGGCAGCGCCTCGACCGCCTCCGGATCAGACAGGTCGCAGGGCAGGACATGGGCGCGCTCGCCCAGTTCGGCCGCCAACCCGCGCAGCGGCGCCTCGCGCGTCCCCGACAGGCCCACAACCGCGCCCCGCGTATGCAGCGCCCGCGCGATCTCGGCCCCGATGCCACCCGACGCGCCGGTCACCAGCGCGCATTTGCCGCTCAGATCGAACATGTCCCCCCTCCTCAGTTCATGCTGTCCACGGCTGCCGTCACCTCGTCGGGCAGTCCGACCTGCCGCGTCGCGACGTCGCGCGCGATCCGGCGGATCATGCCCGACAGCGCCTTGCCCGCGCCGATCTCCCAGATCTCGGTGACACCTTGCGCTGCCATCCATGCAACCGATTCCCGCCAGCGCACCGCGCCCGTCACCTGCTCGATCAGCAGCGCGCGGATCTCGTCGGGATCGCTGACACCATGGGCGCGCACATTGGCCACGACCGGCACCAGCGGCTCCTCGATCGTTACCTCGGCCAGACGCTCGGCCATGACCCGGGCCGCAGGCTCCATCAGCGCGCAATGGAAGGGCGCGGATACGGGCAGCATCACCGCCCGCCTGGCACCCCGCTCCTGCGCCAGCGCGACCGCCCGCTCGACGCCCGCCTTGTGGCCCGAGATCACGACCTGCGCCGGATCGTTGTCATTCGCGGCCTGCACGACCTGGCCCTCGGCCGCGGCCGCGGCCACCGCCTGCACCGCTGCAAGGTCAAGCCCCAGGATCGCCGCCATGGCGCCCTCGCCGACCGCGACGGCCGCCTGCATCGCCTCGCCCCGGGCCCGCAACAGCCGCGCGGTATCGGCCAGGCTGACCGCGCCCGCCGCACACAGCGCCGAATACTCGCCCAGCGAATGGCCCGCCACGAAAGCCGCCGCATTGACCGTGACGCCCTCGGCACCCAGCGCCGCCATCGTGGCCATCGAGGTCGCCATAAGCGCCGGCTGCGCGTTCCGGGTCAGCGTCAATTCGTCCTGATCGCCCTCCCAGATCAGCGCCGAGAGCTTCTCGCCCAGCGCCTCGTCCACCTCCTCGAACACTTCGCGCGCGAGCGGATAGTCATCGGCCAGCGCTCTGCCCATCCCGATGGTCTGCGCTCCCTGACCCGGAAACACGAATGCGCGCATGTTTTGTCCCCTCGCTCGCCGATTTCGGCGTGGTCTATCGGCTAAGCGGGGGCTTCACAAGTCGGCGGAAAAGCCAAGCGACCTCGCGCCGCGGAGCCGGTCCAGGAAGTCGATGGCACAGCGGTCCTCGATCTCGCTGGCCTCGATATTGGCCACATTGCGCCGCACTCGCGCGGCGTGGCGCGCAGCCGCCACGCTCTGGTTCGATCCCCGCGCGATCTTGGCCGCCAGCTCCGCCTCGGAGCGTGTGTAATAGTGGTTCAACTGCAGATGATCCGCCGAATAGAAGCCGCGCGCGAAACGCCCCTTCAGGCTCGCCCGCTCGCCCCGGTCGTTCCAGGTCACGTCCTGCCCGTCGATCTCGACGCTATGCACCTTCAGCGCCGTCACCCGGGTCGCATCCACGATCGTCTTGAAATTCGTCACCCCGCGGACCCCGCTCATCGGATCGGCCGCGCGGCGCGTGTAGTTCGCCACAACCCCACCTTCGGGCGGCGTCGCATGCCCGTTCCGTCCGAAATTGTGCCAGGGCAGCGACACACTGGGAATATCGCCCAGATGCACCAGCGCGCCCTCCAGGCTGTCCGCGTATCTGGGCACCAGGAACTCGTCGGCATCGATGCAGGCCATCCAGCGGAACCGCCCGCCGAAATTGCGCAGCGCATGGGCATAGGCCAGAACCTGGTTGTGGATCTCGCGGCCGGTCCCGGCATCCCAAAGCTTCTGGTCCCAGGGGATCACCGTCAGCCGCGCGCCCAGGACCTCGGCCAGACGCGAAATCGTCGCGTCGGTCGAGCCGTTGTCATAGACAAAGGCATGGGCCGCGCCGGCCTCTGCATGAAATCTCGCCCATTCGCCGATATGGCGCTCCTCGTTCCGGACGATCAGCACCAGCGCAAGTCCCGATCGCCCCGCGCAGGGGGCAGGCGGCGTCAGGCCCAGCTTGGTGATCGGACGCCCGGAGAACACTCGCAGCATGCACGGCCCCTGATTTTCGGTAACCGCAAGCCTAGTTCCCTCGTCGCGGACAGACCAGACCGCTCAGGCCGCATGGGTCAAGGGCCGGGCAAGACCGCGGCGACGCCGCGTCCGGCGTCCCGGATTCGCCTTTCGCAGGCTCGATCCCTGAAGATCGCGCGCCATTCGGGCCTGAAGAACAGTCAGAACGGCCTCGCGCCCGCGCGCGACCTCGATCAGGTCGTCACCCGTTCCCACCCGCACGAACAGCTTGGAGGGCTGCCCCGGCCGTTCGGCGCGCTGCACGAAGACCGAGCCGACCTCGTCGAAGGCCACCTCCCGCCGGATGCGCAACCCGCCGCGCGCATTGCTCAGGGTGCAGCGCAAGGATCGTTCCTCAAGGTCGACCTGCACCTCTTCGAGAAATCCGCGCTCGGCCAGCCAGCACAGCGCCAGTCCCGCCACTGCCAACCCACCGCTCGGTGCCACCAGCGCCCCGAGGTCGAAAAACCCCAGCAAGGGCAGCACAATCCAAAGCGCGCCGACCGCCGACAGAAGTGCCAGACCGCCGATCCATGCAGCGCGCTCGAACGCGCCGGCATTGCGGGAGACTGCTCCGCCGGCGATGACCACATAGCCCCACCGGGTCCCGGTCACCCCCGGCAACGCGATCTCCGCGCGTGCGGAAACGCGCTTCTCCCGGTTTTCAAGGCCGGCCGTCATGTCGGTCGCATGCTCCCTTGCAACGGATGCCACGACCCTGTCGCGGGAAAACGGCAGCAATGGGCCGGACAGGCGCACATTTGCGGGCGGTCCCGCGGCAAGCCCATGATCGGCGGCGGCGGGCTTGCATCGCGCGGTTCCATCTGTATAAGGCGCAGGTCTTCCGCAACGAACGTGATCGGTGCGGCCTCTCGTGGGCGGGAGGCGGAAGACCTTCGGACCCGCCCTTTGAAGCGCACCCGTAACAGGACTGGAGACAGCATGCCGCTTTACGAGCATGTGTTCATCGCGCGTCAGGACTTGTCCAACACGCAGGCCGAGGGCCTTATCGAACATTTCGGTGCCATTCTCGCGGATAACGGCGGCAAGATCGTCGAGCACGAGTATTGGGGCGTCAAGACGATGGCCTTCAAGATCAACAAGAACCGCAAGGGGCATTACGCCTTCCTGCGCACCGAGGCGCCCGCGCCCGCCGTCCAGGAGATGGAACGCCTGATGCGGCTGCATGACGACGTGATACGCGTGCTGACCGTCAAGGTCGAGGCCCATGAAGAAGGTCCCTCGGCGCAGATGCAGAAGCGCGAAGAGCGTGGTGAACGCGGCGACCGCCGCGAGCGTCGCTGATCCAAAGCCTGCCAGGAGGAACCTAACCCATGGCCGCAAGACCGTTTTTCCGCCGCCGCAAGGTCTGTCCGTTCTCGGGCGAGAACGCGCCCAAGATTGACTACAAGGACGTGCGCCTGCTGCAGCGCTACATCTCCGAGCGGGGCAAGATAGTGCCCTCGCGCATCACCGCCGTCTCGGCCAAGAAGCAGCGCGAGCTGTCGCGCGCGATCAAGCGCGCCCGCTTCCTCGCCTTGCTGCCCTACGCCGTGAAATAAGGAACGAGATCCATGCAAGTGATCCTTCTGGAACGCGTGGCCAAGCTCGGCCAGATGGGCGAGGTCGTGAACGTCAAGGACGGCTACGCCCGCAACTTCCTGCTGCCCCAGGGCAAGGCGCTGCGCGCCAGCGCGGCCAATATCGCCCGCTTCGAGGCCGAAAAGGCCCAGCTCGAGGCGCGCAACCTCGAGACGAAGAAAGAGGCCGAGGCGCTGGCGGCCAAGCTCGACGGCCAGCAATTCGTCGTGATTCGTTCGGCCTCCGAATCCGGGGCGCTCTACGGCTCGGTGACCACCCGGGACGTGGCCGACGCCGCCACTGCCGATGGCTTCAGCGTCGACCGCAAGCAGGTCGTCCTGACCGGCCCGATCAAGGATCTGGGCCTGCATGACGTGACCGTGACGTTGCACCCCGAGGTCGGGGTGACCGTTCAGGTCAACGTCGCCCGTTCGGCCGAAGAGGCCGAGCTTCAGGCATCGGGCAAGTCGATCCAGGAACTTGCCGCCGAGGAAGAGGCCGCCGCCGAGTTCGAGATCGCCGAACTCTTCGACGACATCGGATCCGCCGCCGAGGACGATTTCCTCGCCGATGTGGCCGAGACCCAGGGCTCGGGCGAGGAACAGCCGCGTTAGGCAAGGGTCGCCTTCATCCTATCAAGGCTCTTCGAAAAGGGCCGCGCCTGACCGGTGCGGCCCTTTTCCTTTCGTCCCCACCCATGGCCTGCCCCATACCCGGCAAGAAAAAGGGCCGCCCGCAGGCGACCCTTTCCATTACGCGCGTCGGGATTGCGCTCATTCCTCGTCGAGTTTCTCGACCGCCTTCTCGAGGTCGGCCTTCGACACTTCCTTCTCGGCCAGATCGGCCAGTTCGAAGATGTAGTCGACCACCTTGTCCTCGAAGATCGGCGCGCGGATCTCCTGCTGCAGAGCCTGGTTCTGGCGCACGAAGTCGAAGAACTGCCGCTCCTGGCCCGGGAACTGGCGCGCCTGCGCCATCACAGCCTGCGTCATCTCGTTGTCCGAAACGCTGATCTCGGCCTTGCGCCCGATCTCGGCCAGCAGAAGACCCAGCTTCACGCGCCGCGCGGCCAGCTTCTGATGCTCGTCGGTCGGGACGATCTCGGCATGGTCATGGCCCTGAACCTCGGGATGCTCCTCGTGCCAGAGCTGATGCGCGATCTGCTTGGCCTCTGCCTCGACCAGCGATGGCGGCAGGTCGAAGCTGATCGTCTCGTCCAGCACATCCAGCAGCGCACGCTTCATCACCGCACGGGCCGCGCTGCCGAATTCCGCTTCCAGCCGCTCGGCAACCTGGCTCTTGAGGGCCTCCAGGCTTTCGGCCCCGAACTGCTTGGCCAGTTCATCGTCGATCTCGACCGCCTTCGGGGCCTTCACGGCCTTCACGGTGACGTCAAAGGTCGCTTCCTGACCCTTCAGCTTCTCGGGGCCGTAATTCTCGGGGAAGGTCACGGTGACGGTCACCTCGTCACCCGCCTTGGCACCGATCAGCTGATCCTCGAAACCGGGGATGAAGCTCTGCGAACCCAGCACCAGCGGGTAATCCTCCGCCGCGCCGCCCTCGAACGGCTCGTCGCCCAGCTTGCCGGCGAAGTCGATCACGACCTGGTCGCCCTCCTTCGCCTTGGACCCCTTGCGCCGGTCCTCGAAAACCTGCGCGGCCTCGGCCAGCTTGCCAAGCGCCTCGCCGATCTCGTCCTCGCCGGCCTTGACCATCAGCTTTTCAAGCTTGATCGCCTTCATGTCGGGCTCGGGGATCTCGGGCAGCGCCTCGTAGGTCATCTCGACCACGATATCGTCGCCCTCCTTCCAGCCCTCGTTGGTCATCTTGACATCGGGCTGCAGCGCCGGGCGCTCACCGGTCTGCTCGAAATGCGCGCTCATCGCGCCGTCGATCGTCTCCTGCATGACCTCGCCCATGACGCGCGGACCGAACTGCTTCTTCAGCAGCGGCATCGGCACCTTGCCCTTGCGAAAGCCCTTGATCTCGACCTGGGGCCGGAATTCCTCGAGCTTCGCGTTGACCTTCTCGTCAAGCTCGGCGGCGGTCACGGTGATCGTGTAGCCGCGTTTCAGGCCGTCGTTCAGGGTCTCGGTGACCTGCATCTCGTTGTCCTTTTCATCCCATCCTGGTGCGGGTGGAGGGACTTGAACCCCCACGCCTCGCGGCGCCAGAACCTAAATCTGGTGCGTCTGCCAGTTCCGCCACACCCGCAAAAAGCGCAAGGGCAGCCCGTGACGCAAAGGACCGCCCCTCAAATCCGCGACCTTCTAGCAAAGCGCCGCACGGTATGCGAGCGGAAAAAGCGGGCCGAAACCCCGCCCACCCCCGACTTCTTCTTGGCCCAAATACCCATCCCCGGCCGACAACGGGCGAAACCGCCGAAACGGGGCGCCTTCACAGGCCAAGATCACGGAACACGCCCGGCAGCGTCTCGGGCAGATCCTCGGCGATCAGCCCGGGCCCGAAGCGGCGCGCAGCCTCCACATGCAGCCAGGCGCCCGTGCAGGCCGCCTCGAAGGGCGCGACGCCCCGCGCCAGTAGCCCCGCGATGAAACCCGCCAGCACATCGCCCGACCCCGCCGTGGCCAGCCAGGGCGCTGCCCGCTCGCGCAGCGCCGCGTTCACCGCACAACGCCCCGCGGGTTCGGCGATCACCGTGTCGGGCCCCTTGAAAAGCACCACGCAGCCCGCCCGCAGCGCCGCCTCGCGGGCCGCGTTCACCTTCGAGAAGGCCGGGCCCCGGAGGGCGGGCGCCGCCAACATCTCGGCGACATCCGGAAAAAGCCGCGCGAACTCGCCCGCATGCGGGGTCAGAACACACCCTGCATGCAGCAAGGCGAAAAGCTCGGGCTGCCGCGCCAACAGCGTAAGTGCGTCGGCATCCAGAACAACCGCCCGCCGCTGCGCGTCCCCCAGCGCCGTCGCAACCAGTTCCACCTCGCGCGCGCCCGTCCCCAGTCCCGGCCCCAGACAAACCGCGCCGATCCGGCCATCCTCCATAGTCGCCGCGAGCGCCGCGCCATCCGCAACCGGCCGCAACATCACCGCATCCAGCCGCCCGGCATTTTCCGGCACGGCATCCGGCGGGCAGCCCAGCGTCACCAGCCCCGCCCCGATCCGCAGCGCACCCCGCGCGGCCAGCCGTGCCGCCCCGCCCCGGCCCGGTGGTCCTGACAGGATCAGGGCATGGCCATGGCTGTATTTGTGGCCGGCGGTCTTTCCCAATGCATCGGGAAAACCCGAGACGAGTTCCACGGCACCGATCCGGTCGCTGCGCGTCTCAGGCGGCGTGACCCGGCTTGTCCTCTCCTCAAAAGCATTGAGCCCGATGTCCTTCACGACCAGCCGCCCGATCGCAGGCTCCCCGACGAAATGCCCCACACGCGGCCGATGGAAGGTCACGCACAGATCGACATGCGGGGCCGACAGCCCATCCTCGTCCGCAAGAAAACGCCCGCTGTCGCTGTCGATGCCGCTGGGGATGTCGACCGCAACGCTGCGCAGCGATGACAACGGATGGCGTTCCCGGAACTCGGCCAGCCGGGCGCGGACCCGCGCGTCCAGCGGCCGCCGCAGGCCGGTGCCGAACAGCGCATCGACCACGACCCCGTCCCCGGCAGAACCCGGGCCGAACAGGCGGGCCGGACTCTCCCCCAGGAAATCCCTGACCGGCCCCATCGCGGACCACCGCTCGCAATTGACGCGCGCATCGGGCGGCAAGCGCACGGGATCGCCGAGAAGGAACGCCTCCACCTCCCAGCCCCAATCCTTCAGGACCCGCGCGACGACGAACCCGTCGCCGCCATTGTTGCCCGGCCCGCACAGGATCACCGCGCGCTGCGGCGCCGTCCGAAATTCGGGCCATTCCTCGAAGATCGCCTCGACCACGCTGCGACCGGCGCGCTCCATCAGTTCCAGGCTGGCGATCATTCCGGAGGCGATCGTCCTGTCCTCGATGCCGCGCATTTGGGCGGATGTGAGAAGTTCCATCATCGAAAGCGGCACCGCCGTTCCCAAACCGCCCCAGAAGGCGGCATTCTGCATATTTTTTAAGCACTCCCTCAATATTCAGGAAAGCGCCTCCCGGGGGGGCAGCCCAGTCAATTGTGTGCCACCGGGGAAAGTGATCTGTCGGGCTTCGAACGTCACCGAGAAGGAGTTTCCCCCCGTGAAGAAGATCGAGGCGATCATCAAGCCCTTCAAGCTCGACGAGGTCAAGGAGGCGCTGCAGGAGGCAGGCGTCCAGGGTCTCAGCGTCATCGAGGTCAAGGGGTTCGGCCGCCAGAAGGGCCATACCGAACTTTATCGCGGCGCCGAATATGTCGTGGACTTCCTGCCCAAGGTGAAGATCGAGGTGGTGCTGCCCGACGATCAGGTGGACGCCGCGATCGAGGCCATCGTTAACGCCGCCAAGACCGAGAAGATCGGCGACGGCAAGATCTTCGTCTCGCCCGTCGAACAGGCGATCCGCATCCGAACCGGCGAGACCGGCGAGGATGCCCTCTGAGCATACCGACTGATCCGCCGGGGTCGCTTCCCGGCGCGTAACGATCAACCCAGCAAGAAGGGAAATACGGTCCAATGAGCAAGGAACAGGTCCTCAAGACCATCAAGGAAGACGATGTCGAATATGTCGACATCCGCTTCACCGACCCGCGCGGCAAGCTTCAGCATGTCACCGTCACGGCCGACCAGGTGGATGAGGACTTCCTCGACGAGGGCTTGATGTTCGACGGCTCCTCGATCGCGGGCTGGAAGTCGATCGAGGCCTCGGACATGAAACTCATGCCCGACACCGAAAGCGCCTATCTCGACCCGTTCTATGCCGAGAAGACGCTTTGCGTGCATTGCTCTGTGGTCGAGCCCGACACCGGCGAACCCTATGACCGCGACCCCCGCGGCACCGCCGAAAAGGCCGAGGCATACCTGAAATCCTCCGGCATCGGCGATGTCGCCTATTTCGGTCCCGAAGCCGAGTTCTTCATCTTCGACGACGTGCGCTATGCGGTCAGCCCCAACAAGGTGGCCTATGCGCTGGATGTCGAGCACGCGGCCTGGAACACCGACACCGAATATGAAACCGGCAACCTCGCCCACCGACCGACCTACAAGGGCGGCTATCTCCCGGTGAACCCCTCGGACGAGGGACAGGACATCCGCTCGGAGATGCTCTCCACGATGAAGCGGATCGGCATGAAGGTCGACAAGCACCACCACGAGGTGGCGACCTGCCAGCACGAGCTCGGCATGATCTTCGACAGCCTCAAGAAACAGGCCGACAACCTGCAGAAATACAAGTATGTCATCCACAATGTGGCGCTGGCCTATGGCAAGACCGCGACCTTCATGCCAAAGCCCATGGCCGGCGACAACGGCTCGGGGATGCACTGCAACATGTCGATCTGGAAGGATGGCAAGCCGCTGTTTGCGGGCGACAGATATGCCGACCTCAGCCAGGAGGCGCTGTGGTATATCGGCGGTCTGCTGAAGCATGCCAAGACGCTGAACGCCTTCACCAACCCGTCCACCAACTCCTACAAACGCCTGATCCCCGGCTTCGAGGCCCCCGTTCTGCGCGCCTACTCGGCCCGCAACCGTTCGGGCTGCATCCGTATCCCGTGGACGGAATCGCCCAAGGCCAAGCGCGTCGAGGCCCGCTTCCCCGACCCGTCGGCCAACCCCTATCTGTGTTTCTCGGCACTCCTGATGGCCGGTCTGGACGGCATCAAGAACAAGATCGACCCGGGCGAGGCGATGGACAAGAACCTCTACGACCTGCCGCCCGAGGAACTGGAAGGCATCCCCACCGTCTGCGCATCGCTGCGCGAGGCGCTGGACAGCCTTGCCAGGGATCACGACTTCCTGCTTGCGGGCGACGTGTTCACCAAGGACCAGATCGCCGGCTACATGGAACTCAAATGGGAAGAGGTCTACGCCTTCGAGCACACCCCGCACCCGGTCGAATTCAAGATGTATTTCAGCTGCTGACCTGCGCGCGACGGCGCTGCAGAAAGCCGGGGGCGCCTTCGGATGCCCCTTTCACGCCCGTAACCCAGAGCGTGCCTCGTCCAGGGATGACATCCCGGCCGACCCGGTCCCCGCCATCCCGGTTCCCGGTTCATCCCGGTGCTCTCGATGCCTGGCTTCCAGCGGTCGGCCTCGCCGCCATGCACCCCAGCACCCGCCCGCGGCAGAGAACGGACTTGCCGCAGCGGGGCCGAGCGAGTAATTCGCAAGGGCGGCCGGTGTAGCACAGTGGTAGTGCAGCGCTCTTGTAAAGCGAAGGTCGGGGGTTCAAATCCCTCCACCGGCACCATTTCCCGCCGCCCCGGCCGGACCATTTCCCGAAATCGCACATGGCACCCTCCCGCCCCCGGCGATCGCGTCGCATGACGCCGGACCGTTCCGCGACGGGTGGAAAGCGGAGGGACCAGTCCGACGCAGTGCGCGCCCGCTGTCAAGAAAGCGACCTTGCAGAGCCACATTGAAAACAAGCTTCCCGGTCACGACGGGTCGAGTGTTCAGGACGGGGAAAAACGACATGACAATTCCACGCTCTCTTTCGTTGGCGTTCAAGGCCGCGGCACTGGTGCTGACCGCCTCGGTCGCCTCCGCGCAGGAAGTCCGTCCGTGGATGCCCTCCGACATCGGACAGGCGTGGAACCTCGGCTACAAGGGGCAGAAGACCACGATCACCGTGATCGACGATTTCCGCAGCAATTACGGCATCCATGGCGATCTTCGCGGCCGCACGGAACTGCTTCGCCATGGGGAATGGACCGCGCTCGAGGCCGGGATGATGGCGCCGAAGGCAACCGTGCTGACGCGTGACTTCTCGAATACCAAGGCGGTCAAGTTGCGGAGGGGGCTGAATACCCTCAATCTGAGCTACGGCATGATCGCCAAGGACGGCTATTCGGCAATCAACTGGAGCGCACGCGAGACGTCGATCATCAAATACGCAAGGGACGGGAAGGCCGTCATCGTCAAGGCCGCCGGAAATGACGGGATCGCCGTGGGTGCCGCCAACGCCTCGGGCATGGTCGATTACCTGAACCGCGATCTGGTCGGCAAGAAATCGGCGATCTTCGTCGGCGCTCTGAACGCGCATGGCTCGGTGGACCGGCCAGCCTCGCTGGCATGGTATTCGAACACCGCGGGCAGCAATCCGACCGTGCAGAACCAGTTCCTGGTCGTGGGCGTGACCGGCAACACCACCGGGCTTTACGGAACATCCTTCGCCGCGCCGATCGTTTCGGGATACGCGGCGGTGCTGGGCAGCAAGTTCACCAAGGCGAACCCGACGCAGATCACCAACCAGCTCCTGAACACGGCGCGCACGGACACGATCCGGGGCTATTCCGCGGATCTCCACGGCCGGGGCGAGGCCAGCATCAGCCGGGCGCTCGCCCCGGTTTCGATCCGCTGATCAGAACCGGATCACGAAATCCACGCTGATCCGGGCATCGTGCCGTCCGTCCAGGCGCAGCAGGTGTTTCAGCGTCTCCTCGGGCGGCAGCAGGCCTGCCGCCAGCCTGCAATTGACCGGAACCACGCCCATGATGTCGCCGTAATCCGCCACACAAGCGGTCTCTCTCAGGCGACCGCCGACCGGAAAGGTCACCTTCACCGACAAGGTCGCGCCATCGAACGGGAGGGTCTGGTAGACAAAGCCCATATGAAGGGCCGGATCGATCCGGTATTTCGGCGCCTTCTCGCCCGTGCTCAGCCCCCAGATGATCCCGAAATCCGCCGAAACCTGCGTCAGGACGATCATCGACAGCTCGGGAATATCGGGCGAATACCAGTCCCAGAACGCCACCTGCGTCCCGTCGGCCAGTTCATACGCACCATTCCGAAGGCCCTGCGCCGCCGAGGATCTGTTCGATCCGACCCGCACATCGAGGAGAAAGGTGTCTTCGAGGAAGTCGAAGGCTGTCGCCGGGTGGGCGACGCCCACGCCCAGGGAAAAAGCGGTCAGAACGAGCCTGGCGATCCCCCCTCCCATCGAAATTCCGTCTCGCCCGATTGCTGCGCCATCGCGGAGCCCGGCGATACCACCAGACCGCGACCGGGCCGACGCCCGCCGGTCCCGCGCCCCCATCCTGACCACAAGTGGTTTGCGTAAGGTTTATGCCAGGCGCCTGCCAAGGATCGGCATCGCGCCCAGCGGCCGCGCCTAGCGATTCGCCCGCGCCAGCAGACCCACCGCCACCAGGCCCACCGCGCTGACCAGAAGCGCCGCGGGCGCCGCATCGCCCAGATTCTCCAGGCTGGCCTTTTCATAGACCCGTGTGGCCAGCGTGTTGTAGTTGAACGGCCGCAGCAGCAGAGTCGCAGGCAGTTCCTTGACGCAATCGACGAAAACCAGCAGCAGCGCGGTGCCGACCGAGGTGCGGATCAGCGGCAGGTAAACCGCGGTCAGCGTGCCGCGCGCCGACCGGCCCAGCGAGCGGGCCGCCATCGGCAGGCTGGGCGCGATCCGCCCCATCGCCGCATCCGCCGCACCCTGCGCGATGGCGAAGAACCGCACACAATAGGCATAAATGATCGCGAAGGCCGAGCCGGTCATCACGAGGCCGATATCGACGCCGAAAGCGCCTTCGATCGCATCGGCCAGCGCATTGTCGGCCGCCGCCATCGGGATCAGAAGCCCCACCCCCAGCACCGCTCCGGGCGCCGCGTACCCGATCGTGGTGATCGGCAGCAGCAGCTTGGGCAGCGTCCGCCCGGTCAGACGCACCGCGTAGACCAGGAACAGCCCCGCCGCGACCGTGCCCACCGCCGCAATCCCGCCGACGGTCAACGTGTTGACCAGCGCCCGCAGCAGCCCGGGATCGACCCAGGCCCCGGTATTGGCAAGCGCGTGCGACGCCATCACGCCAACGGGCAACACGAAGCCCACCGCCACCGGCAGCGCGCAGGCCAGCGTCGCGGCCCAGGCCGCAGGCCCAGTCAGCCGGACCGGCACCAGCGGCCGATGCGCCCTGCCCAGGTTGTGAAAGCGCAGGTTGCGCCGGCTGATCTTCTCCAGCGCGACCAGCACGAGGATCAGCACCAGGATCACCATCGCGATCTGCGCCGCCCCGCCCGCATTGCCGCCCTGCAACCAGACCGAGAAGATCCCCGTGGTCAGCGTCTGGACCGAGAAATACTCGACCGTGCCGAAATCGTTCACCGTCTCCATCATCACGATGGCAGCACCCGCCGCGATGGCGGGCCGGGCCAGCGGCAGGCCCACCCGGCGAAACAGTGTGAAGGGTCCTGCCCCCAGCGCGCGGGCCACCTCATAGGCACCGCCCGACTGCTCGCGAAAGGCCGCGCGGGACAGCAGGTAGACATAAGGGTAAAGCGCGGCCGCCAGCACGACCACCGCCGCCTCGCGCGAGCGCACCTCGGGGAACCAGTAGTCCCGTGCGCTCTGCCAGCCGAAGAGCTGGCGCAGCCCGGTTTGCACGGGGCCTGCATATTCAAGAAGATCGACCAGCGCATAGGCGCCCACATAGGCCGGGATCGCCAGCGGCAGCAGCAACAGCCATTCCAGCCAGCGTGATAGCGGAAAACGATAGACCGAAATCAACCAGGCCGCCCCGGCCCCGACCGCCGAAGCCAGTGCCGCCACTCCGATCATCAGAACGCCGGTATTCCACGTGTATCGCGGCAATATCGTCGACACGAGATGCGGCCAGATATTCTGCTTGGGCGTCACCGCGATCTACATGACCGACAGGATCGGCATCAGCACCAGCGCCGCGATCAGCACGGCACCCACCGACCAGGGATCAGGCTGCAGACGCAGGACCGCGCGCAGCCCGCGCCCAGCCAGCGAAAGGTTATCTTGAGCGATTTGCTCGGCCATGGAACGCGGTTACAGGAAAGACGTTTTCCTGTCCAGAACGCGCCGTATAATCGCGGCCGAGCAGAATGAAGAAGAACAGGGAACAGGCAGCATGGAACTGGTCTACCACATCGGCGCCCATTGTACGGATGACGACCGGCTTCTGAAATGCCTGCTCAAGAACCGCGGCACCCTTTCGGCGCAGGGCATCGTCGTGCCGAGGCCCAGCCGCTACCGCCCGATCCTGCGCGAGACGCTGGTCTCGCTGCGCGGACGCCCCGCAACGCCCGAGATGCAGCAGATGATCCTCGAGGCCGCGACGGATGGCGAAGAACCGAGACGGTTGGTCCTCGTGAACCAGTCCTTCCTGTGCATGCCCCAGAAGGTGCTGGGCGAACGGATGCTCTATCCGATGGCGGGCGAAAAGGCGCACTGGCTCTCGCAGCTTTTCCCTGACCGGCCTTGCGCGTTCTTCCTCGGCATCCGCAATCCCGCAACCTTCATCCCCGCGCTCTTCGCGAAGTCGCGCGAAGCGGATTTCCGGGCCTTCGTGGCGGGGATCGACCCGCTCGCGGTGGCGTGGTCGGACGTGGTGCGCCGGATCCGCAACGCCGTCCCGCGGGCGCGGCTGACGGTCTGGTGCGACGAGGATACGCCGCTGATCCTGCCCGCGCTTCTGACCCGAATTGCGGGCCTGCCCGAGGACACTGCGCTGCGCGGATCGGACGACCTGCTGCACGCGATCATGCAGCCCGCGGGGATGCAACGGCTGCGCGCCTATCTCGACGAGAACCCGCCCGTCAACGAGGCCCAGCGCCGCCGCATCGTCACGGCATTTCTCGACAAATACGCATTACCCGACGCCTTGGACGAGGAAATCGATGCACCGGGCTGGACAGTCGAGCTGATCCAGGATCTGACCGAACGCTACGAGGAAGACCTGCATGCGATCGGCTCCATCGAGGGCGTCGAGATCGTCACCGCCTGAGACGCCCAACACCCCCCGGCATCGGCGGCCGGGACGTCACGGCATCCCCAGCGCCTGCTTGTAGAGTTCCAGCATGGCCTCTTCCTCGGCGATCTCGTCGCGGTCTCGCTTGCGCAGGGCGACGATCTTGCGCATCACCTTGGTGTCGTAGCCGCGCCCCTTGGCCTCTGCCATCACTTCCTTCTGCTGGTCGGCGATGTCCTTCTTCTCGGCCTCCAGCCGCTCATAGCGTTCGATGAACTGGCGCAGTTCGTCGGCGGTGACGTGATAGCTGGTATCGGGGGGCGTGTCGTTCACGGTCGCGGCTCCTCTCAAGCGGGTCAAAGGCCTGACCTAGCGCCGCGCCCACGCCTTCGCAAGCCCATGCCCCCTTGCACCACCGCGCCCCATCCACTAGGCGCAAGGGCGACCGACGGCGGAGGGCGTAATGGGGATACTGATCTGGATCGGGGCGGCGATCTCGCTGGCCGGCCTTGCGGGCATCGTCCGGGTGATCCTGCAGGTGCGGGCCGCGCGCGCCGCGAACCTGCCCGAAGACGAGCTGCGTGGCCGCCTGCAAAAGGCCGTGGCGCTGAACATGGCGGCGCTGGGCATGTCTGCGCTGGGGCTGATGATGGTGGTGATCGGGATCACTTTGGGCTGACGGCCACCGGAGCGTCCGCCATCCTGCCGTCGAAATCGCAGAATTGTAGGCCGGTCTTGATCAGATCGCCGATCAGCGCGTCGGGCGTCCAGATCGCGGCGCCGCCCGGCCGGTCGGCCATGGTCCGCAGCGTGCGCCGCAGCCACAGCAGCCCGCGTTCGTCCGCCGCGCGCATCGGACCGCCACGCCAGCGCGCAAGCCCCGCCCCATGCACCAGCGCCAGGTCGATCTCGACCGCCCGGCGCACCACGCCCCGCCGCAACAGCCCCGCCCCGGCCTGTGCCATGCCCGCCAGCACCTGCGCGCGGATCTCCTCGTCGGCGATCGCGCGCGGCACACGGCCCAGAACCGACCGCCCCTCGGCCAGCACCGCATCGAGCGCCGGATCGGGTCGGCCGCCAGCGCCCGGCGCGTCATAGGCGTAATAGCCACGTCCCGCCGCCTGCCCGCCCCTGCCCTCCGCGACCAGTTGCCCCGCCACGAGGATCGGCCGCGCCTCGGGATCGGCGCCGCCGGGCAGACCCGCGCGCAACGCCAGAAGGGTCTGAAGGCCCAGCCGGTCGGCGATCTCGTAGGGTCCGTGACCAAGCCCCCAGTCCCGCAAGACACGGTCCACCGCATAGGGCGAGGCGCCCTCCTCGACCAGCGCATCCGCCGCCTCGAGCGCCCCGATCAGAACGGTCAGGATCGGGCTTTCGCCGGTCGCGACCAGAGCGATACGCTGGATCGACTGCACAAGGCTGCACAGCGTCGCAACCGTGGCCTCGGATGTCCGGGGCGTGCAGACCAGTTCGGCAAGCCGCGCCTCTGGCACAAGATCGGGCAGGTTCAGCCAGATCGTCCCTTCGGGTCGGTGCCCGCACGCGCTCAGCCCGGCGGGGGTGACCAGCGCGCCGGTTCCCGCGAGGACCGCATCGGGCGCCGCAATCCCGGCAAGCGCCGCAAACCCGGCCTCGCGCTCTGACCAGGGACCGGCCCCCGCCTCGATCAAAACCCCGCAGGACGCCAATCCCGCAGTGCCTGTGGACCCCGAAAGGCGCGACCGGCAGGCATCGCGACCCGTCGCGTCGGCGGTGCTCAGCATCGCCTCTACACGGGCCATGGCCTCGGCCAGGGTGCCCTCGTCCGGCGCCGCCAGTCGCACCGCCCGGCCCGCGGTCAGCAAGCTTGCCGCCAGCCCCGCCGCCGTCGCGCCCCACCCCCAGACCCCGACGGTCTCTGCCGGGCGGGCCGCCTGGGACCAGCCCGCCGCACGCCGCCGCGCCGCGGCCTCGCCCAGCGCGACATGGCGCAGCGCGCGGACCGCGGCGCTGTCGCGGCAATCCTCGAAAGCGGCCGCCTCATAATCCAGCGCGGCCGCGTAGGGCAGCATCGCAGCGGCCTCGACGCAGTCCAGAACGCGCGCGGGCGCCTCGACCGGTCCCGCCGTCGGCAGCGCCGCACGCCGGGCCGCCACCGCGGCATGCACCCCCTCGAACCGCGGCAGGGGACGGGCCGTCGCGGGCCGCGGCCCGGCGCGCAACTCGATCAGGCCCAGCGCAAAGCGCAGCCCGGCGGCGTCGAGATCGCCATCGACCACCGCATCGACCAGGCCAAGACGTTTCGCCAACGCCGCCCCCGCAGGCCGCCCGGAAAGAAGGAGATCCAGCGCCGCATCGGGTTGGATCAGCCGCGGCAGGCGCTGGGTGGTCCCAGCGGCGGGCGGCAAGCCGATGGCGATGTCGGGCAGGCCGAACTCGGCGTTGAAAAGCGCCACCCGGTAATGGGCGGCCAGCGCAAGCTCGCAGCCCCCTCCCAGCGCCATGCCGCCGACCTGCGCGACCACGGGCACCCGCGCCCCGTCGATCCGCGCACAGATCGCGCGCAGCAACGCCGCATCCTCGGCGCCGCCCGCACCCGTCGGGCTCAGCCCCATCGAGAAGACCCGGCCGCCGCGTGCCGAGATCAGCACCGCACGGATGCCATTCGCCACCAGCGCCCCGGCAAGCCCGGTGTCCAACGCCGCCAGCAACGCGGGCGTCATCGTGTTCGCCGGCCCATTGCCGAAGACGAGCCGCCGAATGCCCGGCGCGGGTTCCTCGACCGCAACAAGATCGCTCATCTGTCCCGACCCCCAGGCGAAAGGCGGCGCGGCGAAGCACCCGTGCCTGACAGGGCTGCTTCGCCATTCGCCAACATTAGGGGCCAGTCGCGCGGGAAACGCAACATCTGGAAGGGATTCGCGACAATCGAAAGACAGTGGTCGGCGTCAGACCGGCATGTTGTCGTAGATGTCGTCCGCGTCGTCGCCGCCCAACTGTTCTTCGAGCCGCAGGATGTCCTCGGGAACGGGCAGACCCATCGCGCGGAACTCCGCGATCTTCTCGCGCAACTGTTCCTGCAGGATGTGACGGTCGTCCGGTCGCTTCTCGATCTCTTCGAGGATCAGAGCGATTCCGGCCTTGAGCTGTTCGAACGCCATCCGCACCTCCCGTCGCTCTTGCGTTCCGCAGGACGGTCACCGGACATCTTCGCCGCGCCGGGCATCTCGGCCCAGGGGCTGTGGCAGCCCTTGGTGCCCAGACGGCTGCTGACCTGACTGGCCACCGCGCCGGAGGTGAGAAGCGACTCGATCCTCGAGCGGATCATCGCCCGCGTTTCATCGTGCATCACGCTGTTGGAACTGGCTGGCATTCGGCTGACATGGCTCGCGTTGCTCATTTTTAGGTCGTTCCCTTACTCCTGCAGTCACCCGGCACAGATGCGGCAAAACGGCGTAGCCGGCACGACGTCCAATCGTTCCTCGGAAATTTCTTCCCCACAGCGCACGCAATAACCGTAACTGCCATCCTCGATTCGCGCGAGAGCTGCATTTATCTGTTTCACTTCGGCCAGACTCGAGCTGCCCATACCTTCCAGCACCTCGTCTTCCTCGCGCTCCACCGCGAGTTCGCCCCAATCCTTGGACTGATGCGTGTCGAGTTCGGCCTCGATATCGTGCAGACGACCATCAAGCTCCGCCAAACGGTTAAAAAGCTGTCGCTTTCTGTCGCCAAGCGTTGCCATGGATGTCCCCTGTCCACTCTGGAGACAAGTTTGCACTGCCCGGACACTCCCGGCTTTGACCCACGTCAAATCCCTGCCCGGTTCCTGCACAGGGGGCATTGATTCCCGCATGACAAGCCGGGTAGTTCTGGAACGCTTCCAGGGAGACGTCTGAAAATTCGCAATTTTTCCGATCCGACATCGGTTCTTTCCCGTTCACGCCCCGAAAGGACCGCCGCATGAGCGAGCTTCCGCCGATGGTGCACCTGACCGACGAGTTTTCCGCCGCCCCGCATCCTCCGATCGAGACGCTGGCGGCGCTGGCGGCGGCCGGTTACCGCACGGTGATCTGCAACCGGCCCGATTCCGAAGTCGCCCCCGGCGAACGGGCGGCCGAGATGGAAGCGGCCGCGCGCGCCGCAGGCATGGAATTCGCGGTGGTCGAGGTGACCCATCACGGGATCACGCCCGAGACCATCGAGGCGCAACGCCGCGCGCTGAGCGCGTTGCCGGGGCCGCATTTCGGCTATTGCCGGGCCGGGTTCCGTTCGTCTGTGGTCTGGGCGCTGGCCATGGCCGGAGACCGGCCCACCGCCGAGATCATGGCGGCGCTGCGCCGCGCGGGCTTTGCGATGCCCGGGCTCGAACGCCAGATCGAGGCGCTCGCCGCATCGCGCTGAACGCGGGCCTCGGCGCGTCAGTTCTGCGCGGATACCGGGAAATCTGCGTCGAAATCGGCGGCCTCGGGGTCGAACTCGCCCAGGGCGGGGGAATCCCCCATGGCCGGGAGATCCGCCTCGTCGGCAAGATCCGCCATCGCGGGGAAATCTGCCGCGACCGGAAAATCGGCGGCATCCTCCGCGGCATCGGACGCGGAGGCGGGCGGCGGCGCGGCAAGCCCCGGCATGGTCGACAGCCCGACAAGGCCCGGGGCCTCATCCTCGGCCCCGGCGATCTTGATCGCACGCTCGCCGTTGGACTGGCCCAACCGTCCCTCGGCGATCGCCACCCGCCCCGGCCCTTCCAGCCGGACAGCCGTCAGCGCCGCCGCCGGGATCGGCACCAGATCCCCGGGTCGAAGCCGCGCGATCTCGGCCGCGGACAGGCGCATCCGCCAGAGCACCGCGTTCAGCACAAGCTCGGCCCCGAGAACGCCCGAACGCAACGCGTCGGGCCAGGGCGTGCCGTCCTCCTCGGCCGTCTTGGCCGGGGCGGGTGCAGGCGATTCGGGCAGGGCAAGGAACAGTTCCCCCCCGCGCAGCCCCTCGCCCAGCCGCAGCGTCAGGCGGAACCCGTGATAGCCGCCCTGCGCCAGGATCAGCGGCAGATGGCGCGCATCCTCGATCACGTTGCCCTGCGCGTAACCCGCCGCCCAGTCCCCGCCCGGCAACGCCGCCATCGCCCCGCCGAAGCGGGACAGCAACGGGTCGGTCAGGTCGGCCAGGATCGCGGCATCGGTCGCGGTCAGCCGCCGGGTCTCGGGTGCCTCGGATGCCAGCATCCCGAGCAGACGCCATTCCAGCAGCGCCATCGCCAGGTCGGGTGAATAGACCGCAAGCCCCAGCCGCCCGGAACTGCCCCGCAGCACCACCGACAACCGCTCGGGCGTGACCTGTTCCCCGAGATCATCCAGCCGCAGGCGCAGTGCCGTGCAATCCTCGACCACGCCGGTCATGCCGAAATCGTCACGCATCGCGCGCGCGGTCTCCAGGCGCAGCGCAAAACGGCCGTCGCCGCCCGTTTCGGCCGTCCCTCCCGAGGGCATCGCGACCCGGGCATCGCCGAGTATCTGGCGCAATATCGCGCGATGCGCGTCGTCCGTCATCTGCCGCCCATCCGTCAAACTTTCCAAGGGATGTCGCACGATCCCGGTTTACAAACCGTTTCGCTGCCCTCAGGCAGCTTCGGCACGCAGGCGCGGAACGCTGACGCGGAACGCCGCGCCGCCCTGCCCCGGCAGATACATGATCGACCCGCCAAGCCGCCCCATGATCTCGCGGCAGATCGCAAGGCCCAGCCCCGCGCCGCCCGCCCGTCGTGGATCGGTCAGGCGCGAGAATTTCTCGAAGATGATCGCCTGGCTGCGCTCGGGAATGCCCGAGCCGTTATCGACGAAATCCACCGCCACCGTACCACGCGCCGCGCGCACCCTTATCGTCAGCTCGGGCATCTCGGCATCGCAATATTTATGCGCGTTCGAGATCAGGTTGATGAAGACCTGGCTCAGCCGGTCGCCATCGGTCATCAGCCGCACCCGCTCCGCCGCCGCATCGCGCCGGATCGTCAGCCCGCCCTGAAGGCTGCCCGTCGCCGCCACCGCCCGGTCGATCAGATCGGCCAGCGTCACTTCCTGCAGGTTCAGCGAGACCTGCCCGTTCTCCAGAACCGACAGATCCAGCAGATCGTCCAGCAGCCGGGTCAGCCGCAGGCTCTCCTCGTGGATGATCCGCGAATAGTTGCACATATCCTCGGGCTGCATGCCGTCCGCACCCATGAGGATCTCGGAAAATGCCCGGATCGAGGTCATCGGCGTGCGCAATTCGTGACTGATCTGGCTGAGAAAGGCATCCTTCTGCACGCTCAGTTCGGTCAGCTTCTCGTTGGCCTCGCGCAATTGCCGCGCGGTCCGGGCCAGTTCCTCGGACTTGGCCTCGAGCTGGCTGGAATATTCCATCATCTGCGCCGTCTCGTCGGCCACCCGCATCAGATCCTCGACCGACACCGCCGAGCGGCCGACGATCTGGCCGACCATCGCATGCGCCGTCGCAGCCCCCACCGAGCCCGCGAGCGCGCGTTCCAGCCGTTGCAGGAAATCGGGGGTGATGTCGGGCAGGAAACCCTCCTTGCCCTGTTCGGCGGCGCCGCGCCGGAACAGCAGCTGCGCCTCGTCCGGCCCCATGATGCGCTGGGCCATCAGCATCAGGTCCTCGGCCTCGGCACGCCCCTGGCTCCACCCCTGACCGGAGGGCGAGTGATCGAAGACATTGACGAATTGCGCCGCCTGGACCCGCTCAATCGGATTGGGAAAGCTCATGAGCGAAACCAGGACGAAGCCCAGCACGTTCGCCGCCATCGAGAACACCATGGCATGAACCAGCGGATCCAGCCCGTCCATCCCGAACAGACCCTGCGGCCGCAGCCAGGACAGGCCCCACGGCCCCTCGGCCAGCAGCGCCGCGCCCATCACGGCACCCTCGCCAAAGCTGGGCAGGAACAGCGTATAGGCCCAGACCGCGAAGCCCAGCGCCAGCCCTACCATCGCGCCCAGCCGCGTCGCGCCGCTCCACATGATGCCGCCCACCAGCGCGGGCAGTACCTGTGCGGCTCCCGCAAACGAGATCAGCCCGATCGCGGCCAGCGCCTCGGACCCGCCCGACAGCCGGTAATAGAGATAACCCAGCAGCAGCACCCCCCCGATCGAGGCCCGCCGCGCGCGCAGCACAAGGGTCCGCACATCCACCGACATGGCGGCACCGGTCCGGGTCATCTTCAGGAAAAGCGGCATGACGATATGGTTCGACACCATCGTCGACAGCGCGATGGAGGCCACGATCACCATCGAGGTGGCCGAGGAAAAGCCCCCCAGAAAGGCCAGCGTGGCCAAGCCGTCCTGACCCTGGGCCAGCGGCAGGGTCAGCACGAACAGATCCGGGTTCGCGCCCGCGGGCATCTCGGCCAGCCCCACGACGGCGATGGGCACGACGAACAGGCTCATCAGGCACAGATAGGCGGGAAAGGCCCAGGACGCAGTGGCAAGATGGCGCTCGTCCTCGTTCTCGACCACAAGAACCTGGAACATCCGCGGCAGTGTCAGGATCGCCGCGGCGGCCAAAAAGGTCAGGCCGATCCAGCGCCCGGGCCGGACCTGCATCCCCGCCAGCGGCGAGGTCTCGATCCGCTCGATCATCGCCGACACGCCGCCGCTGATGCCCCAGACCACGAAAACGCCCACAGCCAGCAGCGCGATCAGCTTGACCACCGCCTCGACCGCGATGGCCATGACCACCCCGTGATGGCGCTCGTTGGCGTCCAGGTTGCGCGTGCCGAACAGGATGGTGAACAGCGCCAGCCCCCCCGCCACGGTCAGCGCCGTCGCGTTCAGGTCGGTCAGCGCCCAAGGCCCGGCGCCGCTGGGCGCAAAGACAGCGAAGGACAGCGTCACCGATTGCAGTTGCAGCGCGATATAGGGCGTTGCGGCCACCACCGCGATCAGCGTGACGATCACCCCAAGCGCGTTCGACTTGCCATAACGCGACGAGATCAGATCGGCGATCGAGGTGATCCGCTGGGTCCGCCCGATCCGCACCAGCTTGCGCAGCGTGAACCACCAGCCGATGAAGATCAGTGTCGGCCCCAGATAGATGGTGACGAATTCCAGCCCCGACCGCGCCGCATAGCCGACCGCCCCGTAAAACGTCCAGGACGTGCAATAGACCGACAGCGACAGCGTGTAGATCATCGGCGAGCGCAACCAGCCGCCCCGGCCCGTCGCCGCCCGCCGATCTGCCATGAAGGCCACGCCGAACAGCAGCGCCACATAAAGCAGGCAGATCGCGACCAGAAGGTCGAAGCCGATCATTGCGACTCCTCGGGCGCCTCGGCCTCCGCGTCCATCGCCCCCGAGCGGCACAACAACCGCGCCACGACCGCCGACAGGACGATCAGCCCGGCCCAGGCGGAAAACAGATAGATCAGCATCGCCGCCGACAGACCGTCCTCGGCGTCAAGGACCGGCACCAGGAACAGCGCCAACCCCAGCAGCGGCAACAGCCGCGCCATGTCCGCCAGCCGACGCCGCCGATAGCCCGCGCGGGCAAGGAACAGCGGCGCGCGGCTCATGGGCTCAGGTCCCCGTCAGTTCCCGCACCAGGGCCAGCACCTCGGTATTCGAGAACGGCTTGGCCATGAACCGGCTTGCGCCGATGCGCTCGGCCATCTCGCGATCCTTGACCTGGCCCTTGGCGGTCAGCATCAGCACGGGCAGCCCGTTCAGCCCGGTATCGGCGCGAATGTCGCGCAGGATGTCAAAGCCCGACCGGCCGGGCAGCATCACGTCCAGGATCACGATATCCGGCCGGATCGCGCTCACCCGGTCATAGGCGGTGGACCCGTCGGCATGCGTGTCCACCCGCCATCCCTCGCGCGAGAGGATGAAGCGGATCGCCTCTATGATGTTTGGCTCGTCCTCGATGAGCAGGACATGCTTGCCCATGGTCCGTCTTTCCTCCCCGCAGGCAGTTTTTCGCCTGCCCTGTCCCCCGGAATATCCGCGCAAAGCGCGGCGCTGTCAAAACCCGTCAGAATCCGTCCGCCAGGATCGAGGGCTCGCGCCGGGCGACGCAGTCCCGCCGCGGGCAGATCCGGCAGGATGTGCCGATCGGCTGGGCCTGTCCTTCGGGAATGGCGATCGTGTCGGCGGGCAGAATCAGCATCGCCGCCTCCAGCACCAGCGGACCATCGAACCCGCCCGCCAGCGCGGGCTGGCAAAGCGCATAGGTCAGGAACCGAAGGCGCATCGGGCCACCCGGCTCGACCACCGCGCGCAGCGGCGCCATCGGACGCGCCAGTGCCTGGTAAAGCGGCCAGAGCGGGCAGGCCGCCCCGAAGCGCGGCAGCGCGAACCCCTCGACCGGCTTGCGAAAGGTCAGCGTGCCCGATCCATCGCAGATCACCAGCCCCACCGGCCCGCCGGCAAGCCCGCCCGGCAAGGCGGCCAGCCGTCGAAAGGCCGCGGCCGGATCGACGCCGAAGCGCGCCGCCAGCCTGCCGGGATCGAACCCTTCGGCCCGCGCGGCCCCGGCGAACGGCTCCAGCGGCATCCGCTCGGCATCGCGTCGATAGCGGGCCAGCAAGCCCAGCAACAGTTCCCGCGCAGGCGCCGAGGTCAGTTCGCCTGCTGCCGCCACCAGATCGGCCGGATCGGCCGGAAGGGCGGCCTCCAGCTCGGGCAGGTGGTAGTCGCGCGCCTTCAGGAACGCCTCGACCTCCTCCTGCGGCGAGGACTGGGTGCCCGGATCCTCGGCCCCCTCGTCCAGATAGGCCACCAGCGATTGCGCACCCTCGGCCAGGCGACGGCTGTCATCCGAAAGATTGCGATGAAACCGGCGCTGCCAGTCGGGGTCGATATCCTCGGTCTCGGCCAGGATCGCCGCGGTCGAGCGGATCGCCGTCACCGTCGAGATCACCTCGTGCAGCGAGGCCGACAGGAATGGATCATGCGTCATCCGGTCGGTCAGCATCTCGACGGTACGCTCCAGTTCGCGCACCCGGCGGTGCCGCGCGGCCAGCAATGCCGCCCAACCCGGAAAGCGGCCCGCGAATTCCTCGATCCGCCCGATTTCCGCCTCGCCTCCCTCCTGCACCGCGGCGGCCTCGCGCAGCGTCTCGATCAGCGCCGCGCCCGCGCCCTCGGTCAGGACGCTCGCCTCCACGCCCAGATGGCGGGCCAGTTCGACCAGCAGCCGACCGCCGATTCTGCGGCGGTTATGTTCGATCAGGTTCAGATAGGAGGGCGAAATGCCCGCCCGGCGCGCCAGATCCGCCTGGCGCAGTCCCAGAACGGTGCGCCTTTCGCGAATGCGTGTGCCGGTCAGCGCACTGCGTGGCATGCTCCCCCTCCAGCGACCTGAACGCTTTACATGATTGCCGGTCAGCCGCCCTCCCGATTTACCTGAAAATTCATTCTTGAAAAGAGCTTGCCGCCGACTTTTCAACGCGGTGCCCCGCAGGCGCGACCTCCGAAAGGACCCACCCCCGGCGAACCCGCCCAATCGGAAGGCCGTCTCGGGCCGCGGCGCTCCGCCAAGCCGGGCAGACCCGCGCCGAAGGTCGTATCGCGCTGTTGCGCAAGGCCGGTCAGAGGCGCAAATTGCCGTCATGGCGTCCGCACCGGTCTGCACCGTCCTGCGCGGTTGCCGTTGCGCGAATAGCCCCCGAGGCCTGACCTCGGGGAAAAATTGACTTGGAATCCGAGGTCCCCGGGCGGGCAAGGCATCCGTCCGGCATGGCCCCGCAGGGAGGAACAGAGATGCTCGACAAGCTTTACGCTCCGTCTTCTGATTTTGTGCGTTCTGCGCATGTTGACGGGGCGTTGTATGCGCAGATGTATCGCCGGTCGGTGGAGGATCCGGAAGGGTTCTGGGGGGAGCATGGGCG
>Ga0129302_1000457_pt1 | contig 30373 bp, 32 predicted proteins | sample BlaSprsedimmetaG_FD_94476 | JGI IMG/M metagenome (GOLD analysis project Ga0129302, IMG submission 94476) | Hot spring sediment bacterial and archeal communities from California, USA to study Microbial Dark Matter (Phase II) - Blank Spring... | ecosystem: Environmental > Aquatic > Thermal springs...
ATAATAAGCGTTCCGGCAATCCCGTACACACTGAACATGAAAAAAGTCGAACTTGCAGTCAAGAAAGTCATCCAGGGGCAACCGGTTCTGAACAAGGATGCATTGAGCAACCCGGAGGCTCTTGACTTCTATGAAAACATTGAAGAGCTTCAGCAAGACTGAGGCTGAATGGCCCGACAGTATCAAATAGACTACACCTGGTTTTCCACCGGATTGCTTATGCCGTATTTCCTGATTTTCTTGTATAGGTGCGTCCGGTGGATACCCAGTAGCCTTGCGGCCTGAGCCTTGTTGTTGCGTGTCTTTTTCAATGCACCGACAATAGCCTCCACTTCCGCGTTTTTCTGTGCGGCCCTTATAGACCGGACACCGGGTGCCGTGCTGTTCTTCCGCCTGTGGCAAATATGAAAAGGCAGATCGGTCAACCTTATAATGTCCCCTTCCAGGGACGAAAGCCCCCGTTCGAGAACGTTTGAAAGCTCCCTGATGTTGCCGGGCCAATCATAATGGGACAGCGCATCTTCGGCTTCCGGATCGAGAGACACCGAGGGCGATGAGATATCCTCCGCCATTTGTTTCAGGAGGTGTTTTACAAGAGGCGCTATATCCTCTTTCCGCTCACGAAGCGGAGGAATAGCCAGTGGGATGACGTTGAGTCTATAGAACAAATCTTTGCGGAAACGGCCATCGGCCAGCATTTTTTCCAGATTCTGGTTGGTGGCTGCAATGAGCCTGAAGTCGGACCGAACAATTTTGTTTCCGCCCACACGCTCAAATTCTTTGTCTTCAAGAACTCTCAACAGCTTCGGCTGCATTGCCAGGGGCAGATCTCCAATTTCATCGAGGAAAATGGTTCCCTGGTGGGCGAGTTCAAACTTACCGGGTTTGCCCGACGCCTTAGCCCCGGTGAAGGCGCCCTTCTCATAGCCGAACAGCTCAGATTCCAGAAGGTCTTTCGGAATCGCCGCGCAGTTTATCCGCACAAAAGGACGAAATTTGCGCGGACTCGCATGATGTATCCCCTGGGCGAAGAGTTCTTTGCCGGTCCCGCTTTCGCCGTTGATGAGCACCGGGAACTGGGTCGAGGCCGCACGAAGCGCTTCTTTCTTAAGGGCGTGGATTGCAGAGCTTTCACCGACGATGCTGTCGAGAGTATAGCGTGTCGACCGGAGGGACATCAATTCCTGCTCGTAGAGCTCCACTTTCGATTCGAGCAATGACAATCGTTTTGCAAGCCTTCTGACATCCCTGACATCCTTGAACATCACCTGTCCGAAAACAGCAATCACATTCCCATCTTTCTTGATGGGAATCCGCTGCACGATCATCTTTTGACCCTTAATAAACTGCGCTTGATTAATTTCTGCCTTACCTGTTTTGGCTACAACATGCATTCTGGTATTCTGTATAACATCGGTGCAGTGCCTGCCGATTTGTTTTTCCGAATCCACCCCGAGAAACTCCCCGTAGGGCCTGTTGAAATAGACCACGTAACCATCTGAATCGGTTACGATGCACCCATTATGGATGCTGTCGAAAATAAGACCCCAGAGCTGCAACTCATCCTGAACACTTTTGACTTCGGCCCCGGGCCTGCAACCGCCACGACTCGCCTGTACGGCCTCAGACTTGGCATTTGCCGCAAATACCATTATCCCCTCCATATCATGGTGAAGATGAAAACATGTAGCTCAGTTGATACATTATTATTCTTACACCACACGTTGGACTATGTCGAGTAGAAAGGTCGAGTGTAGAAACGTCGACGGAGTTGTAAACAACCGTTTTCCATCCTGCACTTCCGGGAAACCATGGCTTGGCCTGAGTTTTGCTCATAATTGAGGTATTAAGCGTTTTTTTTGACATGGGACCCCCTGTCGTTTCAGCCATTTAAGAAGTGACAGGAACGTAAACGCTTGAATATAAACAAAGAATCAAAAAAACCTTCATGCTGCAAAAGGAGATGAGGCCATGGATTTAAGCGAACCCAGAATAAAAAAGGAACAGATCTTGGTCTTGGAAGATGACAATTACAACCCCGGAAATGTAGGCATAGTTACAGGTTGTGGAACCGGGATAGGCAGAGCTGTAGCGATCGCCCTCGCGGCAAACAATATTACAACGGTCGGGGTTGACATAAACCAGGAGGAAGGAGAAAAAACCCGGGAAATGGCAGGTGCCATGGGGGGACGAATGTTTTTTTTCCGGGCTGATCTCACAAAAGACGAGACCCTCGAAGGCCTTGTGTCTGAAGCATCAAAGCTCGGGCAGATAAAATTTCTGGCCAATATCGCCGGGATTCAGCACATTGACCCGATTGAGAATTTCCCCATGGAAAAATACGACCTTATGCAACGCCTCATGCTCAGGGCACCGTTTCTGCTCTCCCGCCTGACCATCCCCCACATGAAAAAAAGCCAGGACGGAACAGGTGTAATCGCGCATATGGCCTCCATTCATGCTCACATATGCACACAAAACAAACCGGTTTATAATCTTACAAAATTTGGTCTCAAAGCCCTCGCTCAATCGATTTCAGCCGAAGGCGACGGTAGGATACGCTCTTTCACCGTCAGCACCGGCTTTGTAAAAACCGCCCTGGCTCTGGGGCAAATCCCCGCCCAGGCACGCCAACGAGGGATATCCGAAGAGGAGGTCGTAACCGATGTAATGATGGGACGCTCCCGCATAAAGGAGATGATGTCTCCGATAGAGGCGGCGAATCTCTTCGTTTTCGGCTTTTCCCGTTTCGCCAGGTACCTGGTCGGTGGAGATCTCCTTTTCGACGGCGGCGTGGTATTGACTTACTAAGACAGGAAACAAGGAGTAGATCATGGCTGTGGATTTTAAATCTGTGGGAATCATTGGAACAGGAGTTATAGGGTCCAGCTGGGCCGCATTCTATTCCAGCATCGGCATGGAAGTAAAAATGTATGACCTTGATGATCAATGCCGCAGGAAAGGACTGGAACGAGCGATAAATTTTATAGAAGGCATCAATACGGGGGGACTGATCTCCGACAGGGAACGTGAAGACGCCCTATCCAAGCTGAAGACCACGAAAACTATCGAAGAAGCGGCAAAAAATGTTGATATCATCCAGGAGTCGGTTGCCGAAAACTACCATGTGAAACATGCCGTCTTCAAAATCGTGGATTCCGAAAGCGAGCCTGAAACCATCATTTTAAGCAGTTCCTCAGGCCTTCTGATGACGGAAATCCAGAAGGCGGCGCATCGTCCTGAACGCTGCCTGATTGCACACCCGTTCAATCCACCGCACTTGGTCCCGCTGGTGGAACTGGTGCCCGGCGAAAAAACCGACGGAAAAATCCTGCTTCGGGTGAAAGAATTCTTCGAAGCTGTTGGAAAAACACCGGTGATCCTGAAGAAGGAAGTGCCGGGGCATATCGCCAACAGGCTTTCCGCTGCATTGTGGCGGGAGGCTGTCGACATAGTCCTGAAAGGTGTCGCTGATGTCGAGGAAGTGGACAAAGCACTCCGCGCCGGGCCCGGACTGAGGTGGGCGCTGATGGGACCTCACCTGACCTATCACCTGGGAGGCGGCGAAGGAGGAATAAAACATTTCATAGACCATCTCGGCCCGGCCTTCGAAACATGGCTGAACGACATGGCCGTCTGGACTAAATTTCCACTTGAATCCCGGGAAATCCTCTCCGAGGGCGTCGAAAAAGAAATCGAGGGCAAAAGTCAGTCGGAACTCGCCGAGTGGCGGGATCAAAAATTGATAGAAATAATTAAATTATTATATAAATAAAAATCGTTTCATTCAACTTATTCGACTATCAGGTTGGGAAGCCACAAAACCACCTGCGGAAAGACCGCGCAGATCAGTAGGCCCAACACCATGAGCATCACGAATGGAATGATCCCTTTATACACGTCCCGGATATTTATTCCGGCGGGATCAACCCCCTTGATGTAGAAAAGAGCGTACCCGAATGGAGGCGTCAAAAAGGACGCCTGAAGGTTCACCGCGATCATGATCACGAACCATATCGGGTCGAAATCAAATTCAGCGGCAATCGGCAGAAATAGCGGGAAACAGATAAGAACTATCCCTATCCAGTCGATGAACATTCCCAGGAGGAAAACAACCGCCATCATCACCCAGAAAGTTCCCCATTTGCCCAGCCCCATACCAAGGACAAAATCCGTAACCACGTCCCCCCCACCGACACCGAGGAACACGCCGGTAAAACAGGTGGCGCCGCAAAGGATCATCAACACCATCGTGTTGGTTTTTGCCGTCTGAACCACGGCCTGGTAAAGTCCTCTCCATGAAAACCTCCGGTAGGCTATCACCATGATGAAAGCCAGGAAAGCACCCACGCCGGATGCTTCCGTCGGAGTTGCAACACCGAAAAATATCGACCCCAGCACTCCAAGGATAAGAACCATCGGAGGAACAAGCGATTTCAAGACCATAAAAAATAGCTGCGAATTGCTCACCTGTGATCTTTCTTCCCGGCTGACCGGAGGCCCCAGTTCCGGTTTGAAAAAACACTTTATCCCAACATAGGCCATGTAAAGGCCTGCCAGGACGATCCCGGGGACGACCGCTCCGGCAAAAAGCTTACCGACAGACAGGGTGGCTTCGCTTGCCATAACGACAAGCATGATGCTGGGGGGAATCAGGATTCCCAGCGTCCCTCCGGCACAGATGGAGCCATATGAAAGCTTATTGTCATAGCCGTAGTTTTTCATCATCGGTACCGCCAGCAGTCCCATCGTGACAACGGAAGCGCCGATGATCCCGGTGCATGCGCCGAAAACTGTCGACACCGCGATAACGGCGATTGCCACACCGCCCCTCGTCTGCCCAAGCAGGTACCGCAATGAATTGAAAAGCCCCACGGTGACGCCGGACTGATCCAGAAGTTGGGCCATAAAAATAAACAATGGAATAGCAAGCAGGACGTAGTTGTCCATCGTCCCCCAGATTCTGTTCATGAACATATAGTAAACGGACGGGCCCCATCCGATATATCCGAATATCACGGCCAATCCGCCAAGCACAAAGGCCAGGGGATGCCCCATGAACAGGCCGATCAAAAGACCGACAAACATCAAGACCGTGAGCATTTCAGGGCTTAGGTCTATCATAGCGACTCCCCTTTAATTACATATATTTTTTTAATCACTTCGGAAATTCCTTGGATTAAAAGAAGTGAGAAACAAACGATGATAACAGTCTTTATCGGATACAACGGCGGCGAAAACACGCTCCAGCTGGTTTCTTTCATCGCCCAGGAACGGCTGGCAAAGAAATAACCCTGCCAGATACAGACAAAGATGAAAGGGAAAAAGAACAAAGCATAACTTATCAAATCCAAAATCGCTTGTTTCTTTTTCGAAAGCAGCACGGTGAATATATCGACCGAAACATGCGACCCGTAAAGCAAACCGTACCCCGCCACAATCATGAAGTGAAATCCGTATAGCTGGTTGAGGACCTCAAAGCTCCATATGGTCGGCGCCCCTAAAAAACGGCGGAGTACCACTTCCATGACCGTAAGCAAAACCAGGAAAACAATTACCCAGCTGAAAATTCTCCCGATCCATTCATTAATGGTGTCACAAAATTTGGCCAGTTTCGGGAAAAACATAGCACCTCCATTACCGCTCACGAGCTGCACATATTCATGGGTGCAACACCACATGACAGGTGTCCATCCGGCAAGCCCGGATGGACACGGATTCGGTTGACGGAAAGCTCCAGTGGATGTCGAAATCAATCAAGGTTTGGATAAGAGTCAGGATTGAACCCGAAGTTGAACGGCCTTTCCATTTCCCTCCACCTGGCAAAATCCTTCCTGAATTTATTCTGGGAATCAATGGATTTCTTAAACAGGGGGCTTTCTTTGGCGGTTAATTCAGTGTGTTTATTGGTCATAATAAGAATCCTGCCCAGAACCTCATCCTCGTACCTGTTTATTTCGATCCCCTTGTCTATAAATTTCTGTGTATACTCGATGGTGTCAAAATACTGCTTGCAGAAAAACTCAATTGTTGCAGCTTTTGCCGCATATCGGATATCTTCCTGTAGATCCTTGTCCAGGCTGTCCCAGACCTTCTGGTTTATCATAACGCCCATGACCGAAGCAGGCTGGTGCCAGCCGGGCACCGCCCAGTATTTCGTCACTTCTCCGAAGCCCATGCCCCAGTCAGCCGATGGACTGCAGAACTCCGCTCCATCGATTACGCCCTTTTCAAGCGCCTGGTAAATCTCCTGCCCGGCCATGGCCACCTGCGCGGCACCAAGATCCTGAAGGAGCTTGCCCTGAGTCTTACCGGACATACGGATCTTCATACCTTTGAGGTCTTCCAGAGACTTGATCGGCTTGTTGCTGCGGATGCCGCACTCCATCGGAGTGACACCCGTCATTAGATACATCATGCCGAATTTTCCATATGCCTCTTCATAAACCTCCCTGCCGCCGCCGTTGTAATACCAGATCATATAATCAACCGGAGTAAGCCCCATCGGATACGAGCCCAAAGTGTCAAAAACAGGATCCTTGCCGGCCCAGTAATTCGGCCAGTCGCCGGCCGCCTCGATCGTGCCCCTGCTCACCGCATCAAAAACCTCAAAAGAGGGCATCAAAGACCCGCCTGTAAAAAACTTAATCTCGAGCCGTCCCTTGCATATCTGATTAACGGCCTTCACAAACGCGTAATCCGCCTCTATCAGGCTTATTGAAGGCGGCCACGTGGAGGTCATCCGCCACTTGAGCGTCTTACCGGCTGCGAAAACCGGAGAGGCGGATAATACAAAAGCCAGGCTAAGAATGAATACAAAAACCCCGAAGACTAGATTTTTTTTCATGAAATCTCCTCCCTGCTTGTTTGTTGTCCACGCTGCAATTCAAAATGATTTTCTTACTTCTATAGCAAATTTCAGACCATGCATCGGGAAAGCAGGGACGTCATTCCAAAACACCGCCAGTGGGTGTTTTTGGCTGGATTCGCTTGAATCCAAATCCAACTGAGGGTGCGTAAAACTCATTGTTGGAAATGATACATGTCGACGATTTGATACAATTCAATCAGGGACGATGGTTTCAAACCGGGCAGATGAATTTACTTGAGGCTGAAACGCACCGGGACCTTGACACGCATCGAAACAGGGAGCCCGTTTTTTGTGCCGGGTTGGAAACGCCATCCGGCAACTGCGGAAACGGCGGCTTCATCCAGGATGCGGTGCCCACTCGAAGAATACATGGCAACTTCTTTTACGTGGCCGTCCCGGCTCACCAGCACATCGAGCACCACGGTACCGGAATATCCTCTGCGCCTGGCGACCCGCGGATAGTTCGGAGGGTCGTTTTCCAGATAATTTGGTTTCGCCTCTATGATCGCCGGAGCAGATCGATCCGGAACCCCCAACAGAGGTGATGCAGCCTGCTCTTTTTCCACCGAAGCGGCATCGAAAGGTGTACCGCTTTTTGGAGGTTGAGGGGGCTCCAAGGCAGGAGAATCTTCTCTTTTATGTTTTTTGGAGGATACAGGAGCAGGCTTCACCGGTTTTTCACGTACGTGATCGCAAACGGCTGTGTCCTCCGCATGCGTCAATGGTTCCACATCAGGAACCGGTTCAGGCTCCACCGTCGAGCCGGACACCTGTGGCGGTTCGAATTCGGGAGACGCCGGTTGTCGAGTCACTGGTTCGGGTTCAGGAATCAGTGCGGGCTCAGGAGCCGGTTCGGGTTCTGACCGAGGTGGGGATTCGGGCAACGGTTCAGGTAGGTTTTCATCCGCAGAGTCGGGGATTGGCACCTCCTCGGTCGGGAGATCCGATGCAGTATCGATCGAGTCGGAGATGTCCTCTTTCGGTTCGGGTCGCGACAACACCTGTAATTCAATGGTGATGGATTTATCCACACCCTTCCCCGGCAGTGTTCCACGCCACGGCGGCTCCGTCACCAGCAGCAACGCATGGATTCCGAGAGCGATAACCGCGGCCAGAAACAACCGTTTCACCGGACTCAGTCAACCTCCGCCTGCAGGGAAATGTTCGTAAATCCCCCGCTTTTCAATTGATCAAGCACCTCGAAGAGTTCCTGGTAAGTGAGATTCCTGTCCGCAAAAAGCAGTGCTCCTTTTTCGTCGCCCTTCTGCGGAAGGCCTTGAAGATATACCGCAAGGCTCTCAACATCCACCAGCTCACCATCCACGTAAACGCGGCCGTCGGCTTTCACGGTCACTGAAACCAGCAGCCGTTTATCTACACCAGCTGTCTTCGAGGAAGGCAGAACCACCGGCAGGCCTTTATGCACGGCCATAGAGAGCATGGCATAGATGAAAAATACCAGCAAAAGAAACACGATGTCGATCAGGGGCAACATTTCGATACGTGCCCGCCTGGCCGACCCGCGCGGAACTTTCATGACGAATGACCTCCTTCTACCTTTTCGCCCTGAACCAGCTTTTCGTATACGATTTCAAGGCTGGTTGCATAGATTTCTATGTTGCTTGCGGCGCCTTCCACCCGGCTGTTGAAATAATTAAACGGCAACACGGAAAGTATCGCGATCGAAAGGCCTGCTGCGGTCGTTATCAGGGCCTGGGCAATGCCTCCGGTGACGGCCTCGGGATGGTCGATTCCAGTGCTTCCCAGCATCTCGAACGAAGTTATGATCCCGATCACGGTACCCAGAATTCCAAGAAGGGGCGCCACGGTGATCATTGTATCGAGCACGCTCAGGTAGCGTCTCATTCTGGCGATCTCTTCGGCGGCAGCGGATTCCATCGCTTTGGTCATGGAAAACTCCCGGTGCAGGATGCCGCTGACCATAATCCGCACCACATGGTCCAGTGAACCTGCGACCTTCACCCGGACGCCTTCCCAGTCCCCTTCCCTGCACAGTTCCAGCACCCCCTCCACCAGGCGTCTGTCCGTGCGCATGTCTTCCCTGATCCAGAAAAGTGTGCGTTCAATAATCACCGTCAGAGATATCAACGAACAGGCCAGCAACGGATACATCAGCGGGCCGCCTTTAACGAAAAACTCGATCATGAAGCTACCTTTGATTTTTTCTCACAATGTCTTTTGCCAGGAGTTCGCAACAAATCAGGAATCACCATCCCCCTCCCCTTATCCACTATGCCGCGCCGGGTGGGGCCGGAGGTTCATCCCTCCCCCGACCCGCTGTCCGCCGCCGGTGAAAAGGTTCCCGGACTGTTCGATCTCACCCTGCGCGACCGTCGTCGCAGGGTTCATCATCATTCCAGGATCTCGAATACTCCGCGTCCGAAGGTTCGGTGCACTTGGGCAGTTCGACTTCCTCTATCTCCTGCTTTTCCTTTTCCGAATCCGGCTTCAAGCTATTGTTCGTCATAACGCTCCTCCTTTTCTCAAAGGTTCAAATGTCCCCTTTTACCCAAACTGTCAGATGGAGACATACATCTTTTTAATATAAAGTCACCCGATGCAAATGGCAACGGACAATGAACTACCCCGCCGCAAGCAGCGGGGGGTATCATTTCTCATCCTAAGCCGTCATTCCGTGCTTGACACGGAATCCAGGCAGCTTTTCTGGATACCGGCTGCAGTTTATCCCAAGTTTATTCGGGGCCGGTATGACCAATGCACGGCAAGCCGCGGGGAATGAAACCCGAATGGGATTCGAAAAGTCTTGAGCGGAACGATGGCACATGATATTCAATTCTTCTAGCGACGGAAAGTTTAAGGCCGCGCATTTTCCAGGAGGGATGACGGCGGAAAAGCAATGAGTGTAGAAACAGCCAGGGAAGTTTTGAAAATAGAGGCACAGTCTATTCTCGATCTCGCAGAAAGAGTAGGCGAGGAATTCGAGCGTGCGGTCTCGATGATTTTTTCATCCAAGGGCAGGGTGATACTGACAGGGATGGGAAAATCCGGTCTTATCGGTCGGAAAATAGTCGCCACACTCAACAGCACCGGAACACCGTCACTCTTTCTCCACCCGGCCGAAGCCATCCATGGAGATTTGGGTATGGTGACCCGGGACGACGTTGTTGTCGCCGTATCCAACAGCGGCCGTACAGCCGAAATCAATGCCATCCTCCCGATCATCAAAAGCATGGGAACCAAAATAATCGCGTTAACGGGCCGCCTGGATTCTCCTCTTGCGGAAACAGCCGACGTGGTTATCGACGTGGCGGTGGAAAGAGAAGCCTGCCCGATGGGGCTGGCACCAACCGCAAGCACGACAGCAGCGCTTGCAATGGGCGATGCCCTCGCGGTTGCTTTGATCGGTCGGCGTCATTTCAATCTCGAGGATTTCCGTCGTTTTCACCCGGGCGGAAGCCTGGGGGATCGGCTTCGTCAGAAAGTCAAGGAAGTGATGCGAACCGGGGACAGGGTCCCCTCCGTCCGTACCGGCACACTTCTCAGGGATGCGCTTCGCACCATCAACGAAAAGACACTCGGGGCCACCCTCGTGGTCGACTGGGATTCAAGGCTCGCAGGAATCATCACTGATGGGGACCTGAGGCGCTGCCTGAGCGAATACGACCGGGTACATGAACTTCCGGTGGAAAAAGTAATGACCCGGTCGCCCAGAACCATAACAGAAGATCAGAGCACCGCCGAAGCAATAGGAATTATGGAGCTTTATTCCATCACCCTTCTGGCTATAGTCGATGCACAGAAAAAGGTAAAAGGAGTCGTTCACCTCCACGACCTCCTGGGCGGAGAGGATTTCAGAGTAAATGAGCAGAACGGACAAAACTTTACCACCCCGTGGCCTGATCGCTGACCTGATAACCCCGTTCACCGCAGACGGAAAGCTCGATGCCGAAAGTCTTGAGCGGTTGATACGGCTTGTGTCGCCCCATATCCACGGCATGCTCGCGGCGGGCCCATCGGCGGGGGAAGGGTATGCACTGGATTGCGAAACCAGGGCAGAAATCATGGTCCGCGCACTCGAGGCGCTTGAAGGAAAAGTGCCCCTTTTCGTTTGGATAACAACCGGGAATATCGAAAAAACTTTTTCTTTTCTGGAAACACTTGATCATGCCGCCGGCACGACACCGAGGGATCTTCTTTACTGGATCGACACGCCCCTTTATTACCACAGCAACCGGGGACTCGCGGCCCATTACAACGAGGCGTCCGGCCTTACCCAAAGACGACTGCTCCTTCACAACGACCCAGAATTGGTCTCGAGGTCGAACAAACTCCTTAAACGGGGGAATATCCGGACTGCGATTCTCAAGGAACTCGTACAGATCGACCTCATTGCCGGGCTGGTGTTTTCAGGTTCGATGGATCGCGCCAGAAACTATCAGAAAGCCTGCCGTCTCAGGCAGGGCTTCAGAATTTACGATCACAACGAGGGTAATTTCCTGGATTTCCCCAGCATGAGCGGCGTTGTTTCAATCGGGGCGAATCTTGCGCCCAAACCCTGGCATGCGATAACCGAGACATCCCTGCAGAGAACCGGCGGGGATACGGCCTATCCTGACTTTCTTCATCAGATCTGGAAAATGGGTCGTCACGTCAGGGCACTCAGAGAAGCATACCGCGACACCCCGGTGCCGGTTGTTAAAGCCGCACTCCACAAAATGGGCCTTATAGCTTCACCAAGAACCATAGCCCCGTTAGATGATGACATGTCGGAGCCGGCTAAGAGAATACTAGGTAAAATAAAGGAATTGGAGAGCTATTAAACACATTTTACCTACGGCAACTGGCAGCACTTTCCGCCTCATTTCATTGAAACCTCTCTCGATCAAGGGTTTGAGATGAACGATAACCGCACTGTTATATCTGGTTTCAAGCATATTTCCGAGAGAGGCGTTCACCGGGCAAATTTTCCGTCCTCGTAGATAATCTTCCGGGATCCGTCTTTCAAAACCGCGGTCACGGTTTTTTTCTCGGTATTCACCAGGTCCCAGTGGAGTGCGGAATCGTTGAATCCGAGAGCTTTTTTTTTCGCGGCCGTGAGTTCGGAGGGATTCCCGTCATAGGTATCCGAATAAGACGCCCCCAACGCTATATGACAGTTCCCGTGGCGGCCGCCGAAATTTTCATCATAGAGAGTGTTGGCCATAAATTTGTCGATCCGGGAAAAGCGGATGTCCGTCAGCGAAAATTCACCCACGCGGCGCGCTCCTTTATCCATCGAAATCTGGCTTTCAGCGAATTTTTCTCCTGTGGCGGCCTCAAGCTTCGCCACCACTCCCTTGTTGAATTCGAGCCTGACGCCTTCGACGAGATTCCCGCTTCTAAAAGAAGGCTGATCGGCATAATAGACTCCGCTCACACTGCGCCGGTCCGGAGAAAGAAAAAGCTCGAAACTGGGGATATTGTGACCGGAAATACCTATCCATTTTCTCCGCTCACCAGGAGCCACGGTCAGGTCGCAGTGTTCGGACTCCACGTGGTATGTCTTTACTTCAATTTTGTTCAACCAACGTTTGATCTCGCCGGCCCTCCGGTAAACTTCTTTCCATTCAGCCACGGGATCTGAGGCGTCGAGATAACAAGCACGCATCACCTGGCGTTCGTACTCCTCGAGAGTGAGCCCCGCATGCCGTGCCTGGCACTCGGTGGGCACCGCACAGAGCGTCCAGCCGAATACCCCCTGCTCTTCTCTCCGCATGATGATGTCCCGGAGCGGCTTTCTGGCTACAGCGGCCTTGGCGATGCGCACGGGATCTACACCGGCCAGGTGTGTCAGCGATGCGGGTGCATGGAAATACACACTTCCGTTAACCGCGTTGTTCAACACATCCTCCCCGGGGGCAATGAACTTCAACTGCCTGGAGTTGGTCTTCTCATAAAACATCTGTTCCATGGCGGGCGTTCCGCCGATCCGCACCACCGCGTTCATTCCCAACTCGAGCACACGGCCGTATACCTTTTCGACAAGCGCCATCGCAGCCGGATCACCTCGCAAGACCACGATATCCCCTTTTTTAAACCGCCCGCTCCTTGCCGTCTTCAACCCCCATATCAAAACATCCGCATATCTTCCCAGGTACTTTTCCGAAAGCATAACAACTCCCTTCATTTTGCAATACCAGTTCCATTACCAATCCAGGCCGGCGATCTCCCTCGCCCTGAGTTGACTTCTTACCTCTCCGCCTACAAGCAAACCCAGCCCGACAACCCCGTAATCCGACACCGCCAGAATCACGTAGCCCTGCCCCCACCCGGGGTCCGCAGGAATCCGTTCTCCGCTCAAAAGTCTTTGCAGGGCGATTCTGTCAAGCTCGAGGATCATCCTTGTCGCGAGCCCGCCGAAAACCTGTATGAATCGGGTCGTCGGTTTTATGAAACTCCCGACCCGTTCGAAAGCCTTGAGGCCTGCCTGGACCGCTTTAAGCCGCACCGCCTGTTCGAGATGGGCGCTTTTGCTCAAGAGATGCCAGCTACGGGAAGTTTTAAGCAGCATAAAATCATCGAAAACACCGCACGGAATTCCGAAACGTTCTTCCAGGTGACCCAGAAGCAGCCGTCTGTCATCTTCTCCGGCGTATTCGGGCCATGAAGAATCCCACCGAATCGACTCGGTGGGGATAAAACCGGGCTGCGGCTGTGAGTCTTGAATCATAATGCTCCTTTTTACGGGACGAAAGCCCGGGTTCTTGATTGAAACCCGTTTGAACGGGCAAAAGTTCTGCATCCCTCTGTTCCAGGAGGTACTGTACCACGGCCTCGTTTTCATCGGGGTTGTATGTACACGTGGAATACAGCATGATCCCACGGTCCGCCAGCATATCGAACCCCCTTAACAGTATCCGCTTCTGGAGCTCCTGGAGTATCATCCGCCCGCGTCTTCCTGATGGTTTTTTATGTTCCTTTTCAGCCCTCAAACCTCCCTCGCCGGAACATGGGACATCGGCCAGGATGAAATCGAAACGGTTCCGCATGGGAAATTCCTGGGCCTGGTAGCCGGTAACCACCGCATTCATAATCCCAAGCCTGGTCAATGTATGGCCCAGTGGGCTCTGTCGCGCCGGCACCAGTTCATTCGCCACGACAAGCCCCCTGTTCTGCATCAATTCACTGATATGTGCGGTCTTTCCTCCAGGTGCCGCACACATGTCGAGCACCCTCGAGCCTGGGGACGGGTTAAGAACCACAGCCGCAAGGCAGCTGGTAAGGGCCTGGGGATGAATGCAGCCAAGGTGGTATTCCGGGAGATTACCGGGATGAGAAACGCCTTCGAGGACATAAAAGGAACCATAACGTTCCGAAACCTGCGAGGCTTTGATCCCACGGGAACTCAAGGACGATAATACATCCTCCGGCCGGGCTTTGAGCCGGTTTATACGCACGTGGACAGGAGGAGGCCGATGAACGGCCTGCTCAAAGAAGGAAAAATCCGGGATAAAATCCATGTACTCGTCGAATACAAAATCCATATATATATATATCCAAAGGCAGAAAGCACGCCGGAATGAAGCCGCATCACTCGGGAAGATCCTTAAAAAGGGAAGCCAACGTAGGCGAAAGAGCCTGCCTGTTGTCCTTGATCACTTTTATCGCATCATAATCACATACCTGCACGCAGTTCCCGCACCCTTGGCAGTTTTCAGATCTCCCCACATACGCAAACCCTTCCACCATCTCCAAAACCGCTGCGGTGCAATTATCAACACATTCCTCACATCCTTTGCATTTCTCTTCATCTACAACCGGAACAAACGCCATTTTATGCCTGCACTCCTTACCTCCTCCTGCTCCGGAAAAAAGGGCAGGTCCTAAATTACAAAATTCAACCGGCTCAGAACGTGACGGTATTGCCGGCGTTGTTAAAGAAAAACCGGTCACCAAACGCCCTGGCCACCTCCATGGCAGCCGTAAGCCCGGTGCAGTGTGAAACGCCGATTTTCTCTACGCCCAGCTCCTTCAAGGCCTCGATTGTCCGGGCTACCTGTTCTTTGTTTTTCGGATAAAGATGCGTGCCGCCCAGCACAGCGTGCACCCGCTTCTCACCCGTTATTTTACGTGCATGAAGTATTGTGTTGATCATACCGCGGTGGGCGCAACCCAGCACGAGAACCAGCCCTTTCGAGGTTTCAGCTGCAAGGGCCAGATCGTCGGGAAAGGTATCGTGACGCAGGCCGCCGTCCTCCTGCACATAAAAAACAGGCTCCGGACCCTCAAAATCGGTCACCATGGGGACTTCTCCGGTGGTCGTAAGGCCTTCGGCCAGGCGTACAGGTTCCTTGTGAAGCGAAAACCGGGCGCGTCCCTCCAGATCAAGCCTGGAATAAGGAACTCCGTTATACATTGGGTTTTCAAAGTTCGCGCCGGTCTTGCACTTCCGCTCCCACACGGCGGGGTGGGCATAAATATCCACAGGGCCGGTTCTTCGCAGAACCTCAAAAAGACCACCGGTATGGTCGCGGTGCGCATGACTAAGCACAATGCGATCGATGGAATTGAGATCAATCCCCAGGGTATCCGCATTACGCACCGCGGCGCACCTGGCGCCGGTATCCAGCAGGATCCTGGTTTCCCCGATCGTCACAAGCGCACTCCATCCCCATTCGGCTTCGAAATTTATTCCGCTGACGGTGTTGTCGCAAAGCGTATGAACGGTTATGCTCATCTTATAGTCTCCCTGTATCAAGTGTTAACACGCCGATCGGTGCAGTTACTCGACCGGCGCCAAGTTGGCACTGAGCATACTCCAGTCCTCCCCGCCCGCGCAAGTGTTAGAGTCCTGACCGTTCATGAATAAAGGCTGCGGCGGGGGGTTTTTAACGTTGAATTTATACGGCTACTGCTCTGTTGAAGTTATCTCTCTGCTCTGTTATTGGATAGAAATGAAAAGATACAGGGACTATGCAGGATATCTCAGGGAAATATTCGGGGAACGTGTCCAGAAAATCGCAATCGATGCAGCGATGAGCTGTCCCAACAGGGACGGGACCATTTCATCGTCGGGATGCATCTTCTGTGACCGAAGGGGATCCGGAACGGGACTCATGTTAGATAAGGGGATGAGCCCGACCGAGCAGATAATCCGGGCCAAAGCTTATCTCACCCGGCGCTACGGTGCCCGGAAATTCATTGCGTACCTCCAGTCTTTTACAAACACCTACGGTCCGTTTGAGCGACTCAAAAGGCTTTATGACGAGGTCATTTCGTTTCCCGAAATCGTGGGGTTGGCCGTAGGCACACGGCCCGACTGCGTCGATGAGCGGATACTGGATCTGCTCGCTTCGTACAATGAAAATTATCTGGTCTGGGTAGAATACGGGCTTCAATCAGCCCACGACGGCACGCTTGCCAGGATCAACCGCGGGCACGACGCGGGATGTTTTGCAAAAAGTGTGGAGGCCGCCGCACAAAAAGGAATCAAGGTATGCGCTCACGTGATATTGGGTCTTCCAGGTGAAAGTCCTGAAATGATGCTCGAAACCGCCCGGTTTCTTTCGTGCTGTGCGGTCGATGGAATCAAGATACACCTGCTGTATGTAACACGTGGGACGGTGCTGGAGAAGATGCACAGAAACGGAGAATTCCGGTGCCTTGAACAAAGGGAATACGTGGACCTCGTCGTCCGTTTCCTGGAAATTCTACCGGAAAAAATGGTTATTCAGCGACTGACCGGAGACCCCCCCGGGGGGGAGCTGTTGGTTCCTGCCTGGGCCCGCGACAAAAACACGACACTCACCTTGATCCGCAGGGAACTCGAGGTTAGAGATACCTGCCAGGGCAGAAAGACCCCGGTCAACCGAGGTCTTCCATGAAACGATCGAGGCTTTCGATATCCTGAACGTTGTAAAACGCTGCATTCGAATCGGGAGGGAGAATTTTTTTAACCAGGCCGGTGAGTACATTTTTCGGCCCTATCTCCACGTATGCGGTGACCCCGTCAGCGGCCATACGCCGCACAGTGTCGTACCACAGTACAGGGTTGACAAGCTGACCGGCCATCATGTCCTTGATCTTCACGGGATCCGATTCAGCCTCGGCGGTTGCGTTGAAAATCATCAGGCTCTGCGGCGAACTGAAAGTAATATTTTCCATGAATTCCCTGAATTCGGAGACCCCGTCAGCCATCAGCCTGCTGTGCCAGGCACCGCTGACTTTCAACGGAACGGCTCTTGCCTTCATTTCCTTGGCAGCTGATACGGCACGCTTAAGAGCATCCTCCTCACCGGTGATCACCACCTGCCCGGCTGCGTTGTGATTCGCAACATCCAGCACTCCTGGATCCCCCGCATCTTTTACGATTCGGCGCACCGAATCCAGATCGAGCCCTATCACCGCGGCCATGCCTCCAGGGTGAGCCAGGGCTTCACGGTGCATCAATTCCCCCCGTTTCCTGGCCAATCTGAGAGCATCCGTAAAATCAACCACACCGGCCGACGCGAGCGCGGCGTATTCCCCCACGCTGTGACCTGCCGACACATAGGGTTCCACACCACGCTCCTTCAGCACGCCTAGAATGGCGAGATCCACCGCGATAACCGCCGGCTGAAGTGTATCGGTGACTGTGAGTTCCTCGAGCGGTCCATCGAAACAAAGCGACGATATGGATTTTTCGCAGATCCGGTCGGCGGTGGCGAAAACCTCACGAGCGCTGGAGAATGCTTCCGCAAAATCCTTCCCCATGCCCACATATTGCGACCCCTGGCCGGGGAACAAAAAAGCCGTTCTGCCGGTCATCGCACCCCCTGTTTCTGCATATCGCCGAGTTTTTTCCTGGTCAGTTCCTCCGCAGCCAGATCGTATTCCCTGGAACCGGGCACCAGGGAAGTATTGGCCGCAAGTTCCGCCGTGATCTCCTCTTCTGTACGTTCGAACCGAGCGTTGATCTCGCTGAATACCGAATTCACGATGCTGTAGACTTCTTCATCAGTACCGTAAATATCAATGACGCTGGGATCTCCTATCATCACCTCCAGCAGATACTGTGTGATATACAGCGAATATGGATTCGGACGTGGGACGAGGCTTCTCAAAGGGGCGATGAAATAATCGAAATCAAACTGTGATGAATTCAATGCCTTTTTGAGGCCTTTCAACAAAGCGTCGGATACGGCAGCCGTGTTGTCGGTTTCGAGAACCTTTTTCATCAACAGTGTCTGCAACAGTTTATTGTGAATTTCAGGCAGCTTGTATCTGAAAAACCTGTCCCTCTGGTATGCCTGCTGCCTCTCCTGCCTTTCCAGGTGTTTCAGGAGGCGCTCCTGAACTCTTCCGCTGTCTCTGGGTTGCATATTTGAGCCCTTTATTATGAAACGATCGGCTGGATTCCCGCCTCGATTTACTCCTCGGCCTTTTTTGTGCCAGTCGAAGTCGTAGGTCCAGATGGCTTTTCGGGTTTGCCTGAACTGTCAGGCTGGCCGGACGGCTTGGCATTTCCGGACGATTTACCCGCATAATCGGTAACATACCACCCAGAACCCTTTAAATGAAACGAATTCTGGGAAATCAATTTCTTGAGTTTACCACCGCACTCATCGCATTCGCACAGTGGGTCTTCGGAAAACTTCTGCCACGCTTCAGTGATTCGTCCACATTTCGTACATGCATATTCATAAATAGGCATACTCAATCCACCTCCTGACGATTTTATCTATTGCACACCCTCACCCGTCGAATCGGCGCATATCCGGTGACCCCGGTATGAATTCAAAACATAGCCTAGAGCGGGCATCGGCAGTTTATCAAGTATCTGGTGGGTGGTGTCGTGAACCACCCTTTCTTCCTTTTCCCGGTTTTCAGGTCCTACTATAAACCGTTGCAAAAAGCTGGAAAACCTTACGATATGAACCAGTTCATGGGTGAAGACGTAAACCAGCAGTGGAAGCAGCTCCAAACTACTGTCACGTAAAACTGCTTCCATGATTCGATGGTCCTGGAGACATATGAAATAATAATCCCGCCTCGAAGACGGAACCAACAAAGTCTCCTCGGCATGGTAACCCTTGTGAAGCACGGCGAATGCCCACTCGGGAGCCTCTCCGCACACCCATGAAGAAACGGTCTTAACCTCGTAACGGTGGCGGTTCCATTGAGCGGAGGAAAACTTGAAAAAATTGATTGTGGAATCCTCCGCGATATCGAGAGCCTCACTCACCGTGTTGAGATTGTCCGGTTCGAATTCATACGTAACCATCAATAGGCACCCGACCGCTGATTTACAGACTTCCTCACCGACCAATTGTCGGCCCCCTGCACGGTTCCGGTTAAGCTGACTGCCGCATGGGCAGGCAAAACCCGGGACTCCACTCTGAGATAACGGATCTGACCCGAAGAAATTAAGGACGGAAGGAAAAATGTCAATAAAAAAATGGTGGCGGTGACTGGACTCGAACCAGTGACTCTGCGGATATGAGCCGCATGCTCTGACCGACTGAGCTACACCGCCATTGCCCATCAGGTTTCCCGAATGGGCACAATCTATTGTTTTTTAAATTTTTGTCAACCAAATAATCGCAACCAAATAATCGCTGCTACAAAATCTTTTTGACCTCTTCGGTCAAAGCCGGAACGACGTCGAAAAGATCCGCTACAACGCCATAGTCCGCCCTCTGAAAAATAGGCGCGTCGGGATCCTTGTTTATAGCTACGATGTACTTTGAAGTCCCCATACCGGCAAGATGCTGGATCGCACCTGAGATCCCGCACGCTATATAGAGGTTCGGAGACACCACCTTGCCGGTCTGCCCCACCTGATCTGCATGAGGCCGCCAGCCCGCATCCACCGCTGAACGCGAAGCCCCGACCGCCGCGCCTATCAAAGCTGCCAGCTCTTCGAGTATCGCATAATTCTCCGGACCCTTCATTCCCCTTCCGCCGGATACAATCTTGTCCGCTTCCGTGAGGTCGATTTTCCCGCTTTCATCCGCCAGGACCTCAACAACACGTGTCTTCAATTCTGCGTCGTCGAGCTTGAATTCGGCATCAACAACTTCACAGGACCTGCCGGCATCCAGTTCTGCTATGCTCATTACGTTCGGCCGAGCGGTGGCTATCCGAAAACCACCGGCCGGAAAGCCGAGCTTCACATACGCCTTGCCGGCATAAATCGGTCGGACGGCAACGAATTCCCCGTCTTCAATGCTGAAAGCCGTACAGTCCTGCGCCATGCCGGCCTCCAGCCTCGCGGAAAGCCTGCCTGCAAGGTCCTTGCCCTGAACTGAGGCCCCCATAAGCACAACCCCTTGTTCCGCCGCCGACAAAATCTGGCTGAGAACCGATGTATAGGCGTCCGTCGTATAGGTCTCCAACCGCGGATCGTCCGCGACGATCACTCTGTCCGCGCCGTATTGAGCGAGCACCGCGGCCTTGTCTTTCATACCAGCCCCCAGCACTATGGCCGTAAGCTCTACCCCGAGCGCATCGGCGAGCCTCCTGCCTTCGCTCACGACTTCAAAAGTTATTTTACGAAATTCACCGTCCCTCTGTTCAGCAATAGTCCATACACCCTGTGCCATTGTCTTATCTCTCCTCGTCTGTTATTGAGGGTTGATCCACAAAGTTCTTTAGATGACCTTGGCCTCTTCATGAAGCAGCCTGGCCAGTTCCGCGGCTTTCTCCCGGGCGCTTTCCCCTTCGATGATCCTGCCGGGGGCTCTTTCCGGTGGAGGCGTCAACTCCAGAACCTTCAGCTTTCTTGCTCCTTCACCGGCGGTTTCGGCGTCCAGGCCCAGATCGGCCAGATTCTTTTCTTCCAGAGGTTTCTTCTTTGCTTTCATTATACCTGGAAGCGATGCATACCTGGGTTCATTCAATCCCTTCTGCGCGGTGATCAAAGCCGGCAGTTCGGCTTCCAGGACCAGCGTACATCCTTCGACCGGGCGATGGACCCGCACCGATTTGGCATCCTCGACAACCTCGACCTTAACAGCAAGAGAGACCTGGGGTATTCCCAGAAACTCGGCGACAGCCGCCCCGACGACCCCCAGGTCATCATCCACACCTCGTTGACCTGTAAATATCAAATCGAAATCCAGATTCTTTATGACCGAAGCAAGAATCCTGGCCACAGCGAGGGAATCGCTCCCGGCAATGGCTTCGTCATTGACAAGGATGCCTTTGTCGGCCCCCATGGCAAGAGCCGTTCTAATGGCCTCGGTGACCCGCTTGGGCCCGACCCCGACCACGGTGACCTCACCACCGAATTTTTCTTTGAGTCTTAATGCTTCTTCGACACCGAACTCGTCATAAGGATTCATGACCCATTTCAAGTCATCAGTAACGATTGATTTTTTATCCGCCGCCACCTTTATTCGACTCTCGGTATCGGGGACTTGCTTCAAACACACTATGATGTTCACTTTCATCCTCCTTTCAACGTCCGACGCTTCCGTAAAAAACCCACCAACCACCTTCCGGTCGGTTTAATATCACAGTGTTTTTGTCTTGACAATACCCCACACGCCAATATACTTGACAGCCGTATGGGTTTTGCATTACGTTATGAGCCGTCATTTGATGGAGTGAAAAAAAGGTATAAAATTGTTCATTTTCGAGTTTTCGGGTGTTCCCATAAACTGGTTGATACCTGAGCCTTCATAAGCTTTCAAAAATCAATGTACATGCCGCCGTTCGTGTGAGATTGTTCCTCCGCCGAAACCGACTGATTCAACTGCGTTATCGTTGCGAAAGGGTTTCGCAGCCAAATTATAGACTTCCGGGGTGAACAAAAATTATTAGAGTACTCCGGATTCCAGTTAAATTCAGAAAAACAAGGAGGAGGTCATGCGCAAGGGACTATCTTTAGCAGTCGTGTTTGCGGTTGCCGTCGGGTTGACGTTTCTGGCGGCGCCGGTTCCGGGAAAGGCGGCGGAAATAAGGGTGGGCGCGGTAATCAACCTGACCGGCCCAGCTTCGACATGGGGACAGTTCCATGCCAAGGGCCACCAGGATTATTTCCGTTATGTCAACGAAGTCAAAGGCGGCATTGCAGGAAACCAGATCAGGCTCACCATAGCCGACCACGCCTACAAGGTTCCCGAAGCCGTAAAAAAGGTTAAAGAATGGTGCACAAGCGGCGACATGGATATGATCGCGACATGGGACGCAGGCTCGGGTATCATGGTAAAACCCATCATCCAGCAATACAAGATCCCCAATATAAATTATTCGACCTATCAAGGTATCCTGAATGATCCGATCGAATATGCGTATCTTCCCTTTGGAAGTTATGTTATGGACTGTCATGCAGTGCTGGAATACATTAAAACGATCCACAAAGGGGCCGAACCGCCCAAGGTCGGTCTCCTGACCTACAACAACGCATATGGAAAATCCATTCACGACCCCAGCAAGCAATTCGCCGCTGATAACGATATAGACATCGTTGCCGTCGAAGAATTCCCTCCGAAAGCGCTGGATCTGAACACCGAAATCCTTCGCCTTAAAAGAAGCGGTGCACAATACGTGTTCGTTCAAATGCTTCCCTCGGCGATCATCATGGCACTCCAGGCCGCCGACCGCGGCGATTACGATGTCCCGTTTTTCGGAACATGGACAAGCACGGACCCTGATTTTTTCAAGCGGGGAAAGGGGTTGATCCGGGATCGTATGTTCATGCAGTTTCCCGGATGTCTTCCCGATGATGACACTCCAGGGATGAAACTTCTCGAAGAAATGTGGAAAAAATACGGCACCGTTACTAAATTCGATACAGCCTACTGGGAGGGAGTGGTGATTGCCTCCATTATGGAACGCTGCTTCCAGCGTGCCCACGAAAAATTCGGCAAGATTGACAGCGAAACGATCAATCAAGCACTTGAAACCTTCCGCAACGAAAGTTTCGGCGGGCTTATGCCCGACGTTACATTCACTCCGGAAAACCACGAGGCCAGCTTTACAGCCCGCATAGTTAAAATCAACGAAGATCAAACATTCACTCCTCTCACCACCTTCTGGGAACCCGGAAAGGAAAAGGTTCGTATACTGCGATGAAGGCTTTCAGAGCAGAACCCAGCGTCTATGCCTCGGTTCCGCACCAGAGGCACAGTGCGGAACTCGAGGTCAGGGGACTGACTTTGATGTTCGGCGGCATCACCGCCTTGAGCAAAATCGACCTGGAGGTCCATACAGGCGAACTCATGGCGGTGATCGGCCCGAACGGCGCGGGGAAAACCAGCCTGCTCAACTGCGTGACGGGCTATTACCGGCCGCAGGAAGGCCAGATACTTTTCAACGACCAGGAAGTCACCCATCTGCCGCCTCATCGATTGACCGACATCGGAATCGGCAGGACCTTTCAGAACATCGAACTTTTCCCGGGGATGACGGTGCTGTCCAACATGATGCTGGCGAGACACATTCACTGCCGGTACAATGTCGGAAAAGCATCCCTGTTTACCGGAAAAGTCAAAAACGAAGAGGTGAAGCACAGGGCTGTTCTTGAAGAATTAATAGACTTTCTGGAAATGCAACCCATCAGAAATAAATTCGTCGGTTCGCTGCCGTATGGTATGCGGAAACGTGTCGAACTTGGCAGGGCGCTGGCGCTGGAGCCCAAGCTTCTGATCCTGGATGAACCTTTCGCCGGGATGACCCTGGAAGAAAAGGAGGACATGGTTCGATTTCTTTTGGAACTCAACGAAGGATGGCATCAGACGATGGTCCTGGTGGAACACGATATGTCCATCGTCATGAGTATATCACACAGAGTTGCGGTGATCGATTTCGGAGTCAAAATAGCCGAAGGTTCGCCGGATTTCGTGCAGAATCATCCACAGGTGATCAAGGCATATCTCGGCGACGCCTCCACGATAGACTGAACACCCGGAAACCGGTAATCCCCGGTTCCGTAAAACAGCCGATGCAGCCGGATAAAAAATGGAACGAATAGACGAAAAATCGTTGGCCTCGATGGGTGAGCTCACGCTACCGCAGCTTCTTGTGCAACAGGCCGAAAAGCTCGGTGCATCCCATACCGCTATCAGGCAGAAAGCCTTCGGCATATGGGAGGCCCAATCCTGGGAAGACTACCTGCAGTATGTCAAGCATGTCTCACTCGGCCTCGTGTCCCTGGGAATAGAGAGAAACGAGCATGTGGGCTTGATCGTCGACAACGGCCCTGAATGGCTCTTTGCGGAACTGGGGGCACAGGCGCTCGGCACGGTGACGGTCAACCTGTTCACGTCTTCGGTGGCCAAAGAGCTGGTTTTCGGCCTCAACCGGATAAAGGCGGTATACGTGTTCGCCCAGGACCAGGAACAGGTGGACAAATTAATTGCCCACAAGGACGAGCTTGAGCACGTGAGGCTTGTCATTTACATCGATCCCACCGGTATGCGAACCTACAGGGACGATCCATGGTTGATAAGTTTCGCCCAGTTGCTTGAACTTGGCGAAGAACTGGAAAAAGAAGAACCGGAAATATTTTTTGATCACGTAGTCAAAGGCACGCCGCAGGACGTGGCGTTGATGCTGATGACCTCAGGCACAACCGGGCTTCCAAAAATGGTCATGCTGACTCATCGCAATTTCACCGCGATGGCGCAGCAATGGCTGGAAACTGCGCCGATAGGAATAGGTGACAACTGGATTTCGATAACTCCACCTGCATGGATCGTCGACCAGATGTGGGGAGTGGGGGTAACCCTCGCAGGGGGACTCACCATGAACTTCCCTGAAACCTTTGAAACAGCGATGGAAGATTTCAGGGACGTCGGACCCACCGTCATCATAAACGCCTCACGATTCTGGGAGGACCTGGCAAGCAAAATTCGAGTCAAGATGAACGACGCAGGGTGGGTCAAGCGCCGGTTGTTCGCATCGGCTCAGCGCATAGGCCTCCAGGTCGTGGACCTGGAATCGGAGAAAAAACCGATACCGCCCTCATTGAAAATGTTGAAAGCCCTTACAATGCGTATCGTCTCCCGCCCGTTGATGGACCGCGTTGGTTGCCTCGAACTGCGGGCCGCCTTCACCGGAGGGCACCCGATAAGCCCGGATGTCATACGATTTTTCAGGGCGAACGGCCTGAATTTGAAGCAATGCTACGGGTTGACCGAGACATGCGGTATTTTTCAAGTTCAGCCGGACGACGAGGTGAAACCGGAAACGGTCGGCGTCGCACTGCCCGGCACCCAGGTGAAAATCACAGAGGATCAAGAGGTGCTGGTTTCAAGCGAATCAATTTTCGCCGGCTATTTCGAAAACCCCGAAGCAACCGCAGCAGCCTTGAAAGACGGATGGTTTCACACGGGGGATGCCGGGTATTTCGATGAAGACGGCCATCTATTGATCATCGGCCGCAAGGAAGACATTATGCGGACTCGCGAGGGAGAAGCATTCTCCCCGGATTTCATAGAAACGCGTCTTAAATTCAGCCCTTATATCAAAGAAGCGGTGATATGGGGGGAAGGACAGCCCTTTCTCACCGCGTTTATCAACATAGACTTCGGTAATGTCGGCAACTGGGCCGAGGACCATAAAATCCCGTATACCACATACACCGATCTATCTCAGCAACCGGCGGTTGAAGAGTTGATCCGCGGCGAAGTCGGCCAGGTGAACAAGCAGCTGCCGCCTCCGATGCAGCTTGCCAGGATCATCCTCTTATACAAGCTCCTTGATGCGGACGACGAAGAATTGACACGAACCGGAAAGGTACGCAGAAAATTTGTTTTCACCCAGTATCAACAGTTGATCGACGCGATGTATGAGGGAAAAAATGAGCTGGCCGTCACCGGAGACGTGCGGTACAGGGACGGACACGTGGGAACGATAGAAACGACCGTGCGGATACTGGACATACAGTAATAAAAGGGGGTTTATATGGAATTCTTCCTTCACCTGCTTGTAAACGGACTCTCCCTGGGTTTTCTTTATGCTCTTTCCGCACTCGGCTTTGTCATGATCTTCAAGTCCAGCAGTGTTCTGAACCTGGCTCACGGCGAACTGTTGGCAATCGGCGCCTTTTTGTTCCTGGTGCTTTCCGCCTGGGCCGAACTGCCCATTATTCTGGCATTTGTACTGACGCTTGTAGGCACCTTCCTGCTCGGTTTCGTTGTTGAACGCTTTTTCCTGAGGCCGTTGATCGGCGAAAACCTGATCGAGGTGATCATGTTGACCCTCGGGCTCGGGATCATGTTCAAGGGGCTGTTGCTTTTTATATTCGGCGGGGACATCCACAATTACCCCTCCTTTCTCCCCCCTGCGCTGTCCATTGACCTGGGAATGGTCAGGGTTCCGTCGGTATACGTCGCAACGTTTATCATAGGAATTCTCTTTTTGATCATTTTCGGACTCTTCTTCAAACATTCCTCCCAGGGCATCTACATGCGCTCAGTGGCCGACAACCAGCCGGCCGCACTGTCCCTGGGGGTACACGTCCGTAGAGTGTTTGCGCTGTCCTGGGCCATCGCGTTCATCGTAGCCGCAATCAGCGGTATCGTCCTCGGCATCATAAACGGGATCAACGTACATGAGCTGAGTGCAATAGGCTTGAAGGTTTTCCCGGTAGTCATCCTCGGGGGTCTCGACAGCATCGGTGGAGCGATACTGGGAGGGGTGATCATAGGATTGCTGGAGACATTCACGGGTGGCTATATCTCAACCTCTCTCAGGGAAGTGATCCCTTATATCGTGCTCGTATTCATTCTTATGGTGAGACCCTACGGCCTGTTCGGGCTTGTCGAAATAGAACGGGTATAAGAACGCCGATCCCGGCACCAACGAAACTCGAAAGGTTGACGTCGCCATGCGCACACTCAGATTTCATCCATGCGGGAATTTCAAGGAATCGTACCGCAGTGAACTAACCATATATGAAACGGATTTCGGCAGGATGTGGACCCTGGTCGGACTGTTCTTGATATTCGCCGTTGTCCCGTTCACAGCCAAATCCTATGCACTCTACGTACTGAATATCATAGGTATTTACAGCATAGCTGCTGTAGGGCTCAATCTGTTGATCGGCTACACCGGGCAGATCTCCCTCGGTCATGGTGCGTTTTTCGGTGTGGGAGCGTATGCGGCGGCGATCCTGGCAACCAGGGCCGGCCTTCCATTCATCGTCACGGTCCCGGCGGCAGGCCTGCTGACCGCACTTGTAGGCATTGTCTTCGGTCTGCCTTCGGCCCGGCTCAAACATTTATACCTGCTTATCGCGACCCTTGCCGGTCAGTTTATCATAGAATACGTAATGGTTCAGTGGGACAGCCTCACAGGGGGTGCGGAAGGCATCGTACTTCCAGCCGCCTCCCTCTTCGGCATAGACCTCGGTACCGACAAAAAATTCTTTTACGTAGTGTTCGTATCATTCGTTGCAATGACCTGGTTCGCGGTCAATATCGTCCGAACCCGCTATGGAAGGGCGTTCATCGCAGTCAGAGACAACGACCTGGCCGCCGAGGGGATGGGGATACCCATATTCAGATACAAACTCCTCGCTTTCGCAATCAGCTCATTCTACGCCGGCTTCGCCGGGGCCTTATTCGCCTACTACATGATGGCAATTACCCCGGAACCATTCAACCTCTGGCTTTCGATAGAATATATCGCAATGATCATCATCGGGGGGCTGGGCAGCATTCCCGGTTCGGTGTTCGGCGCGGTTTTCATCGTCCTGCTCAACGAAACACTGACTCATATCACTGATATACTCATGAACCTGGGCACTTCGGTCGGCGCCGCAATAACGATCGCTCCTCTCAAAGAGTTCGTTTTCGGCCTGGCTATCGTGGTATTCATTATATTCGAACCGAAGGGCCTCGCCGAAGTCTGGCGGATCGTGCGGTCAAGCTTCAGGCTCTGGCCTTTTTCCTATTAAAGCGGTCCACCGCAGCCTTTCCCCGGGGATGCAAACCCGGGCGGAACAATGAAGGAACTGAACTATGGAAGCGGATATACGGCTGTTGATCAACAATATAAGCGTGGTTTACGCAGACGTTATTCAGGTGTTGAAAGGCGTGTCTTTGACCGTTCCAAAGGGACAAATCGTCTCCCTTCTCGGGAGCAACGGGGCGGGTAAAACCACCACGCTTAAAGCCATATCCGGACTTTTGAAGCCGGAAAACGGAAAAGTCACCGAAGGAAGCATCGAATACGACGGAGCACCGATTCAAAATTCGTCGCCCGAAGAAATCACGAGGAAAGGGATAATCCAGGTGCTGGAGGGGCGACAGCAATTCAAATATCTCACCGTTGAAGAAAATCTGCGAGTAGGCACAGCCACCCGCTGGGGAAAACCATACAAGCAGGATCTGGAAATGGTCTACAGTTATTTTCCAGCCCTGCTTGCCCGCCGCAAATCCCTGTCCGGATACTGCAGCGGAGGTGAACTGCAGATGATGGTCATAGGGAGGGCATTGATGGCGCACCCTTCCCTTCTTCTGCTGGACGAGCCTTCACTTGGGCTGGCCCCGCTGCTGGTGAAAGAAATCTTCCAGATAATTAAACGCATTAACAACGAGCAGGGAACCACGCTCGTTGTCGTGGAGCAAAATGCCAATATAGCCCTTCAAATCGCCCATTACGGATATGTGATGGAAAACGGAAAAATCGTCCTTGAAAGCGAGGCGGAGGACCTGAGGAACAACCCTGATGTGAAAGAATTTTACCTGGGCACTGCAAGCTCCGGTGCGCTTAAATCCTACAAAGACGTGAAATCGTACAAACGGCGTAAACGTTGGCTCTGAATACGCACCCGTAATTTCAACGAATTAAAACCATTGACTCAATACGTCTTTCGTTTTTACGACATTTAGATTTAATCCCAGTTCCTTACGTTCGAACCCCATGGCAACTCCGAGAAGCTGTGTGAGATAAAGCACCGGGATGTCCCGGTCCAGGCCCAGGCCGGCAAGAATGCTTTTCTGATTTCCATCGTACATTACTGCACAAAACGGGCAGACCAGGCAGATCACGTCGGCCCCCATCTCGGAAACCGAACGAAGCTTGCGGCCTGCGACGGCCAGAGCCGCAGATTCATCCACCGGAAGCACAGGTCCCCCGCAGCACAGTTTTTTCCCTTCATAATCGACACAGGAAGCACCGGTAAGCCCGACGATCCTTTCGATCGTCGACGGATCCTCGACATTTTCGAAGTCCTCGTGCAATTCCGAAGGTTTAAAGTAATGACAGCCATAGTGCACCGCCACCTTCAAACCTTCAAGCCTTTTCGTACACGCATCAACGATCGCCCCGGGACCTGTTTCCTCCAGAAGGATCCGGGCGAAATGCCGTACCTTGACCCCGCCCCGGTACCGGAGCCCCACCCTGGCAAGGGATTCGTTCACCAGAGCAAGGGTTTCGGGATGTTCGTAGAAACGATGTGAAGCCTCCATCAGCTGCGCCCCGCAAGAACTGCACAAAACACACAGATCCGTGCCGGCCTGTTCAGCCAAAGCGAGATTGAAGGCGGCGAGTACATCGGAAGCATTCCTGTCGCTTGAGCGCACCGGGAACCCGCAACACATGAATCCATCCAGGTCCTCGAGGGTTATGTTCAATTTTTCGGCTGTCCTTCGGGCGGACATCTCGTAATTTCTGCCGCGGGCAGGGATGGTGCAGCCTAAAAACAACGAGTATTTAGATCGAGAGGTTTTGTCGTTCATGGATTTCCCCTCTTCCGTGCCTCTGGGACCGGCCCACTTGATTCCTGGTCCTGCGGGAAAAGTGCAGTGGAGGCCTCGCACGAAACGGGCAGCTCGGGAAGACCGGCTTTCAAACGTTTCTTGTTGTCGAATTCATCAATGGGATAAATCCTCCCCCCGCCCTTCACAACGGTATCCCGCTGAAGTCGAACCCCCGGCGGAGCATGGCCCTCTGCATACGCAAGATTCTTCAGAAGCGTCATAAAATCGGTTATAGGGACCTTTTGCGGGCAACGCTCCTGGCAGGCGTAACAACCGGTGCACAACCAGATTTCGCCGCTCTCGAGCACGGCGGCCTTGAACCCATAGGCGGCCTTCCGCACTATCTTAACCGGATCGAACGAAGGTTTCACAAGCGTGACCGGACAGCTGACGGTACAGGTACGGCATGTGAAGCAGGCCCATATAAGCGCCGTTTCCGGCCTTTCGGCCAAAGTGGAAATAAACTCCGAATCCGATCCTGTAAAATCCATTGGTTCCATACGGCTCTCCCCCGATCAAAAAAACCTTTATCAACCGCTACATAATAACTATAATATAGCCGCGATGCAATCGATATCTTTTTTCATCATGCCCCGGGATGAAAATATCGTATCAACCAACCCGGGCGACATTGTCGGCGCAGATGGAGAAGATCTTCTGGCGTTGAGCCTTAAGCTTTGAGCTTTCTTTAATAACAAAGGAGATAAATTTTGTGCGAAAAGATAACGGGCTCTGTGATGGTGGTGGGAGGTGGGATTGCCGGGATGCAGGCGGCGCTGGATCTTGCTGATTCGGGTTACTATGTTCACCTGGTTGAGAAGTCGTCTGCTATCGGCGGTGTGATGAG
>Ga0129302_1000463_pt1 | contig 30216 bp, 20 predicted proteins | sample BlaSprsedimmetaG_FD_94476 | JGI IMG/M metagenome (GOLD analysis project Ga0129302, IMG submission 94476) | Hot spring sediment bacterial and archeal communities from California, USA to study Microbial Dark Matter (Phase II) - Blank Spring... | ecosystem: Environmental > Aquatic > Thermal springs...
CTTCCAGGACTCCGATTTGGAAAAGCTGTACTCGTACGTCCGGTTTCTGCTTACCAAACTGCCGAGAGATAACCGGGGACCGATCTACAACTTTGATGATGACGTGGCGCTCAAGTTTTACCGATTACAGAAGATCGGTGAGGGCTCCATCGTCATGGAGCCGGGAGCGAGGTACGAGGTATCGGGGCCGACGTCTGTGGGCACCGGCGTCGCTCGAGGTGATGAGATCGAGCTGTCCAAGCTCATCGACCTTCTCAACGAGCGGTTCGGAACGGAGTTCAAGCCGGGCGACCAATTGTTTTTCGAATCGATACGCGAGGACGCCGTGGCCGACAGCAGCCTCCGTCAAGCCGCGCTCGCCAACACAATGGAGAACTTCGGCTACGTCTTCCGCAAGGCATTGGAGGGCCTCTTTATCGACCGCATGGAGCAGAACGAGGAAATCACGGCCAAGTTCATGAACGAGGATCAATTCCGGGAGGCAGTCAGCCAGCATCTCCTCAAGGAGGTCTACGAGAAGATCCGGGAGGAGGCCGAAGCCACAAATGACAAATGAAGAAATAGCACGGTTTTTCAACGATACCCGGCCCTTCATTCAGGGTAACCCCAATCTGCGTGATCCCCAGGTCGAGGGATGGTTCCGCACGCGGCAGCATTTTCGGAACAGCTCCGAGCACGCCATCCTCCAGATTCCTGTGGGATGCGGCAAGACGGGTCTGATGGCCTTACTGCCTTTTGAGACGGCCCAAGGTCGGGTACTGGTGATCGCGCCGAACCTTGAGATTCGGCGGGGCATCTTCACCGCCTTCGACGTCGCTGGGCGCGAGTGTTTCTGGACCTCCACGCGCGTGTTGACCGACGTGAGTCATGGTCCCTTCACAGCCGTCCTGGATGGCCAGGACGCGAACATCCACGACTGCGAGAACTCCCACATCGTGGTCACCAACATTCAGCAACTGGCCAGTCGGGCCGACAGATGGCTTCCCGCCTTCCCGGCTGATTTCTTTGATCTGATCCTGGTCGACGAGGGACATCACAACGTGGCCAGAAGCTGGGAGCGGGTCTTTGAACGGTTCCCCAACGCCAAGGTCGTCAGCCTGACCGCCACGCCGTTCAGAGGCGACGGACGCGAGATTGCCGGCGAGCGGGTCTATGCATATCCGTTCCGGACCGCCATGGTGCGAGGATACATCAAGCAGATCACCGCCGTGAATGTCGCACCCCAGGAGATCTCCTTCACCTATCACGGGGATGCCAGGCAGCACACCCTCGAGGAGGTCCTTCAACTCCGGGACGAGGAATGGTTCAGTCGGGGCGTGGCTCTCGCGCCCGAGTGCAACCGGTCAATCGTTGACGCCAGCATCCAGTGGCTTCAGCATCTCCGGGAAACCGGGACATTTCATCAAATGATCGCCGTTGCCTGTTCGGTGGACCACTCCCGCCAGGTGCGTTCCCTTTACGCGGAGCGTGGCCTGCAAGCGCGTGAAATCCACAGCAACATGCCGGCGGACGAAATTGAGGACGTGCTCCAGGACCTCCGGCGCGGCCGGATCGATTGCATCGTCCAGGTCCGGATGCTCGGCGAGGGATTTGACCACCCGAACCTGAGCGTGGCCGCCATCTTCCAGCCCTTCCGGTCGCTGTCCCCCTATGTCCAGTTCATCGGAAGGGTCATGAGGGTGGTCCACCAGAACAATCCCCAGCACCCGGACAACCGAGGCGTGGCAGTTTCTCACGTGGGGTTGAACATCGACCGCCATTGGGAGGACTTCAGGCGAATCGACCAAGAGGACCAGGAACTCATCCAAGGCTGGCTTGAAGCGGGCGACGAGCGTCCTCCGGCCGATGAACCCGGCCGACGGCGACGCCTGACGCCGGACATGGTGGTTCAAAACGAAATCATCAGCCACTTCATCGAGCAGGAATACCTCGATCCGATGGATGACGCCGTGGTCGACGATCTCGTCGCGGAGTTCCGGAGACGCGGTCTCGATCCCGAGGCCCTTGGATTATCCCGCGAAAACCTCCGCCAGCGCCTCATCCAGGCCCGGACCAGAGAGAACATGGAGCCCCGGGAAATACCGGTTACGCCCCAGCGACGCCGCCAGGAGGCCCGCCGAAGGCTCAATGAACGTTCCCGGGCCCTGGCCAGCAGGATTCTGAACGCTCTCGGCGCGTCCATCAACGGGCGCAACATCGTGATGGCCTATCCCGAACTGAGAAGCGCCAACAACTACGCGGCGGTCATCATGATCGTGAACGGAGCTGTCAACGAGCAGCTCGAAGCGGACGGTGGAACCCGCAGTGAAATCCCGCTGGAGCGGTTGGAGGAGGTTCTGGAACAGATCGACCAGATCGGGGACGGCGTCCAGGCCCAAATCCAGGAGCGCCTTTCAAGGAGATGACCTATGCCCAAGCTGAAACGCCTTCTCGTATCCGCCTGCTTTGAGACCGCCCAACGGCGGAGGCACTGCTCGCGGAACCAGGAGCACGTGATCTGCCAGGGCGACAAGTGTCTGGTCATCAAAGAGAACATGTCGAAGAACAACTATTGCATGGAGTGCGCGGCGTTGATTCTACAAAAGGCCAAAGATGAGCTTGATGGATTATCTCACGAATTGAGGGCGGCTGAAACATCCGCCCCTGAAGGGTCCTGAAACGGGAATGGCACATGGCAGACCAATTCAATGATCAGCATATCCAAGTCACCATCTCGAAGCTCTTAGGCGAGGTGGCCAAACAGCTTACCCTTTTTCTTGAAAAGGTGCTGCCAACTCTCTTTGAGGATTGGTGGAAGGAAGCCGTCCTCAATGGCCTGTCGTTTCAGCAACGTCGACGCACGGAACAACGCGGCTTAGGCTCCCTCGGCTCATTGGACCTTGCCGCGCTGCTTCGAGTGCTCGACCAGAACTGGTATCAGATCTCCAACAAACTAGGCCTTACATCGGAGGCGCGGCATTTCGTCAAGGAGATGCAGACGATCCGTAATCGGTGGGCGCATGCAACCACTGAAGGTTTTCCACTCGAGGACGTGTACCGAGACCTGGACACACTGCAGCGTTTTGCCTTAGTTATCAGTGCTGATAACTCCTTGGTTCAGGAAGTACGCTCCATCAAGACAGCCCTTCTTGCCAAAGAAGTGGCGTCCTCCGGCAAACGTGAACCAATCACTCCCGCAACGTCTCATGCTACCAAGAAGCATGATGCCGAGTTTGAATTGGGGCAGATCGTTTATGTTAAATCGAATCCAACCATCCGAGGCGCGGTGATTTCTGCCTTGCCTGGCAAGCCGGAGAACCGCTTCAAGGTCTTTGTTGCCGGCGAAACCCAGACATACTATGCTTCTCAGTTGCAGGCTGAAGATATTCAGGACGACGAGGCCGAGTCTTTGCCTTGTGAGCAGTTTCACGCCTATCTAACCGCACTGCAGATCAGATATCCCGGTCTCTCCACGCTCTATTCGCTCAATGCCGCCCGCGTTGATTTCATCCCATACCAATTCAGACCCGTGCTGAAATTCATCAGATCGGATCGCCCGCGACTATTAATCGCCGACGGTGTGGGCGTTGGCAAGACCATCGAAGCGGGGCTCATTCTTCGTGAGTTGCAAGCAAGACGTGATATCCGCTCCGTCCTTGTCGTGTGCCCGCGTCCACTGGTGACTGAGCGCAAATGGATGAATGAGATGAAGCGCTTCGAGGAGCGCTTTACGCATCTCGATGGTGGAACTTTGCGCTACTGCATAAACGAGATCGACCTGGAAGGCGTCTGGCCAGAACAGCATCAGAGGGTGATAGTCCCCTATTCCTTGTTCGACGAGGTCCTTCTTTATGGCTCAGGACCGGACGGCAAGCGAAAACGAAAGAAGGGGCTACTTGACCTCGACCCGCCCCCACGTTTCGATCTCGTCATCGTTGACGAGGCGCATCATATCCGCAATCAGGATACGTTCAGCCACAAGGCCGTGAGATTCTTCTGTGACCACGCCGAGGCCGTTGTCTTCTTGACTGCGACCCCGATCCAGCTTGGCAACAATGACCTTTTTGTTCTCCTCAATACTCTACGCCCCGATCTGATTATCGATCAAGAGAGTTTCGCGCATATGGCGGAGCCAAATCCGTTCATTAACCAGGCGATATCGTTGGTACGGGCACAAGAACCGGAATGGCCTGTTCGGACAAATGAGGCCCTCCAGCAGGCGGTGGGCACAGCCTGGGGCCAAGCTATTCTCCGCCACAATCCGAAACTCATTCGGATACTCTCCAGGCTGTCGGACTGCGAAGTCACAACTGAAGAGCGTGTCCAAATCATTACGGACTTGGAGACTATGCACACTTTCGCCGGGATTATCAATAGGACTCGCCGTAGGGATATCGGGGATTTTACGATACGAAAGCCGGAGACAGTGGTCGTCCCGTTCACGCCCGCCCAGCAGCATCTGCATGACGAGCTTCTCAGGGTCCAGGCCGACATATTCAGCCGGCTTCACGGGGATATCAACGTCAAGTTCATGATGACCACGATCAGACGCCAAGCCGCAAGTTGCCTTTACGGGCTTGTGCCCTTCCTCGATGATATACTGAACCGCCATCTCGATGAACTGTCCTGGGAGGAGGCGGATAACACCGCACCAGTCCCTCAAGGTGAGGCAGTCGGCACAATACAATCTCAAATCCAATCGATTCTTGAGAGTGCACGCTCTCTCGATCCCGATGATCCGAAACTTGAGGCGTTGCGCAATACCATACGGGACAAGCAAAGGCTGCCCAACAACAAAGTGATGCTGTTTAGCAGCTTCCGGCACACGCTAAACTACCTTTATAGGCATCTCAGCGCTGATGGCTTTCGCGTCGGGATGATTCACGGCGGAACGCCGGATGAAGAACGCGTCACTCTCCGGAGTCGTTTCGAGAGCCTGCGAGAAGACATGGACAGCCTGGATGTCCTGCTGTTCTCGGAAATCGGTTGCGAAGGTCTGGATTACCAATTCTGCGATTGCATCGTGAATTACGACCTGCCTTGGAATCCGATGCGTGTTGAGCAGCGGATCGGCCGCATTGATCGAAACGGGCAGAAGAGCGAGAGCGTCGCTATTATTAATTTGATTACGCCGGGCACCGTCGACGCGGACATATATGAACGCTGCCTCGTTCGTATAGGAGTGTTCAATAGCGCCTTGGGCGGCAGCGAGGAGATTCTCGGGGAGATCACCAGGGAGATTCGCGATATCGCGGAAAACTATTCCTTGAGTGAAGACGAGAGAAGGGCGAAGCTGCAGCAGTTATCGGATAACAAGATTAGACTCATACAGGAACAAGAAGAGCTCGAACAGCGGCAGATGGAGCTTTTCGGCATCCGGCTGCCTGAAGACCGGATGAGGAAGGAAATCGAGGATGCATCAAGCTTCTGGTTATCCTCAGCATCCATACGAAGGATCGCTACGCTCTATTTGCAAAGGGCCTGTGGAAAAGAGCAGGAATTCATCCTCGGTGAAAAGCCTCTCAAAACCCTCCGTCTATCGCAGGAAGCCCGGAGCATCCTGCTGCGGGATTTTCAGCAGCTTCCCAGACAAAACACGACGGCCTACCGGGAATGGGAGATCTGGCTAAAAGGGGGAAACCCTCACCTGCTCGTAACCTTCGAATCGGACTGCGCGACGCAGCATCCCGAGGCGGCATTCATCATGCCGCTTCATCCCTTGGTCCGACAAGCCGCGATATCGTTCGATGTTAAAAAACGAGTGGTTGCCACGCTCAGTGCTCAGTCAAGCGACGTTCCCGCGGGCAGATACGAGTTCGCCATTTACCAATGGCGGTTTCTTGGGATCAAAGAGGATTTGGTCCTGCGGCCAATCGCTTCCTCCGAAGCGGTCACATCACATCTTGGCCGCCTACTTGAAAATGCGGTCGACGCCGAGCCTAGTGATCGGGGAGACGGCGGCTCTCCCGTGTGGGAGGAACTGGACGCACAGCATTACAATCTCTGGTTCGAAGCGCGAGAGAAACATCGGCAACGGACTCAGGAATTGGCGGAGTACCGTAGAGAAAGCCTGTCAACGAGTCACCGTGCACGAATAGAGCTTCTTGAGGAACAGCTCAAACAGGCTATCAATGACAAAATACAGAAAATGCGCCATTCTCAAATCGCTGCTGCCGAGACAGACTATGCTCGGCACATCCAGGACTTAGACATCGCCATGGAAAGGGCGGAACTGACCGCCGAGCCGGTGGCGTACGGAGTGATCCACATCGTGGGGGATGCGTCTCATGACGAGTAACTACGATAACATACGTAATGATGAAAAGCGGAAGGAGGCTATTCTTGATAAGGCGCTCAAGCTCTTGGGCAAAATGTATTCTGACAGGACACATTTTGTCTTTGAGCTTCTGCAAAACGCTGAGGACGCCGGCGCTTCAAGAGTCCTGTTCCAACTTTTCGAAGACAAGCTCGAGGTCTGTCACGACGGTCGCCTTTTTGATGAGAAAGACGTGCGTGGCATCTGTGGGGTTGGTGAAGGAACGAAGGCTGAAGATCTTACACAGATCGGCAAATTCGGTATCGGCTTCAAATCTGTCTATGCATATACGACCACGCCTGAAATTCACTCAGGAAATGAAAGTTTCAGAATCGAGAACTATGTTCGCCCCTATGCCGTGCAGCAGCGGGAGATAGGGGACTCAGGGACCACCCTCTTCGTTTTTCCTTTAAACAAGGAGGATGTCGAGCCAGCAATCGCCCGTAGGGAAATCAGCGTAAGGCTTCGTAAGCTGAGCGCCAGGACACTTCTTTTTCTTCGAAAAATTAAGGAAATCGAATACAGACTGCCGGATGGGATGGATGGCGTTTATCTGCGGGACGTGGCTACTCGAGGTGGCGCAAGGGAAGTAACGGTTATCGGGCAGAACAACGGCAAGGATGAAAGCGAGAGCTGGTTGATATTTGAACGTCCGGTGGAGGTGCCTGACCCTGCCGAGGATTGCCCACGTCACGTCCCGGTCGAGATAGGTTTTCGCCTCGAGAATAACGAAAAAGAACACCGAGACGAGGTAGCAAGAGTCACGGATTCGAAGCTTGTGGTCTACTTTCCAACTGAAAAGGAGACTCGATTCGGGTTCTTGATCCAGGGACCATATAAAACCACACCGGCACGGGACAATATTCCGAAAGAGGACGATTGGAACGCAACACTGGTAGGTGAGACCGCTTGCCTTATCTCTGAAGTATTGCCTCAGCTCAAGGACCTTGGTCTCCTGAGTATCTCGCTGCTCGAAGCGTTACCAATAAGGATGGATGATTTCCCTCCAGGCAGTATGTTTTATCCGATTGTCGTCTCGGTTCGTGAGGCTCTCGCGGCCAAAGAACTGCTCCCCACAGATGATGGAAGTTTCGTTTCCGCGAGAAATGCAAAGATGGCAAGTGCTGAATGGTTAAGGAGACAATTACGTGAAGAGCAGCTTTCACTCTTATATAAAACAGAGTCTAAATGGATTAGTGGGGAGGTAACCGAAAGAGGGCGACATGACCTTTGGAAATATATCAGAGAAGAATTAGAGGTTGAAGAGATAACTCCTGATAGCTTTTCGCGTAAGACCGATTCTACGTTTTTCAAAAGTCAAACTGACCAATGGATGGTCGACCTCTACAGGCAGCTCTTGAACCAAAAGGCACTGTGGAAGAAAGGGGCAGGCTCCTATTGGGATAGCGACGGCCCGCTAAGGAAAAAGCCCTTTATACGTCTGGAAGATGGCTCCCATGTGAGACCGTTCGACGATGATGACAGGCCAAACGCATATGTTTCCACTGTAAGAGCACCTGACTCGGTATTGCCAATTGTAAAAGCCGAGATAGCAAAGGATGATGAAGCCCGGCGATTTTTATCTGATTTGAAAGTCCCAGAATTCGATATTGTGGCAGAAGTCATTGAGCATGTGATGCCAAAATACACATTGACGACGCTTCCCACACTTGATGAGCATCAGCGTGACATTGAAAAAATAACTGAAGCTTTCAAGACAGACTCTCAAGAGAAACGAGCAAGGTTAAAGAGAACCCTCCAAGAGTCGCCCTTTGTTCTGGTAGGATCGCATACTTCCGGTGATGTCATCTACCGAAAACCCAATGACCTTTATTTTCAGGACGACACATTGGAAATGTATTTTTCAGGGAATACTGAGGTTGGTTTTGTCAGCTCCGTCTATCAAGGTACAGTCTTGGAAATTTTAAAGGACATCGGTGTCAGCGAAGACGTTCGGATTCATAGGAAATCACCAGATTATCGAGGGGTTGTAAAGATAAGGGATTGGCATGGTTCTCATGAACGAGGATTATGTGGCTTTGACCCCGATATTCAAGTCGAAGGGTTAGCCTACGCCCTTAAATCGGCGACCATTGAGAAGAGCGTTTTTATTTGGAACTGCATTGCGATCCCGAACGCCGAGTGCATACGAGGGACGGTTGAACGATCATCCAGGCAAACATATGAGAATAGCAGCAAAGAAGAGCGCGTATCAGAATCATTCGGCTGTCTTCTAAGGCAAAGCCAGTGGTTACCCGGAACCGATGGACAATTACATTATCCCAGCGAACTTTGTCTCAATGACCTTCCTGATCAACTTGAGCGCAATGAAAAACTGGCCGAAATGCTCGGGATGAAAAAGGACGTTGTCGCTAAACTGGCCGAAGAAGCAGGTATCCCAACTGAGGATATTGATCTTTTAAGGAGGTACCCCGAGGAATTTAGCCAATGGAAGGCACAGATGGTTGCACGGGAAGAGAAGCCGGTATTTCCGACAAGGACGGTAACGAATCCGGAACGCCGGCAAGAACGGATTACAGAACAGCTCGCCGATGGCCCTAAAAAGGAATACGAAGATCGCGAAAGAAGCGTTCGGACGACCAGGCGCATTATCGACCCCGCACTATGGCTGAAGGAACAGTACACCAACGACGACGGCCAAATGGTGTGTCAGATCTGTAAAGAGGAAATGCCTTTCAGAAAGCGTGATGGTCAATACTATTTTGAAGCTGTTGAAGCGTTCTCCCATGATTATATGCCCATGGAGCACGAGGCGCAGTTTCTGGCCCTATGCCCACTTTGCGCGGCAATGTACAAATAGCTTGTCAAGAAGGATGAAGCGGCCATGGCCGACCTGAGAAAGGCTTTGCTGGAAATGGACTCATTGGAGGCCCCATTGCGACTCGGTGATTTGGAAACCACCATTCAGTTTGTCGAGACCCATCGCTACGATGTAAAAACGATTCTCGAGGAAATTGGAATAGCCTCAAAAGACAATATTGGTGAGAAAGCATGACCACGCATCTCTCAGTACGGTTGGCATGGCATGACCGGGCTTGGGATGGTCACGTATGTGACCTGCCACACCTCAACGCTCACTGCATTGTCCACCAACACATACGTGACTCGCGGAATGATGAAAAGGAGCGCGGAGCTGCCGGCAAACCTCTCGTCGAGTTGGACGGATGGTTGCCTCCATGCTCCCGTGATCCAGCCGCTTACGCCGAAAAAGGGTTTTCCATAACACATCAGGACCCGCTTGAGTTTCGCAGGCTACCAGCGGTCTCAGAAGACATCCCTCCCTATTCATCGTGTCCAGCTCCATACCGCTGGATGCGCGAGGAATTTTTCCAGGAGGTCTGCGAAGCGGAAAACATATCCCTTCGGGGGCCGGATAATCCGCGAAGTAACGGTTGGGTATTTGAGCCGGACCGTCAGCGGGAGCTTCTGAAACGATTCTGGGGAAAGTTGGAGCCAAAGAAATCCTTAGTCTTCTACTACTGCAATCATGGGAATCCACTCGACGAGAACTCGCCGCGCATTGTTGTGGGTGTCGGAAGAATCGCTAAAGTTGGGCCTCAGCTCTATTTTGGCACAACCCCTAAGTACCAGGATCAATATCCGGTTTGGTCCCGCCGTATAACCCAGTCATACCCTGACCAGGGAGTGCGCATCCCTTATCAAGAATACCTACGGGATGGCCATTGCACGGACGATATCATCTGCCGGGTCCCACGGAGTGCTCTTCTTCCATTCTCCTACGGAGCGGAGCATGTTTCCGACGATGTTGCGGTCGCCATCATTGAGCGAGTTATCCAGTGCGTGGAGCGCGTCAAGGCTGAGGGACACATCGCTGGGGATTGGGAACGACACCTCGACTGGCTCAACGATGTACTCGCAGAGGCCTGGACCGGACGGGGTCCATTTCCCGGTGCCGGCAGCGTGCTCCAGTATCTCGGCTTCTCAAAGGGAACTTCGTTTCAGCGTACCGTCCTTGCACCTATGGCGGGTCAGGGCAAGAATCCCTGGGAATTTGTCCTCGCAATTCTTGACGGGAAAATCGAACCGGACAAGGGTCCTTACAAAGCCGGGCTGCTCAAGGCAAGAGATCGTTGGGGGCTCCTCAAATCCCGCCATGCACTCTTGACCAAACTTGCACGCTTTGAGTTTTTACCAGACCAGGTCCAACGGATTGCAAATCCAGACCAGCGGGCTGCGAGTGGCATCGACGCTACCGAGGACGATCTGGTTGCCAACCCGTACATACTTGCGGAGAGCGACCTTGGGACAGTGGATTCAGACCCCGTGGCTTTGGAAACGGTCGATCACGGCCTGAGACCCGAGGGGAACGCCGCATTATTCGCCGACGATGACGAAGTTGCCCACGACGATAGACGCCGGGTTAGGGCTGTGGGAGTAGCGGTCCTTCAAGATGCTGCGAACAGTGGGGACACGGTCCTGACCTTCGGAGACCTACTGAACCGAATTATCAACCGTTTTCCAGAACGCCGAGCGTGCCGACCAGACCGGGAGATCGTGCTGGCCGAGATGGATTTTTATCATAGACTCCTCTGGACGTCTATCGACTCCGATCCTGAGCTGGTTGCGCTCAAGCACCTCCAGTCGCTGGAACAGGTCATCGCCTCCATGATCAGGAGGCGGGCTAAAAAGGTGAATCCTGCAGCAGATCCCCCGATTGACTGGCTTGGCGCGCTGAAGAGGCTCTTTGGTGAACCGAACACCGAGCGTGAGAGAGTGGCTCTGGACGAGAAACAGACTTCACTCGGCACGTTGTTCTCTCGAAGACTGAGTGTTCTGACGGGAGGAGCCGGCACCGGCAAGACATCGGTCCTCAAGGTATTTCTCCAGGAATTGGTCCGTGCCGAGGGGCGGCATCCGATACTCTTGCTGGCCCCTACCGGGAAGGCGCGTGTTCGCCTCTCAACGAAGACCGAGCGCAACGCAATGACCATCCACCAGTTCCTACTGAAGCAGGGCTGGTTCGTGCCGGATATATTCGTATTAAAGCAACAGAACAATCAAAACCTCTACCAGGCGACCACGGTTATCATTGACGAGTGTTCGATGATCCCAACGGACCTCTTTGGGACGTTGCTGCGCGCTCTTGACTCCGGCCCGTTGAGTCGTCTGATTCTTGTGGGTGATCCTAACCAGCTACCACCAATTGGCCCGGGGAGGCCCTTTGCTGACATAATCGAGTGGCTGTATAGAGAACGCCCCGAGTGCATCGCTCCTCTCAGTGTTTGTATGCGGACTGACGAGGACCAGGACTCGCCCGCCGAAGAGAGCGTCGCGCTGGCTTTGGCCGACGGTTACCGAGCTGCTGTCGTCAGTCCCGGAGACGATGAAATCCTGGCCGCGGTCTCACGGGGCCAGTCGATGGGCGACCTTGATGTCGTGTTCTGGGACGACCACGATGATCTGCTTGCCAAGCTCAAAGGGCGGATGGCGGATATCCTCGGCATCCGAGACGGCGACTACGAGAGCTTTAACCGGTCGCTTGGGATCGATAATAAGGACTGGATTCGCAGCGAGGCGTGGCAAATCCTCTCACCTACGCGTGCGCAGCACTTCGGCACTGACGATCTAAACCGCCTGATCCAGCGAGAATATAAGGCAGGACTCCTCCGGAAGTCGCAAAGCCAGTGGAGTAAGATGCCGCGTCCTTTCGGTGAGTATGAGATCGTGTGGACCGACAAGGTTATGCAGGTTCGCAACCGAAGTAAGGATGGATGGGCCTACCCCAAGGGAAGTGGGCTGGACTACGTCGCCAACGGCGAGATCGGAATTGTTTCTGAGGCTTTCAAGAGGAAGGAAGGCAGCGATGTCCTTGCCGCCGTTTTTTCTACGCAAGCAGGTGCCTCCTATCGGTACTACCGCGGCCAGGTCGACGAATACCTCGAACTTGCCTATGCGTTGACGGTCCATAAGGCGCAGGGGAGCGACTTCGAGGTGGTTTTCCTAATCATCCCGCAGAAAGCTTCGACCTTGTCGCGAGAACTGATCTATACGGGCCTCACGCGGTTCCGCCGCAAGCTGGTCCTCCTGATCGAGAAGGACATTGAGCCTCTCCGCCGTCTACGCAGCCCGGACTGCTCGGACACCCGGTTGCGAAACACTCACATGTTCACGCTGGCCCTTCGACCGGATGATGTGAAGCGGCCGCACCTGGAGGCGCTCATCCACCGCACGCGGAAGGGGATTGCTGTCCGCTCGAAGAGCGAGGTCGTTGTGGCAGACGTGCTGGATGCGCTTGGGATCAGCTACGACTACGAACAGCCGCTTTTCTCAAGGACGGACCCGAAGGATTTCCGGCTTCCAGACTTCACGGTCAGCTTCGAGGGCGACGTTTTCTATTGGGAGCATCTTGGAATGCACAGCGTGCCCAGCTATCGCGAGGCGTGGGGACGGAAACAGAAGTGGTATGAGGAAAACGGCTTTGCGGATCGATTGATCACATCCCAGGATGGTCCTGATGGGAGCATCGATGCGGCCGCGATTGAGAAGGCCGCGCGACAGCGCATCCTTGAAGAATAGCCTTTGGGGAAATTGGTCTTAACCCCGCTTCCGGTTCGCCGGGAACGGCCTGCTCTTTGATAACTCGTTTAATATTGAAGGCTTACGACTCAAGGGTCTGATGGAGAATGGTTATGAAGAGGGTTGCACACGGGGAGCCAATTTTTCTTGTAATCACTGGAACAAATCTGGCCTCACCAAGTCTTTTCAAACTCTTTTCATTTTCAGTTGTCAATTCCCCCGGGTGCCATTAACCTTTTGGTATGCGTAGAGCAAGGTTGACATGGCCGGGGGCCTGCCACCACGTAATGGCCCGGGGAATCAATGGCATGAAAATTTTTGGAACGATTCGTTTCAAGCGGCGTTTATTGGAATTGCTGCACCGGCAACGGGAAGTCATGCGAATTCCGGTTTACGCCTGGTGCGTTATGGAAAATCATTACCATTTGATATTACAGAACCAAAGCGGCCGCATGTCTGAATTCATGAAGCGGGTGAATGGCCCTTTCGGCCAGTATTTCAGGTACAAAACAAAAAGCGGCGGTGTGGTTTTCCAGGGTCGGTTCAAGTCGTTGCTGATTCAAGATAATCATTATCTTGCTCAAGTGATCCGCTATGTTCTGCAAAACCCGGTAAGAGCGGGAATTGTAAGTAAAGTGGAATCCTACCGCTGGTCAAGTGCCAGCTGCTACTTCTCGCATTCAAAAGAAAAATCGTTGGATACAGAGTTCGTCGAGCAGCTGTTTTCCAGTCGTGAGCAACTCTTTGCCGATTGCGCGAAAAAGATCGATGAGCCGGCAGTTTTCTCGACCCTGATGGGGCCTTATATAGGCGATGAGTCATTCGCCAAAGAGGCTGAAGAACAGGCGAATAGGAGAAAAGAAGCCTGGAGCGATGAGTATCGCCGAAGTAGTGACGGCTTTTTCCAGCCCGTATATGCGGCGGAACATGAATTCAAGCTCTGTTTTGGAGTACATCCCAAAGATATCGATTGGCGGCGGGTTAGTGGAAAGCGGTTGCGTGGAGAATGGCTTGTCTGGTTGCGGGAACGGTGTGGATTGACCTACCGTGAGATCTCGCAAATGGGCCTGTTTGCGGATCTGCAATTCTCATCTCTGGGCGCTGTTTACCGCGACACCCTGAAACGTCGAGAGCAGGAATGATCCAAAAACCCGTATTTACATGTTTACAAGCACCGTCCCCAATGGGATACTGAATAGGAATGGGAATTGCAACCGATATTATTCTGCTGATCGTGGCCGCTTTCTTTTTCGGTCTGTTGTTGCAGCGACTCAATCAGCCCATCATTCTGGGTTACATCGCCGCCGGAATTTTATTGGGGCCCCATACCGGAGGCTTAACGGTCTCAAATATCCACGAGATCGAGCTGCTGGCCGAAATCGGTATCGCCCTGCTGTTGTTCGCCTTGGGGCTCGAGTTTTCTCTTAAAGATCTGAAGCCCGTCAAGTGGGTATCCATCGTGGGCGCGCCGCTTCAAATGGTACTGACCGCATTGTTGGGTTACGGCATTGCCCGCTTCCTGGGACTGGACTGGAAAGCTTCGCTATGGCTTGGCGCCCTGGTTTCCCTCTCAAGTACCATGGTGCTGCTGAAGACGCTGATGAACCAGGGCTGGATGGGTACGCTCTCGAGCAAAGTCATGATCGGGATGTTGATTGTCCAGGACCTGGCCGTGGTTCCCATGATCATCATCCTGCCCAAGTTGGACAACCCCTCCGGGGGCTTGTCGGCCATCGCCTTCGCCGCGGTCAAGGCATTTCTCTTTATCGGCGGAATGATTGTATTGGGAACTCGATTGCTGCCGCGCCTGCTGGCCCATATCGCCAGGCTCAATTCACGGGAGTTGTTTCTCTTGGCCATAACCGCCATCGGACTGGGCGTGGGTTACGTCACCCACCTGGTGGGATTGTCATTCGCCTTCGGTGCCTTCGTGGCCGGCATGGTGTTGAGCGAATCAGATTACGGTTACCAGGCTTTCAGCGAAATCATCCCCCTGCGCGACCTTTTCGGACTGTTGTTTTTTACCTCCGTGGGCATGCTGTTCAACCCGGCGTTCTTTGCTAGTCACATCGAGCAGATCCTGCTGCTGGTCCTGATCATAAGTGTCGGCAAAGGCTTGATTTTTGCCGGCGTATCCAGGTTGTTCAACTACCGCAACGTGATCCCGCTAGCCGTGGGGCTGGGTCTCTTCCAGGTAGGTGAGTTTTCCTTTATCCTGGCAAGGGTTGGAATCGCAAACGGATCGATCAGCCATGAACTCTATAACCTGGTCTTAACCGTAGCCATCCTGACCATGATATTGACCCCCCTGGTTTCCGGCCGCACCGCAAAGTTATATTCACTGAAAAAACGCTGGTTCCGCCACGAGAAGCTTGAGTGCTTTAATGTGCGCGAAAGCGGTCTGAAAGGTCACGTAGTGATCGTGGGAGCCGGCAGAGTGGGTTTTCAGATTGCCCGAATCCTGGAGCGGATGCACATCCCGTTCGTGGCGGTTGAATTGGATCACAATCGCTTTGAAAAGGCCAAGAACACTGGGATGGCGGTTATTTTCGGTGATGCCGGCCAGGAAACCGTCCTTGAAGCCGCCTGCATCCACAATGCGGCTTTGCTGGTTTTAACCATTCCCGGTCAGGTTACGGCCGGAGCGGCCGTGGTTCAGGCGCGGCGCATGAACAAGGATATTGAAATCGTGGCCCGCGTTTCCGCCATTGAATATTTCAAAGAATTAAAAGAGCTGGGTGTATCCGAAGCCGTGTTGCCGGAGTTCGAGGCCGGTCTGGAGATGACCCGTCAGTCACTGCTGCGCCTTGGCGTCCCGGCAACTGAAATTCAGCGTCATACCAATGCGGTTCGTGAAGAGCTCTACGCGGAATTGCACGAGAACAACCCCAACTACCGCACGTTGTCTCAATTCAGAAACGCTGAACAGCAATTTGACCTGGAGTGGATCCGCCTGGATATGGATGCGAAAATCGCTCACCAGGCGATCGGCGAAAGCGGTATTCGGGCTTCAAGCGGTGCTTCCGTGGTCGGCGTGGTACGCGACGGACAACTCTTTATCAATCCCGACTCCGATTTTGTCTTGTTGCCGGATGACTTGGTTGCCGTAATCGGTGACGCGCAATCCCGTGAGGCCTTCAGCAACATGGCTGCTGATCCATCGGAGAGAGAATGCCGCGCGGAAAATGAAGTGCCGCGTGATTCTGAACCTCACCTTTGAGATGGCCGCGCAAAGAGAAATGAACAGGGGGAACCCCGGCGCTGAGCTCAATCTTTCTGGAATGGTGTGCGAGAAAAAGAGAGAAAGTTCTTTGCCTTTATTCAGTCGTTTCGCCGTATTGGCCGGCCTAACCTGTTTTTCGCTTGTGGTGCTGTTGGCGGTTTCGGGCCACACCCGCTCCGTCCCCGCGCGGATTGTTTCGCTGTCTCCCAACGTTACGGAAATCCTTTTCGCACTGGGTGTCGGAGACCGGGTGACAGGCATATCCCGCTACTGTGACTATCCTCCCGGGGCGGTTGGCCTGCCCCGCGTGGGCGGGTTGGTTGATCCCGATTACGAAGCCATCATTTCATTGCAACCGGACCTGGTCATCCTGCTCACTTCGCACGACAGCGCCGCGCGTGCACTGAGAAAACTGGGGATTTCCACGCTCAAGGTTCCCCATCGAACCATTGATGATGTACACCAATCGATTCTGCGAATCGGGCGAGTGTGCGGGGTTTCCGAGCGGGCCGGATCGTTGGTGAGCGCATTGAAACGCAGGACAAGGGCCGTCAGCTTTGCCGTTGCCGGGCGCCCGCGGCCGCGCGTGTTGCTTTGCATCGGCCGCAGCACCTCTTCATCCCACTTGGGAGCCATCTACGTGGCGGGGCGGGATGGGTTTTTCAGCCGGATTATCGACCTGGCCGGAGGAGGAAACGCATGCGTCGAAGGGCGCGCGGCCTTTCCCCGCATCTCAGCCGAGGGTGTCATCCGCTTGAACCCCGAGGTGATCGTTGACCTGGTCAACATGCGCGGAGATGCCGCGCTGCCGGAAGCGGAACTGGAAAAGCAATGGCAGTCACTGGCGGGGGTCTCGGCCGTACTCAACAAACGGGTTCATGTGTGGACCGATACCCAGGGTTTGCGGCCGGGGCCCCGTTACGCGGAATTCCTTTATCGCCTGGCATCCTTGCTGCACCCGGAGGCGGATATCCCGAAACCCATGCCATGATGCCACCGGCATTAGAGATCGAGTCCCTTTCCTTTTCCATCAACGGCGCGTCCATACTGAAGGATATCCGCGTCACCATCGGCTCCGGCGAGAAATGGTCCATTATCGGCGCCAATGGCGCGGGCAAATCCACCCTGCTCAAGTGCCTGCTGCGCATCCACCCGGATTGGACGGGAAGCGTTCACCTGTTTGGGCGTTGCCTGGACGATTATTCCCAGCGCAACCTGGCCCGAAAGGTGGCTTACGTGCCCCAGCCCGGTGACGACCAGCGTTTCCCCTTTACCGTCCGTCAGTTCGTGGCCATGGGGCGCTATGCTTATTCCGGCATGTTCGCCACGGCGCATAAAGACGATGATGCCGTGGTCACCCGGGCCATGCAACAGGCACGGATTCTGGAATTCGGCGACCGGACCCTTGACACACTCAGCGGCGGCGAGCGGCAGAAAGTGTTTATCGCGGCCGCCCTGGCCCAACAGGCGGATCTGTTGCTTCTGGATGAGCCCACGGCTTTCCTGGATTACCGCCACCAGGCAGAGGTTTCGCGCATTTTGGGAGAGATCAACCAGCATAACGGAGCCACCATCGTAGCCGTAACCCATGATGTGAATGCAGCGATTCTGACAGACGGCCTCGTGCTGGCGTTAAAGCAGGGCAACATGGCCTGGATCGGACCGGCGGCGGATCTGACGCAGCCGGGAAGGCTGGAAGATATTTTTAACACCTCTTTCCGGCTTATCGAGGATCCGGTCACCGGGCGCAGACTGGTGGTGCCGCAGGAGGCGGGGCAATGAAACGCTTCGGCGCATTGCCGGTCTTTGCCTTGGTATCCCTTGCCGTGCTTGCGGCGGCGCCCCTGGTAGGAGGCGGAGTTAGCCTGGATGTCGTGTTTCATCCGCTTCCGCGCGACCCGGCCTCCATGATCTTCTGGCAGATCCGCTTGCCGCGGGTGTTGCTGGGTTGGGTCGCAGGGGCCGGCCTGGCCGCTGCCGGCATGGTGTTTCAGGCTATTTTCCGCAATTCTCTCGCCACTCCCTATACCCTCGGGGTTTCCGCCGGTGCCTCCCTGGGAGCGGCTCTGGGCATGCGCCTGGGACTGGGAGGGTTGTTACTGGGGTTTTCCGTCATGAACCTGAGCGCCATGGCCGGCGCCCTGATCGCCATCGGCCTGGTTTACGGACTGACCCGGTTGCGGCGCGAGTGTTCAACCGCCACCATGCTGCTGGCCGGGGTGGCGGTAAACTTCCTGTTTGCCAGCCTGATACTGTTGATCCAGTACAGCGCGGATTTTTACGATACATTCCGCATCCTGCGCTGGCTGATGGGGGGGTTGGAAATGGTGGGTTTTTCCGCCCCCCTGCGTGCGCTGATTGTGGTGGCCCCGGTTGCCCTGGTATTGGCATTGATGTCTTTCGAGCTCAATCTGTTGACCATCGGCGAAGAGCTGGCGATCAGTCGCGGCATGGCCGTGGCCCGGGTACGCTCCGTGCTGTTTTTCCTGGTATCTTTAATGGTTGGCGTTGTGGTTTCCATCTGCGGACCGATCGGCTTTGTGGGCCTGATGTGTCCCCACATTTGCCGCCTGATCGTGGGCGCGGACCACCGGCGCTTGCTTCCGGCGACCCTCCTCTTCGGGGGAGCGTTCCTGGTGGTCTGCGATACGGCGGCACGTACGCTGTTTGCCCCCACGGAACTTCCGGTTGGCATTTTTACAAGTCTTTTGGGAGGGCCGTTCTTTCTCTGGCTGTTGTTAAAACCTTCCCGCGCAGGCACTGCGGCGGTCTAGCCGGATAAAGGGGGCGGATAACAAGGAGATTCTTTCATGAATATTGAAGATACGGAAGTAATTGAAACCGGGTGCCCGTCCGTGGGCAAAGGATACGTGCATGTCTATACCGGCGATGGGAAAGGCAAGACCACGGCTGCGATGGGATTGGCGCTGAGGGCGGCCGGGGCCGGGCTGCGTGTGTTTATCGCCCAGTTCATTAAATCGGGACGCTACAGTGAGATAAACTACTTAAAAAAGTGCGCGGGGGATATTGTTGCGCGCCAGTATGGCAGCGGCTGCTGGTTGCGTGGGAAGCCATCGCCTGAGGATGTACGCCTGGCTGGGAACGGCCTGGAGGAAGTGCGCCGGATTATCCGGGAAGGAGAGTACCAGGTCGTCATCCTGGACGAGGCTTGCGTGGCTGCCTGGTTCGGCGTGTTACAAGTGGATGATCTGCTGGATTTGATCGACAATAAGCCCCCGGGAGTGGAGTTGATCTTTACCGGGCGCAAGGCGGACCCTCGCCTGATTGAGAAAGCCGACCTGGTGACGGAAATGCGCGAAATCAAGCACTATTACCGGCAGGGAGTGGAAGCCCGCAAAGGTATCGAAAGCTGAAAAAAACACTTTTTCAACTTCTTCCCTCTCCAACTCTCCAACTTTCCCCAAATTTGCCTTGTCGCGTCAACCGTGATACACTGAGCAAACCGGTTCCCGTGGAAAAATTCGCCCACGGAGCGACGGCAGGGGAGTCGGGGGGATTACCTTTATGCAATTGCGCCAGCGTTTTTCTTTGCCGAAAATAGACATCCCGGCCTGGAAATGGCCGGCACGTTCTTCTGAAACTCATTCTTTTCCACCGTTCCGGATCGGTGACCTGGAAGTTCCGGTCCCGATTGTTCAGGGTGGAATGGCAGTGGGGATCTCACTTTCCGGCCTGGCTTCCGCCGTGGCGCGCGAAGGTGGAGTGGGCGTGATCGCCGCCACCGCCATCGGCATGACTGAAAATGATTACTTTCAAAACGGCCGCGAGGCCAACGCCCGCGCGTTGACCCGTGAAATCCGCCGCTTCCGTGAAGCGGTAACGGGCGTATTGGGGATCAACATCATGATGGCGGCCGACGATTTCGACAACCTATTGGATGTATGCGTGCGCGAAAAGGTGGATATCGTTTTCCTGGGAGCCGGCCTGCCGATCCGCGGCATTCCCGTGGCCCGGTTGCGCCAGGCCGGTGTCAAAATAGTCCCCATTGTCAGCTCAGCCCGTGCCGCGCGCCTGATCTTTTCCTATTGGCAAAAAACGTATTCCGATCTTCCCGACGCCGTGGTGGTGGAAGGCCCGTTGGCCGGCGGTCACCTGGGCTTTACCGCCGATGATCTGGGAAAGAAAGAAAACCGCTTGGAAAACCTGGTGCCGACCGTGATCCGTGAACTGGAGGCTTATCGCGAAAACGATGGTCTCCCCATCCCGGTGATCGCCGCGGGTGGTATTTACACCGGCCGCGACATTCACCGCTTCCTGCGCATGGGCGCAGCCGGCGTGCAGATGGGAACCCGCTTCGTGGCCACAGATGAATGCGATGCGGCCGACGGATTCAAGCAGGCATTTGTGTCCGCTTCAGAGAAAACCATTCGCATCATAGAAAGCCCGGTGGGCTTGCCGGGCCGGGCGCTGGACGGTGAGTTCTTTGAACGCCTCAAAAACAATGCCGCGGGCTCGACCCGCTGCGTGTGGAAATGTTTGAAAAGCTGCGGAGCGGAAAAAGCGCATTACTGCATTTCTCTGGCCCTGAACGCCGCCCGCAAGGGCGATTTGCGCCGGGGTTTCGCTTTTGCCGGCGCCAATGCCTGGCGCGTGAACCATATCGTACCCGTGCACAACCTGGTGCGGTCCCTGGCGGCTGAATACAGCGTGGCCCTGGGCGACCTGGCCGCTCGTTTGCGCAAAGAGTATGAAAAGGCCCATGACCGCATCACTGAGCTGCACCACGATTACATCCGGGCGCGGGACACGGCCCTGGCCGACCTGAAACGCAAATACGGCCCCATGGTAACGCGAAAGAGTGAATGTTTGCGCAAAGAGTTGGCTGCGGTCCAGGAACGCCTGGCTGAAATCAAGGCGGAATACCTGGCCCACGTTCGCAAGCTCCAGGCCACGGTCGCCCAACTATCCCCGCAGCGCTTCAACTGAACTGGGGACGGTGCTTGTAAGTATGTAAATACGGATTTTTGGATAACCAGAGTTGAAAAGTTGCAGATTTGGAAAGTTGGAGAGTTGGAACACTGCCTCTTTGCTTGCCAAATACTTTATCACAGAGCTGCCGGTTTCATTATCACCGTTCGGCTGGAATCGGAAAATGTTGACGGGTACCGTGGAAGCATGATGCGGGAACGAATAACGAACCAGCGCCGGAAAAACGAGCGGGCGGCGGTTTCCGAACAGAAAACCCTTCTCTGGCGAACCTCGTTTCTATCTTTTGGAGGCACCGATCATGACACGAACCACACGCATTTTTGTTTTCCTGCTGATTGTTTTCCTGCCGCTTTGCGCGCAGGAAAGTGACAGCCTGTGCGGCCATTGGCAAGGCGAGATCCAGCTGCCTGGAATCGCACTGGAAATCCAGGTCAGCCTGGAGAAAAACCCCCAGGGTGAATGGAAAGGAAGCATTACCATTCCCCTGCAGCAAGCCAAAGATATTCCCCTGGAGAAATTCGCCATAGATGGTGATTCCGTCCGTTTTGCCATCAGCGGTGTTCCCGGCGAACCGGTTTTTTTCGGCACGCTTGAAAACGAAGGCTCCCGGATTGAAGGCACCTTCACCCAGGGCGGCCAGGAATTTTCTTTTCAGATGCACCGCGCGGATGACCCCCTGGTCATGGCCAGAAAGGCACTGAAAGGCTTTGACGAGGTCATTAATCAGGGATTGGAGAGCCTTAGTGTTCCCGGCGTGGCCATGGCGGTTGTGCGCGACGATGCCCTGGTCTTTGCCGGCGGTTACGGCCTGCGTGACCTGGAAAACAAGCTGCCCATGACCGCAGATACACTGCTGGCAATCGGCTCATCTTCCAAGGCGTTTACCACCTTTGCCCTGGGTGTATTGACGGACCGGGGCCGGATGGAATGGGACCAACCGGTACGCGAATATATCCCCTGGTTCCAGTTGATCGACCCAGTGGTAACGGAGCGCTTGACTCCCCGTGACCTGGTGACCCATCGTTCCGGCATGCCCCGCCACGACCTGGTATGGTACAACAACAAGACTGCCACCCGCGAAGAACTGGTGCGCAAAATGGCTCACCTGGAACTGTCCCGGGATTTGCGCCAGGAATTCCAGTACAACAACCTCATGTTCCTGACCGCCGGTTATTTGCTGGAGACCCTGACTGGAAGCTCCTGGGAGTCTTCCATCCGCGATTTGGTGTTTTCGCCCCTGGATATGAAACGCAGCAATTTTTCCGTGCTGGAATCCCAGAAAGATAATGATTTCGCCTGGCCTTACCGGGAACGGGACGGCAAATTGGAAAAGATCCCCTTCCGCGACATCACCACCGTGGGGCCGGCCGGCTCTATCAACTCATCGGTCAACGAAATGAGCCGCTGGCTGATGGTGCATTTATCCAACGGCAAGTACGACGGCAAAGCCATTGTCAATCCCGCGACCCTGGCGGACACGCACCGCTCGCACATGCCCACGGGAAATGACTCTTCAGATCCGCGCATCTCAGCCACCGATTACGGCATGGGCTGGTTTGTGGATCACTACCGCGGCCACCGGCGCGTGCATCACGGCGGCAACATCGATGGTTTTTCCTGCATGGTGGTGCTGCTGCCCGATGACGGCCTGGGTTTCGTGGCCATCGCCAACAAGAACGCGGCGTCGCTGCCGGAGTTGTTGATCCGCACTGCAGCCGACCGCCTGCTGGACCTGGAGCCCGTGGATTGGATCGCTGACGCGGCCAAGCGCAAAAAGGAACAGGCCGGCGAGGTCAAAAATGCGCAAGAAAAGAAAGCGAAGCGGCGGATTGCCGACACCCGGCTTTCCCATAAGCTTAAAGGCTACCTCGGAACCTATCACCACCCGGGATACGGCGACCTTGTGGTCAGCCGCCGTGGCAAAAAGTTGCAGTTTACATACAACGGCATAGAGACGGCCCTGGATCACTGGCATTACGACACTTTCAACGGCAGGGAAATCGATGATCCCACTTTCGCGGACATGAAATTGACCTTCCAGACCGATGCCAACGGCTTTATCTATCGTGTCAGCGCCCTCTTTGAGCCAATGACCGGACCCATCCTGTTTGACAAGCAGCCGCATGCGCGTTACCACGACCCTGAGTTTTTAAAGACCCTCACCGGTGATTACACGCTGATGGGTCAGAAGGTGACAATCGATTTGAAAGGTGAAGTGTTGACCATCCGCGCAGCCAACCAGCCCGCTTCAGAACTGGTTCCCGCCCTTGGCGATGAGTTTTTTCTCAAGGACGTAAAAATGATCCGCCTCAAGTTCATCCTGGACGAAACCGGAAACCCCACGGCCATCGAAATCTACCAGCCCCAGGGCACCTTCACCGCCGAAAAACTGGGGACGGTGCTTGTAAACATGTAAATACGGATTTTTGGATAAACAGAGTTGAAAAGTTGCAGAGTTGAAAAGGGAAGAAGTTGAAAAAGGTTGGCAGAGGGCGAGGGGCAAAGAAGGTGACCCGCCTTCGCCAAGGCTTCGGAGGGTAAGCAGGTGTCAGGACACATTCAGTCGGAAGCTTCAAGTCGAAAGTGGAAAGTAAGAGCAAAGCTGGCGAGAATCAGGAAGGGGTGAAGCATGCGAAGGAAATTGATCAAATGATTCAACCTGAACGAGTCCAGGTTTTGCGTGATGTTCCCGCGCGCAAAGGCCGCTACGTGCTGTACTGGATGCAGCAATCTCAGCGGGCACATTGGAACCATGCCCTGGAATACGCGATACGCAAGGCCAATGATGCAAACCTGCCGGTCCTGGTTGGCTTTGGCCTGGATGAAACGTTTCCAGAAGCCAACCTGCGCCACTTTACCTTCATGCTGGAAGGATTAAGTGAAACCGCGAACGATTTGCGCGCCCGCGGAATCGGTTTCATCCTGCGCCGCGGCAACCCCGGCCGGACGGCACTGGACCTTTCACGGGACGCCGCCCTGCTGGTCAGTGACCACGGTTACCTGCGGCATCAACGCGACTGGCGCGAAACCGTGGCCAAGCAAGCCCCCTGCCGGGTGGTCCAGGTAGAGAGCGATGCCGTGGTCCCGGTTGAAACCGCTTCCGGGAAAGCTGAAATCGGCGCCCGTACCCAGAGGCCACGCATCCACAAGCACTTGGACGACTTCTTGGTCCCCTTGAGTGAGAGCGTCCCGAAAGTCGCGTTCAAAATAAAGCTGGATAAAGGTCTGGACATCCGGAATACGGTTGGATTGCTGCAAAGTTTGAAGGTGGATTCCCTTGTGGGCGCAGTCGGCGAGCATTTCCCCGGCGGACGCTCCCAAGGCCTGAAACGGTTTCGGAAGTTCCTGAGTACCGAATTGGCCGACTACGCTGAAAACAGCCGGCGCCCGGAAAGAGATGCCACTTCGAAAATGAGTCCCTGGCTGCACTTCGGCCAGGTCTCGTCCCTGGAAATGGCCCTCCAGGTCCGAGAATTCCCCGAAACGATCGCTGAGCCCTTTCTGGAACAATTGGTGGTGCGCCGTGAACTGGCGGTCAACTTTACCTTCTTTAATCCGGAATACGACACCTATGCGTGTATCCCGGCCTGGGCACGCCAAAGCCTGGTAACCCGCAGCCGTGATTCAGAAGGAAATCATTACTCCATGCAACAACTGCAAGCAGCGGAAACCAGTGATCCTTATTGGAACGCGGCCATGCAGGAAATGCTCTTTACCGGCTTCATGCACACCTACATGCGCATGTACTGGGGCAAGAAGATCCTGGAGTGGACACGCGATCCCGAGGAAGCCTTCCACCGCATCCGCGAGTTGAACAACCGTTTTTTTCTGGACGGCCGCGACCCCAACTCTTTTGCCGGAGTGGCCTGGATCTTCGGCATGCACGACCGCGCCTGGCCGCCCCGCCCGGGATTCGGCAAGGTCCGCAGCATGACCGCCTCAGGCTTAGAGCGAAAGTGCGATATCGCTGCTTATGTCAGCCGTGTGAACGAATTGGAGTCGAAGAGTTGAAGAGGTAGGGGCGGTTCGCGAACCGCCCCTTGCCTGCCACTTGCCATTTTCTCCTCAGCATCTCAACTGCTTTCCCTCTCCAACTTTCCAACTCTTCAACTTTTCAACTCTGATTATCCAAAAATCCGTATTTACACGTTTACAAGCACCGTCCCCAGGGTTGCCACATTGACTTATTTCAGCGGTGTGGGCAAAATAAGAGAGAAACTGCATGAAGCATAAAACGGGATATGCCATTTTGGCCTGGTTTCTGCTTTTGGGAGCCGGTTTGTGGCTGATCCACGCATTTTTGCATTGGCGGTTTTTTTACGGCGGAAAGTTCTGGGATGTGCTGTTGTTCTCGGTGCCCGCGCATGACATGGTTGTGCGCCTGATCCTGGTCCTGGTGGCCCTGGCCATGGGCTGGGCATTTGCCATTATCCAGAGCCGTTACCGCCGCATGGTGGATGACCTGCAGCGCTCGGAAAAGATGTTTCGCGGGGTGTTTGACAACAGCCCCAGCGGCATGGCCCTCGTAGACACAAAAACCCAGCGTTTTTTGCGTGTCAACTCCAGGATGGAGGCCATCCTTGGCTATTCCAGCGACGAACTGACGCGCATGACCGTCATGGATGTGACTCACCCAGAGGACTGGAAAGAAGAGGCGTCCCACATCCGTGAGCACCTGGAGAAGGTTTCCGGCCGCTACGAATTCCAGAAGCGCTATATCCGCAAAGACGGCAGGGAGCGATGGGTCCAGGTGACGGGTGAGATAATTGGTCCCATTCAGCCTGGAGGACCCCGCACAGCCCTGGTCCTGGTGGCGGATGTTACCGAAAACCTGAAGGTTCTGGAACGCCTGAAGCTGAGTGAACGCCGTTTTCGCAGCATGGCTGAGACTGTTCCCCTGGGGATTCAGGAGATTGACCGACAGGGACGCATCGAATGGGTCAACCCCGCTTATTGCCGCATGTTCCAATGCACACCCGAAGAAGCGGTGGGAACGTTTATCTGGGATCATCTGCCCGATCCGGAGCCATTGCGCCAATTGTATGCCCTGCTTATGAAAGATGCACCAATACCAATGGAGTGGATCGGGCAGAACGTGGTGGGGGAGTCGACGGTCATTGATGTACGTGTCTACTGGGATTATCGTCGCGATGAAGATTATCGTGTGACCGGAGCCGTGGCCGTGATTGCGGATGTAACCGCTGAGAAACGCACGGACTTTCATTTGCGCCAGGCACGGCGCATGGAAGCGGTGGGTCGCCTGGCCGGGGGTGTGGCTCATGACCTGAACAACCTGTTGACACCAATCCTGGGTTACAGCGGATTGATGCGGGACCATTGCGACGAAAAAGTCAAACATCAGGAGGCGGTGGAAGCAATTTACCAGGCGGGCATTCGCGCCCGGGACCTGGTGCGGCGACTTCTGGCTTTCGGACGACGCCAGGCCATGGAGTTTACGGTCCACGACCTCAACGATGTGGTTCGCGGCATGGAAAACCTGCTGCGCCGCATCATCCGCGAAAATGTCGCGATTCGATTCCCTCTTTCAGACAAACCGCTGACGATCAACGCGGATTGCGTTCAGTTGGAGCAGGTTCTCACCAATCTGGCGATCAATGCCCAGGATGCCATGCCCGAGGGCGGAGAACTGACCATTGAAACCAGGCGCATGATTCTGGATGAATGTTATATCAGCAGCCATCAAGTAGTGAAAGCTGGACCCTACGCCCTCATGGCCGTGACGGATACGGGATGTGGCATGGATGAAGAGACCCGGGAACGGGTGTTTGATCCCTTTTTCACCACCAAGACGAACGGCGCGGGCACGGGTCTGGGTCTGGCAACCATCTACGGTGTGGTGAAACAGCACGGAGGGTACATCTGGGTTTACAGTGAGCCGGGCCGGGGCAGCACCTTCAAACTCTATTTCCCCCTGAAAGAGGATGTCTCTCCCGCCATGACGGCAGAGAAAAAACGGAGTACCCACAAGCAGTTTTCCGGCAATGAACAGGTCCTGGTGGTGGAAGATGACCCCATGGTACGCCGCCTGGCGGCCGGCATGCTGCGCCAACTGGGCTACCGGGTGACCAGCTCCGGGTCCGGCAAAGACTGCCTGGATAAGTGTGAAAAGATCGATTGCAGCCCCGACCTGTTGCTCACCGACGTGGTGATGCCGGGAATGACCGGGCGCGAGTTGTTCAACGCATTAAAGCAGCGATTTCCCGATTTGAAAGTGGTTTACATGTCCGGGTATACAGACAACGTGATCGTCCACCAGGGCATTCTCGATACGGGCACCGTGTTGCTGCAAAAGCCGTTTTCCATCTATGACCTGGCCGAACGCATCCGAACCGCCCTGGACAAAAAAGCAACCCCGGGTAACCAGTGAAAAGTCGATAGTAATAGCACGCCGGCAGGGGGTGAGAAAAAGAGAACAGATCGGAATAATGAATAAAGAATAAAAAACCCAAGTGATTTGCGCCTTTTATTCCTTCTTCCTTGTTCAGAGCCTGAAGGCAAGTGGCAAGAGACAATTGGCGAAGGTTCTGTGGCTTTTTTTTGGAACATTTGAATTTCGGTCATTTGAATTTGTTTCGGATTTAGAATTTGGGATTTCGGATTTTAATAATGGTATCAAGTGAAAGGTGAAAGGTGTACGGGCGGTTCGCGAACCGCCCCTTTCCAACTCTCCAACTCTTCAACTTTGATTATCCAAAAATCCGTATTTACATACTTACAAGCACCGTCCCCAGCTCGACAAGCACCGTCCCCAGCTCGATGTTGCAATTCGGCAACGTTGATGGTAAATTAAAGCGTGAGTCCGCCAAAAGGAAAGGTTCCGTCCAGTGTTGCTGAACCGCCCGCTGCGTTTTACCGTGCCATACTGGAAAGCATTTCCGACGGTGTGTTTACCGTGGACAGAAAATGGCGCATCACCTGGTTCAACGCCGCCGCCGAACGGATCACCGGCATCCCGCGCCTGGAGGCCACAGGGCGTTTCTGTCACGAAGTGTTTCGTTCCAGCTTGTGTGAAGATTACTGCGCCCTCAGGGAAACCCTGGAAACCGGAAATCCAGTTGTCCAACGCTCCGGATTCATTGTCAACGCCGACGGCCGCCGCATCCCCGTAACTGTGACCACCGCAGTGTTGCGAGACCGCAATGGGCGCGTGCGGGGGGGCGCGGAAACATTCCGTGACCTCAGTGAACTGGATGGATTGCGCCGCCAGCTGGAGAACCATTTCCGCTTTGGCGACATGATCGGGCGCTCCAACGCCATGCGCAAGGTCATGGAAATCTTACCGGCGGTGGCGGATTCCGTCTCAACCGTGCTCATCCTGGGCGAAACCGGAAGCGGCAAGGAGGTAGCGGCCCGCGCCATTCACAACCTGGGCCCGCGCAAGAACGGACCCTTCGTGGCCCTGAATTGCGCGGCATTACCGGATACCTTGCTGGAGGCGGAACTGTTCGGCTACCGTGCCGGCGCGTTTACCGGAGCCGCGAGGGATCGTACGGGAAGGATCGCTGTGGCTGAGAAGGGAACCCTGTTCCTGGATGAAATCGGGGATCTGTCGGCCGGTGTGCAGGTCAAACTGCTGCGCCTGTTGCAGGACCACACCTATGAGCCCCTGGGAGACCACCGCACCCGCAAAGCCGATGTGCGCATCATCGCGGCCACCCACCGCGACCTGGAAAACGCGGTCGAGGAAGGCCGCTTTCGCAGCGACCTCTACTATCGTATTCACGTGGTTCCCATCCACATTCCGCCCCTGAGGGAACGGCGGGAAGACATCCCCCTGCTGGCGGAGTGGTTCGTGCGCCGCTTCAATCACATGCAGGGCCGCCACATCCAGGGAGTGCATCCCGATGCCATGGTCTTGCTGATGGGATACCATTGGCCGGGAAACGTGCGCGAACTGGAAAACGCGATTGAGCGCGCGTATGTCTTGTGCCGGCAGGGGATGATCCTCTCTGAACACCTGCCTGCAGAAATCCGTTCCAGAGATCCGGTAGCCGTCGGTTCGGGACAAACCATCATCCATACCCGGCGCAGCGTGGAAGCCGCTACCATACGTACCAGTTTGGAAAAGCATAACTGGAACCGTGGCGCCGCCGCTGCTGAATTGGGCATTCACCGCTCCACCTTGTTTCGCAAGATGCGCGCCCTGGGAATCCGGGATGAGAAAGAAAGGATTCCCAAATGATGCAAAGCGGCAACAGGTGCGCCAAAGTTGTGTTGCATGTATGCAACATTAAATGCTTTGTGCAAGTTGATGAGAATTTGCTGAAATGTAGAAATATCGGGAAATAAGATCAAAATTTGGCATGAAAATGGATCCTGGCATGACAAATGCTTCTATCCAGTGTCTGCGAGCCGGGCGGCAAAAGCCGCCCGCCGCCGACCAAAAAGGAACGCCGCATGAACCTGGCAGTTAGTGTTTGGCAGGGACGCGTCGCGCCCCTGTTTGATGTCAGCCGCTGCTTCCTCCTGGCAAAGGTGGAAAGTGGGCGGGTGATGTCAAACCGGGAAGTGCTTCTGGAAGAGGTTGACCCGTGGGAACGGGTTCCCCGCCTGAGGGCGCTGGGCGTTACCACGCTGATCTGCGGAGCCGTGTCCAGGCAGTTACAGCACCAGGCCGCGGCGGCCGGGATCCACGTGATCCCCTTTGTCGCCGGCGGCGTAGAAGGCGTTGTCGACGCCTGGCTGCAAGGACGCCTGGAACGGGATGATTTCCGCATGCCCGGATGCGGCATGCGCCGCCGCCAGCGCGGCGGGCGGGGGAGGTGGCGTTCCTGAATTTTAGAAAAGGAGGTTGACAATGCCAGGAGGAGACAGAACAGGACCGAATGGAATGGGACCGATGAGCGGTCGTGGAGCCGGATTCTGCGGCGGATGGAACCGCCCGGGCTGGTCCAATCGCTTTGGCGGTTGGGGTGGTGGATTTTTCGGTGGTCGCCGCGGCGGCGGATTTGGTTTCCGCAACCGCGGTTGGGGTTACGGGTACGGACCCGCTTATATGCCCCAGGATTTGCCCCCGGCGCCATCCACAGCCGATGAAAAGCAATGGCTGCAGGAGCGCACGAGCCAGTTGGAATCTGAACTGGATTCGCTGCGCCGGCGCGTGGCCGCCATGGACGCAGACCAGAAGGAAACGGAATAGGCGGCGGAGGGTTCATCCCTCCGCCACCAA
>Ga0129302_1000464_pt1 | contig 30202 bp, 25 predicted proteins | sample BlaSprsedimmetaG_FD_94476 | JGI IMG/M metagenome (GOLD analysis project Ga0129302, IMG submission 94476) | Hot spring sediment bacterial and archeal communities from California, USA to study Microbial Dark Matter (Phase II) - Blank Spring... | ecosystem: Environmental > Aquatic > Thermal springs...
CCCAAACTCCCACCCCCCTTCTATTCGTGAAGATTAGTGTAAATTCGTGGTTTATCTTTAGGAGGAACAATGTCACTACAACCAGTTTTGATCAACGGCAAATGGCGCGCATCGGATGCGGTGGGCGAATTCGAAGCTATCAACCCATCGACGAAGACGGCGCTGCCGGAAACGTATCCCGTGTCGAGTGCAGCGGAGGCCGAAGCGGCGATCCACGCCGGGTATGAGGCGGCGGTCGCGTTGCGGAAGCTGTCGCCGGAAGCGATTGCGCGCTTTCTGGAAACCTACGCAGACGCTATCGAAGCGCGGGCCGAGGCGCTGGTCGAACTCGCCTATGCCGAGACCGCGCTGCCCAAGTCGCCGCGCCTGCGCGATGTGGAACTGCCGCGCACGACGGATCAATTGCGACAGGCCGCCGCCGTCGCCCGCGAGCGCTCGTGGTGTCTGGCGACGATTGACACGGCGCGCAATATCCGTTCGATGTATGGACCGCTAAACGGTCCCGTCGTCGTTCTCGGACCGAACAACTTCCCGTTCGCGTTCAACTCGGCGGCGGGCGGGGATTTCGCCGCGGCAATTGCGGCGGGCAATCCCGTCATCGCTAAAGCCAACACCGGGCATCCCGGCACGACGAGGCTCCTCACCGAGGCCGCGTTCGAGGCGATCCAGGCGACCGGTATGCCTCCGGCGCTGGTGCAATTGCTCTACCGCGTCAAGCCGGACGTCGGCTACCGGCTGGTGAGCCACCCGCTGGTCGGCGCGACCGGGTTCACAGGCAGTCGCGGCGCGGGCGTGCGCCTCAAGGAAGCGGCAGACAAGGCCGGTAAGCCGATCTACCTGGAAATGTCGAGCATCAACCCGATTTTCGTGCTGCCCGGCGCGCTGGAAGAACGGCTCGACGCCGTTGCCGGGGAGCTGTACGCATCGTGCTCCATGGGCGTGGGCCAGTTCTGCACCAAGCCCGGATTCGTCGTCCTGCTGCAAAACGACAAGAGCGAGACGTTCCTGAAGAAAGTCGCCGAGCACTTCCAAAGCCCGCCCGGCGTGCTGTTGGGCGCGAGCGGCGTGTGGACGATTGGAGATGCGGTCGAGAAGCTCCAGGTAGCAGGCGCGCAGCTCGTCACCGGCGGGCACGAAGTCGAGGGGCCAAGCTATCGCTACGCGAACACGCTTCTGCGCATCTCCGGCGATGATTTCCTCAAGCAGCCGCACGCGCTGCAAATCGAAGCGTTCGGCGTCGTGTCGCTCGTCGTCTTTGCGAAAGACGTCGCGCAGATGCAGGCCATCGCTGAATCGCTCGAAGGCAACCTCACCGGCTGCCTGTACAGCCACACCGACAGCGACGATGACGCGCTCTACGATCAAGTCGCGCCGATCGTGCGCACCAAAGTCGGGCGGCTGCTCAACGACAAGATGCCCACGGGCGTCGCCGTCAGCCCGGCGATGAACCACGGCGGCCCCTACCCCGCGACCGGACATCCCGGCTTCACCGCCGTCGGCGTGCCCGCGTCGCTGCTGCGTTTCGGCGCGCTGCACAGCTACGACGCCGTCCGCCCGCACCGTCTGCCGCCGGAGTTACAAGATAAGAACCCGACGGGGGCGATGTGGCGGCTGATCGATGGGGTGTGGACGCAGAAGGACGTCGAATAATGGAGCTTGCCGACCACGAATTCAAAACGAATAAACGAATCGGCGCCTGCTTAACGCGAGTCTCTGGTCAAGTCAAGACCTAAATTCGTTTATTCGTTTCCTGATTCGTGGTCGGCCTACGTGCCCAAACAGATACAAATATGCTGTTAAGCCAATGAACCTGCAAATTCGCACACTACGACCGGACGAATTACCGGCGTTGCTGAGACTGTACGAACACCTGCACGCCGCAGACGAACCGCTGCCGGATGCGGCGACGATCAAACAGGTATGGGATGAACTGTGCAACGACCCAAAGCTGCACTACCTCGTCGCAGAGACGGATAATGCACTGGTCGCGTCGTGCGTCCTGGCGATCATCCCCAACCTGACGCGGGGCGCGCGGCCCTACGGGTTGGTCGAGAACGTCGTCACGCACGCGGAATACCGTCGCCATGGCATCGGCACGGCACTGTTGCGCCACGCGCTCGCCGTCGCGTGGGAGCACAACTGCTACAAAGTGATGCTGCTCACCGGGCGGAAGGACCCAAGTGTGCTGCGGTTCTACGAAAAGGCCGGTTTCCGGCAAGGCGTGAAGACGGGGTTCATCGCTTACCCGGATGAAGGTTGAGTCAACGGATTGAACGGATGAAACGGAGATTGGCGTGGATGAAACGACGATCAACAATGTGTTCGGCGAGAATCTGAAGCGATTTTTGAAAATCGGCAACCCACGCGAAGGCTGGGACGCGGCGTTCCAGGCTATGGCAGCTCAGGGGGATGACGAGTGGCTTGACGGGGAATTGGGCAACACGTCAACGTGGGATGAAGAAGAATGGGAATAGCACCCCCAACCAGTCCAAGAAATTATTGGCAATTCATAATCTGCTCAATCTGCTTAATCTGCTGACAAAACAAGGAGTTAAATCGCTATGAAAATCGGCATCAGTTCGTACAGTTTCCACCGTTTGGTTGACGCGGGGGCAATGAGCCAGCTTGAGGTGATCCCCATCGCCAAGGACATGGGCTTCGACGTGATCGAGTTCTCGACGTTTCACCTGCCCGAAGGCGAGACCGCACTGACGTTTGCGCCGCAGGTGAAGGCGGAGTGCGACCGCGTGGGCATCGAGATCGCCAACTACACCATCGGCGCGGACTTCCTCAACGGGAGCGGGGGCGATTGGCAGGCCGAAGTCGAGCGGCTGAAGGACGAGGTGCGCGTCGCACAAATCCTCGGCGTGCCCGGTATGCGCCACGACGCCACGCGCGGCTTCGCGCCCGATTACGTGGGCGCGCGCGGCTTCGACGCCGCGCTACCCACGCTCATCCAGGGCTGCCGCGCCGTCACGGAATTCGCCGCCGGCCTGGGCATCAAGACGATGGTGGAAAATCACGGCTTCTTCTGCCAGGATAGTAAGCGCGTGGAGAAGCTCGCCAACGGCGTAAATCACCCCAACTTTGGCATCCTCATCGATATGGGCAACTTCCTCTGTGTGGACGAAGACCCGGCGCAGGCCGTAGCCCGGCTGATGCCCTACGCCTTCCACGTCCACGCCAAGGACTTCCACGTCAAGTCGGGGAACGAACCAAGTCCCGGCGAGGGCTGGTTCCAATCGCGGGGCGCAAACTTCCTGCGCGGCGCGATCATCGGGCACGGGAACGTCGCCATTATGCAGTGCCTGCGTATTATGAAGAAGGCCGATTACGACGGCGTGCTCTCGATCGAGTTCGAGGGCATCGAAGAGCCGCTCAAGGGGATCAAGATCGGGTTGGACAACCTGCGCCGCTTCGTCCGCATGGCCGGGTAGACTGAAGAGAATTGGACAGGATTGACAGGATTTGCAGGATTTTTCTTTTTCATCCTGTCTAAATATCCTCACCTGATGCCAAATTCAAGGGTAACAGAATGACTTCATCTTCCTCATTTCACGAGACGCTCGCCCGGCTGCGGCATCATACGGGCGTCGTCATTCCCGTCTATGTGCCGCACGGCGCGGAGAGTCACGATGCGGCGTTGCTCGCAGAGACCGTCGCCGCCTACTGCGCGCAGGTCGCCGATCCGGCTGTTTTGTGCCTGAGTGTGGATGGTGCCGACTGCGGGGCAGATGTAGCGCAACGGCTATCCGCCGAGTACGGCGTTTCGCTGTGCGTCGTGGAAGAGAATCGCGGCAAGCTGTGGGGGGCGATGCATGGCGCGCGGACGTTGCTCACCAACGATACGCTGGATTACATCGCCGTGGTGGATCAGGACGGCGATCACTTCGCCAACGAGCTGCTCAACTTCGTGCGCGCCGCCGATCACATCCGCGTGCAGACCGGCGAAGATCGTGTGATGGTGCTGGGACGCCGCATCTCGCTGCACCGCCCGATGGGGTTCCTGCGCGGCGAGTTGGAGGCGCTCGCCGACCGCGTGCTGCTCGACGCGCTCCACTACCACGCCGCCGTGACCGGCATCCCGCTGCGCCTGGAATATGCCACGCTGCTCGACGAAGTCCCGGATTTCCAGTCGGGGTACAAGCTGTTCAGCCGGGCGACCGCGAAGGCGGTGTTCGACACTGAACCGCGCCAGTGCGGTGTCCCCGAAAGTGCCTATTACCGCCACGCATGCGAGACTGTGATGACCATCGAGGCGCTGGAAAGTGCAGCGCATCTGGGCGTGGTCAATCGCAGCACGTTCAACGAGCAGCCGGTGACGCACTTCGGCAAGCTCAATCAGGCGCGCGCCACGGCGGATATGATCATCTGGGGCTGCAAACGGCTCGCCGTCCCCTACCCCTTCGTCGCGCAGTGGTTGGCGAATCACGCGCCGCGCCTGCTGCTCAATACCATCGTCCCCCAGGGGAAAGCGGAAGTGGAGCAGGTGCGGCAGCTTGTGCGCGAGGCGTTCGCGGCGCAAAACACAAATGCAACTGGACTACAACCGTTATTCGTGTAAGATTGCCGTATGAAAATCACGCGCTTACTGAATCGAATCAACGTCTTTGCAGTTCCGCCGGGATTGACGCCCACACAGCGCCAGAACTTTTTCTATACCCAAATGGACGCCCTGGGCGTCGGATTGGTCGCCGGGGCATCCCCGTTCCTGGCGGTATTTCTCACCCGGCTCGGCGGGACGAACCTCCAGGTGGGATTGCTCAGCGCCATGCCGGGTTTCACCGGGCTACTTCTGGGATTGGTGATCGGGCGATTCCTGCAAACGCGAGCGAACATCGTCCCGTGGTACAGCCGCGTGCGCCTGATCGTCTTTTCCGCCTACACGCTCACCGGCCTGATGGCCTTGATCCTGCCGCAGAAAGCGACCATCACCGCTATGCTCGTGATTTGGGCGCTGGCGAGCATACCACAGGCCATCCTCAGCGTGGCCTTTACCGTGGTGATGAACGCCATCGCCGGACCGGAAGGGCGCTACACGCTGATGAGCCGCCGCTGGTCCATCCTGGGGATCACTGCGGCCATCATGACGATGATCGCCGGGCAACTCCTCGACCGGATCGCCTTCCCGTTGAACTACGCCATCGTCTTTTTGCTCTTCTCGATGGGTGGGCTGGTCAGTTTCCGGTTTTCCAGCCGGATGCAGGTCCCGCCGCTCAATGTGGAGGCGGTGGGTGACAAGACCCCGCTCTTTCAACAGCTCAAACATGACGTGCGCCTGGTCTTCTCCGAACAGCCTTTCATCGCGATGTCCACCAAGCGGTTGATCTATATCTTTGGCTCCACGCTCGTCGGGCCGCTGTTCACCCTGTACTACGTGCGCACCGTGCAAGCGAGCGACGCCTGGATCAGCGCCATCGTCACCATGCAAAGCTTCGTCTTGCTGATCGGCTATTCGCTATGGACGCACCAGCACCGCAAACGCGGCTCACGCTTCATCTTGCTGAGCACGACGCTGGCGCTGTCGCTTTATCCCGCACTGACCGCCATCACGCGCCTGCCGTGGATGCTGGTGCTCTATGCCGGGTTTGCGGGCATCTTCCAGGCAGGGATGAACCTCGTCTTCTTCGACGAATTGATGAAGACCGTGCCCCCGCAACACAGCGCCACTTTCATCTCGGTGGACCAAAGCGCGCAGAACGCGCTGGCGATGAGCGCGCCCCTCATCAGCACGAGCCTGTCCAATTTCATCGGTATACCGGCGACGCTGGGGATTGGCGCGGTCGTGCGGTTCGTCGCTTTTGTGATGTTCCTGCGTGGCAAGGAAGGAAAACCGACGACCGGCGGCACGGTCGGAGACCGGCCGCAGCACGAAATCGAAGACCAATCGCAACATGAGGTCGAAGATCAATCGCAGCACGAGGTCGAAGACCGGCCGCAGCACGAAATCGAAGATCAATCGCAACACGAGGTCGAAGATCAATCGCAGCACGAGGTCGAAGACCAGCCACAACGCGAGGTCGGAGACCGGCCGCAGCACGAAATCGAAGACCGGTCACGGCACGAAGAAGATAACGAAAGCGGCGGTGACGAATCGGCGGCAACGCGGTTTCAAAAGGAGTCGAATGATTTCTGCTGAAGATGCTATCAGCATTTACCAACGGCTTCTGGATCACAACATTCAAATATGGCTGGTCGGTGGATGGGGGATTGATGCTCTGCTCGGCGAGCAAACCCGACCCCATAAAGACCTCGACATCATTATGCTGGTGGACGACGTAGGCCGCATGGGCGAACTCCTGAGCCAAGACGGGTACAAATTCGGCTATCTTTGGGAAGAAAACCTCTGGACCGTGGACGCACGCGGAGTCGAGACAGCCACCGCCTTTGTCTTGCAAGATGCAGAGGGGCGGGAGATAGATGCACACGCAATGCGCCTTGACGCTGAGGGCAACGGAATTCCGGCGTGGGATGCCGAAGGCCGCATCCTCAAGCGCCAGGACCTCGCTGGTGAAGGAGTCATCGTGGGTGTGACCGTCCGCTGTTTTACCGCCGAAATGCAAATGGCGTGCCACACAGGTTACGAACTGCCAGACAAACAGGCGCACGATTTGGAGCGATTACACGATAAGTTCGGCGTCGCGTATCCCGACAAACTGCGAAATCCCTTGTAGGCTCGGTAAGCAGGAGACAGACTACAAAAGTCTCAGGAGGCGCCTGCTTGGGCCAATACGCACGCTAAACACCAGGTCTACAATGCGCAGTACGTGCTGAGACTTTTGCAGTCTTTGCCATTGCCATTCAGGAGTATGAAATGACAATAAACACAATCCATTGGGGCATTATCGGCTGTGGGAATGTGACGGAAGTAAAGAGCGGGCCGGCGCTCCAGAAGGCGCAAGGCTCGCAGTTAATCGCGGTGATGCGGCGAAACGGCGACCTGGCGCGCGACTACGCGCAGCGCCACGGCGTCCCCAAATGGTATGATGACGCCGGTGCGCTGATCCACGACCCGGACGTGGATGCCGTGTACATCGCCACGCCGCCCTCGTCGCACAAGGACCACGTGTTGGCGGTCGCGCAGGCCGGGAAACCGGTCTACGTCGAAAAGCCGATGGCGCGCACTTACGCGGAGTGTCAGGCAATGATCGCCGCGTGCGAACAAGCGGGCGTGCCGCTGTTTGTGGCGTATTACCGGCGGAGGTTGCCGCGCTTCCTCAAGGTTAAAGCGTGGCTCGACGCGGGCGCAATCGGCGAGGTGCGCAGCGTCAACACGGTGCTCTACAGACCGCTCTCGCCGGAGGATTGCGGCGACGCGAAACCCTGGCGGCTCGATCCCGCCATCGCCGGGTGCGGCTATTTCTGCGATCTCGGCTCGCACATCCTCGATCTGCTCCAGTATCTGCTGGGGCCAATCGAGACGGCGCAGGGCTACGCTACCAATCAGGGCGGATGCTACGAAGCCGAAGACGCCGTCAGCGCGACGTGGCTGTTCGAAAGCGGCGTCCATGGGGCGGGGACGTGGCATTTCACCACACAGCAGCGCGTGGACCGCACCGAAATTGTGGGAACGACGGGCATCATCCGTTACGCGACGTTCGATGACGAGCCGGTGGCGCTCGAAAGTCGAGAGAAAACCGAATCGGTATACATCGAAAACCCACCGCACATCCAGCAGCCGCTCATCCAGACCATCGTCGATACGCTGCTAGGTCGTGGTGAATGTCCAAGCATCGGGCACACCGCGGCGCTGACCAACCGTGCCATTGATATGATTTTGGACCGCACGGATTCTTAAGGAACCATAACACACTATGCCTGACCTAGAAAACCTCTCGCAAGCCGTTACGACACTTGGAAAATCCGAATGGCGCCCTATGCTGACCTATATCGCCGCGTTGCATGCGCGGAGCACGCATCCTGCGCAGCCACCGTTCCCCTATCCCTGGGAAGAGATCGGACCAGGCTACTGCTACGGCCCTGCCTTTGGGCATTGGGACCTCATCCATGCCATACTCGACGTGCTGCCCGATGCGCCTGAGCATGCCAGACACCAGCTTTTGAACAACCTCGCCAACCAGGAAGCCGATGGGTTGGTGCCGGGTTCAATCTGGATGCCGCGCGACAACGATCCTTCACGAACGCAGCCACGTTGGAGCAAGACCGTCGGGCATCCCCCGGTGTGGATGATCGCTGTGCAGGATTACGCCGATTTGACCGGCAAGGACGACCTTGTCGCGCAGTGTTACGAGCCACTGCTTCGCCAGATCGCGTGGTTCGAGACGCAGCGCAAAGCCCAACCGGACGGCTTCTTCTACACCGATATCCTCACCCACTCGTGGGAAAGCGGCATCGACGAGGGCGTGCGCTTCCACAACGTACAGACCGGGCCGTTCGCCTGCGTGGATGCCACCGCGCACGGGTACGCGCTCTATGACTATGCGACAAGGTGGGCTGACATCCTCGGCAAGAACTGCGCCATATTCGCCGAAAAACGCGCGATGCTGCAAACGTTCATCCAGGAGACGCTCTTCGACATCGAGACCGGCTTTTTCCACGATGTGTGGGCGGTCAACAACGCAACCCAGCGCCCCTTCGCCCTGGAAGGCATGTGGCCCGTGGTCGTCGGGGCAGCAACGCCGGAACAAGCGCAACGCGTCATCGACGAGAACCTGCTCAACCCACATCGTTTCTTCAGCACACATCCTGTTAGCACCGTCGGTGTGGAAGACCCATTGTTCGAGCTGCGCATGTGGCGCGGCCCGACGTGGAACAGCATGACGTACTGGGCCGCTCGCGGCTGTGTCAAGTACAGGCGTGCGGACGCAGCGCGCACGCTGGCAGAAAAGGCATTGGACGCCTCCGCCGCGCAGTTCGCACGGACCGGGACAGTGTGGGAATTCTACCACCCGCACGGTGGCGATCCAGAAACGATGCAACGCAAACCGCACACCCCGTTCAACATGCCTTGTCGCGACTATCTGGGGCACAATCCATTGATAGCGATGGCGCGATTATGGGAAGGGGTAGACGGTAGGTATGTCACGTCCTGACCGATGTCGTGTCCGTGCAATCAAAGACCGTGTCCTCCTCGTGGGGCGGGCCGGGGCCATTCCCCACCGGTATCCTTGAGAACGCTGTGGTTGAGTGAGGTGTTGATGCAGGATTACCCCAGTATCTTCAATGACGCGATCGGCCCGGTGATGCGGGGGCCATCCAGTTCCCATTGCGCGGCGGCGTTGCGCATCGGCAGGCTGGCGCGCGACCTGATGGATGGCGACCTGCGCCACGTACTGGTCGAGTTCGACCCGACGGGATCGCTGGCGACCACCCACACGACGCAGGGATCCGATATGGGCCTGTGTGGTGGACTCCTGGGGTGGGATGCCACAGACGAACGGCTGGCGTCATCGGTTCAGGCCATCGCGGAGGCTGGGATTGAGGTTGTCTTTCAGGTGATCGAGATCGGGGCCACCCATCCCAACACATACAGACTGACGCTCAGGAATGCCGGTGAGGCGCACGTTCTGACGGCCATCTCCACCGGAGGCGGGATGATCGAGGTCATTGAGATCGACGGGGCGCGGGTGTCGATCCGGGGTGATACCTATGAGACGTTGCTCTATGTGCGTGGCGACTCTGGCTCCCTGGTGCAGGCTTTGGCAACGTGGATCGAGGCGGACGCGATCTTGGGTCACGCCGGTGCAGGTATCGATTTCGTCGAGGTCAAGGCTCAGCGTTTTCTGACGGAGAAGCTCTGCACACGGGCCGGCACGGCGTTCGAGATTCCCCAGATCAGGACTTTGTCGCCGGTATTGCCCGTGCTCTCGCGGCAGAATCTTCGCGTTCCCTTCATCACCTGTGATGAGATGACCGCCTACAACGATGACAAGGGCCTGCTGCTTTGGGAGCTTGCGTGCCACTATGAGAGCGCCAGAGGAAACCTGACCCACGAGCAGGTATTGAGTCAAATGCAGGAGACGGTTCGCATTATGCGGTCCGCCATCCGGCAGGGCATTGCAGGCACGGATTACGCCGACCGCATCCTGGGACAGCAGTCCGAGGACTTCCGGAGAGCACTCGCGGACGGCCAGTTGCTGGACGGCGGCATCCTCAATCGGATGGTTCTCTATGTGACGGCCTTGATGGAGGTCAAGAGCGCGATGGGCGTCTTCGTCGCCGCGCCGACGGCTGGCGCATGCGGCGGGTTGCCTGGCGCTTGCCTTGGCGCAGTCGATGCGATGGGCTTAGGTGTGACTGAGGCGACGAAGGCGATGCTGGCGGCGGGGCTGGTGGGCGTTTTCATCGCTGCCCGGGCCACCTTCGCAGCAGAGGTCGCCGGGTGCCAGGCCGAATGTGGCGCCGGCTCCGCGATGGCTGCCGCAGCCCTGGTCACGTTGGCTCGGGGTACGGCAGCGCAGGCGGTCTCCGCGGCCTCGATGGCGCTTCAGAACATCTTGGGCTTGATCTGTGATCCCGTGGCTAATCGCGTCGAGGTTCCGTGCCTGGGAAGGAACGTGATGGCTGCGAGCAATGCGCTGGCCTGCGCCAATATGGCGTTGGCCGGCTACGATGCGGTCGTGCCGCTGGATGAAGTTATCGAGACGATGCTCCGGGTGGGCGAGAGCCTGCCTAGTGCGCTGCGCTGCACGGCTCTGGGCGGCCTTTCCGTTACCAAGGCCTCACGCGAGATCGAAGCACGACTCAATCGGCGGCTAAAATTCTAACCACGAATCTTCACGAATTTACACTAATTTTTTCATTTCGTGAAGATTCGTGAAAATTAGTGGTTGATTTTTAAGGAGTCTCCATGTGGGATTCCACACCAACGATAACGAAAATGGAACGCGGACATCCTGTCCGCAGGCGGGCGAGACGCCCGCGTTCCAGGTTTATTTTATACGAGGAGACGCTATGTTGTACCTCAATGACAATGACATTCAACAAGCCCTGACGACCGAGGACGTCCTTGACGCTGTCAAGGAGGCGTTGCAAATCTACGAAGCGCGGTCGTTCTCGATGCCCGAGCGTCTGGCGATGGCCACCGGCGAGGGCAACCAGCTTCTGCTGATGCCCTGCGCGGCTGAGGATTATATGGTTGCCAAGCTCGTCAGCGTCTATCCTGGGAATCGTCCCAAAGGCCGGCCGGTGATCGACGGCATCGCCGTTCTCTACGACCGTGCGACGGCGGCAATCCTGGCGCTGTTGGATGGGAAAACCATCACCGCGATGCGCACCGGGGCCGTGACCGGTATCAGCATCCGCTATCTAGCCCCGGCCAGGGCGCGGTCCGTAGGCCTGGTTGGATGTGGCGTCCAAGGCTACTATCAGCTTCTTTATGCCTGTGCGGTGCGGGACATCGCGAGGATCGTGCTCTATGACATCGACACCCTGGCAGTGGAGGCTCTGATCGAGCGACTGCGGGCGTCTCCGGTGAAAGCCACGATTGAGATCGCAGACTCACCGGAAGCCCTGGCCCGTTCATCCGACATTCTGATTACGGCAACCACCGCCCGGCAGCCGGTCTTTCCCGACGATCCGGCGTTGTTCGTGGGCGACCGTGCAGACACGGGCGACCGTGCAGACACGGGCGACCGTGCAGACACGGGCAAGCACTGTGTCGCCATCGGGTCGTTCGAGCCAGAGGTCCGTGAGTACCCTGATGCGTTGTTCAGGCTCGTCGACAAGGTATGGGTGGACCTAGATTTCGCCACGGAGGAGTCAGGTGAGCTGATCGCGCCGCTACGGAGCGGACTCCTCCAGGAGGACCAGATCGAGACGCTGGGGCACCTCATTGCCTCCGGATGCCCTCCGGCGCGCGGTCGTCATGGCACGACCTTCTCCAAATCCGTTGGAATGGCCCTCTTCGATCTGACCACGGCCAGACGAGCCTACCTGAACGCGCTCGAGGCAGGCTTGGGCACCGAGCTCCAGGTATAGACGGCGAGCAATATAACCTCATCACACGCGGCGCTGACGGCGAGGCGTGGGCCGCGCGGGAATATCCGGCACAGGTCGCTGCCGACTCCATCGACTTCGACGCGGCGGAAAGCGAGCGCACCGAACGCGACGCCAACCTGCACGACCTGAACTTGCCAAAAGCGACCGGCAATCTATACTTATTCCCGGATGGTCGGCTCATCAATGCCGACGATGCGCTGTTATACCAACCGCTGATCGTCAGCGAAACGCCGGAACAAGCCCTTGGCGACTGGCGGGAGAAAAACAATCTTCCGCCAAACCGCTGAGACGCTAACACGCTAATCCAAGGAGGCCCTATGTTCACGAAATGTATCACAAGCTTTCTGCTGTTACTCTTGCTCGCAGGATGCGCAAAGCCGATTCCGACGCCGGAGCCGATCACAATCAGATTCCCGCATTACGAGCGGGACGCGGCGCACTACACGGCGCTGGCAGAGCAATTCAAAGCGCGTTACCCGCATATCACGGTAGAATTGATTCAATTGAGATGGCAAGGCGGCGGCCAGATCACCGACAATGACGTGTTTATGGCGGATCAACTATCACTGCCGCAACTGGTCCAACAAGGCGCCGTCCTCAACCTTACGCCTCTGATCGAACAAGATAATGCGTTCGACAGTGGGGTGTTCTACCCGGGCGCGTTCGAAACGTTCCAGTACGAAGGCAGAACGTGGGGCATCCCCTCCGACATCAATATGCTGTTGATGTACTACAACAAGGACCTGTTCGACCTGTATTCCGTCCCTTACCCTACCAGCGGGTGGACGTGGACCGATTTTCTCGACCGTGCCGAAGACATCACCGATCCAGGTAGGGGCGTCTTCGGCTATGCAATCCAACACGATGGCGATATCGCCGTTATGGAACCGGTTCTCTTCATCTACCAACACGGCGGGCAGCTTTTCGATAGCTGGCAGAATCCCACGACCATCACCTTTAACGATCCACTGAACGTCGAAGCGATGGAGTGGTACGCCGGCCTGATCCACACGCGCGGTGTTGCACCCTCGCGCACGCAAGGCCCCGATTCCATCCAGTACTATCCGTATGGCGGCGTGATGCAAAGCAAGTTCGGGATGTGGATGGGGATGCTCTCCGACCAGGGCGGCGTGACCTGGCCGACGCGCTGGCAAATGCAATGGGGCGTCGTCCCGCTGCCCCGCGACCGCGCATCTTTTACCCTGGCAACGGTCAATGGGTTCTTCATCTCGGCGAAGACACAGCATCCAGATGCATGCTGGAAATGGATCATGTTCCTCAACGAACAGATGCCCACACTCAATATGCCCGCACGCAGGGCGCTGGCGGAGTCAAGTGCGTATACACAACTCGTCGGTGTGGAGATCGCCGATGCTGCGCGCGCCGCCGCCGGCGATGCCGTGTTGATCAACCCGAACCTGATCGGCTTCGAGCAAGCCCTGAACGTGCTAGGCACCGCCTTCACCGCCATCCGCGACGGGCAAACGTCCGCCGAAGCCGCGCTGAACACCGCGCAGCAACAGGCCGATTTTTGATCTCGACGAATTCAACAGGAAACTCTAGGAGAAGCCACCATGGATGTGTTGATCAGAAGCAACTATGACGAGATGAGTATCTCTGCCGCGAAGATCGTTGCCGCGCTGGTTCATAAGAAGCCGAACGCCGTTTTGGGCTTGCCGACAGGTTCAACCCCCATCGGGACGTACAGGGAACTTATACGCATGCACCGTGAGGAGGGGCTGGATTTTTCAGGCATTACGACGTTCAATCTGGACGAATACCTGGGGATCGGCAAGGACCTGTCCAAGCCTTATGCGGAGGATCAAAGTTACGCACGTTTTATGTGGGAGGAGTTTTTCAAGGGCATTGAAATCCCGCTCGAGCAGACTCACATACCGGATGGATTGACCGAAAACCCGGAAGCAAGCTGCGCAAAGTACGAGGACGCGATCCGGCAGGCCGGCGGCATCGACTTGCAGCTTATGGGCATCGGCGGCAACGGGCACTGGGGATTCAACGAGCCGGGGACGTCATTGGCCTCGCGCACGCAGGTGGTCACGCTAACGCAACAAACGCTAGACGACAACTGGGAGCTATTCTACAGGAAGGCAAGCGTCAGGCGGGAAGATATGCCACACTTTGCCATCACAATGGGCGTCGGAACCATTCTTGAGGCACGTCGTGTGCTGATGCTCGCCTCCGGCAGCGGAAAAGCAGCTATTGTGGCGCAGGCATTGGAGGGACCGATAACGTCACAGGTCACAGCTTCCGCGATCCAGTTATACCCGGGAACGGCGACTGTGATTCTCGACGAGGAGGCCGCGGCAAAATTGACCCGCATCGCTTATTACCGCCACGTCGAACGCGTCAAATCGCAATACTACGCCGGGTCACGTTGAACCTACCCCGCCTTCTGACAACACACGGCCCGTGCACAGGTGCAGAACTGCTGGCCCTGGCAGGTATCGAGGTCTTCCCGCTCTGGCAGGCATGTTACACGCAGCCGGGCATTGTGATGCAGCGTGCCGGTCACCGGTACCTGCGCCTCGACAAACGGGTCCAGGGCTATGCGCGCCTTTCGCCCTCCATCCGGCGCGAGTTCCTCACCTACACGGTCATCGGAACGAACGAACAGGGGGAAGCAGTCGTCGCGCGTTGCCTGGCGATGCAACAGGAGTTCGCGCGCATCAGCCAGTATAAACGCGGGTTCGCTCGAGACGTTATCCAACGCATCGTTGACACCCATCCCAACCGGGATCGACTGCAAGCCCATCTTTGCTGCATGATTGCCGGGGATGTGACCTATGGCATGGCACACACCGTCGAGCGGCCAGAACCAAGTACCGGAAGGCCCGTGCGCGGTTCCGACCTCGACATAATTCTCGTCTCCGACGAGCACCTGACCGCGGAAGAACAAACGTCGCTCGACGAGGCGCTTTACCGGGAGAAATGGAACATGCTGGTCCTCCCGCAGATACGAGAGGAGATCGACTACGTCATCAAAGATGTAGCGAGAGTCATGGCCCAATTGCAGTTCGATAATTTCCGGCATCTGGTCGCGTGCAAGATTCTGCACGAGAGCGAGTTCCTGTATGGCGATGCAGCCCTCTTCGTGCGCATTAAACATCTCGTTGACGAGGCCGGCATAGCCCAGAAATTGGCGCACATGGAAGATAAGGCCAAACAGGAACGAGAAATGACCGAGAGACAACTGGCTATCGACCCCACGGTGGAGCAAATGCAGACCTGGCAACACTTGTTTTATACCAGCGAAGAGCAGGAAGAAATTTACTAAATCACCGTTTTTGTTTCTTCAGAGTTGGTCTATAATGATTTTGGACTATCGAGAAAGACAGGTGGATGTGATTTTGAACGTTGTTTTGCTCTTTAACTGTTAACTTTCAACTTAACATCAGGAGGTTATGATGGAATACCGAGATTTGGGCAAGACCGGATGGAAAGTATCTGCGATTAGTTTTGGGGCGTGGGCCATCGGTGGAACGTGGGGTGCAGTACAAGATAGCGAATCCCTGGCGGCGCTGCATCGCGCGGTGGATTTAGGCGTTAACTTCTTCGATACCGCCGACGTCTACGGAGATGGACGCAGCGAGCGTCTCCTCGGGCAACTGTGCAAACAACGCCGCGAGGACATCTACATCGCCACGAAAGCCGGGCGCAGATTAGATCCGCACGTCGCCGAAGGATACAATCGTAAAAACCTCACTGCCTTCGTCGAGCGCAGCCTCAAGAACCTGGATACCGACGCTATCGATCTGTTGCAACTCCACTGCCCGCCGACGCCGGTGTTCTACATGCCGGAGGTTTTCGGCGTGCTCGATGATCTCGTCGCCGCCGGGAAGCTACGGCACTACGGCGTGAGCGTGGAAAAGGTTGAGGAGGCGCTCAAGGCCATCGAGTATCCAAACGTGAAGACGGTGCAGATCATCTTCAATATGTTCCGCCACCGGCCCTCCGAACTGTTCTTCGAGCAGGCACAAAAGCACAACGTCGGCATCCTGGCGCGCGTACCGTTGGCCTCCGGGATGCTCACGGGCAAGATGAAACCCGACAGCCAATTCGCGCCCGACGATCACCGGGCGTTCAACCGCGACGGCGAGGCTTTCGACCGCGGGGAAACCTTCTCCGGCGTGGATTACAACGTTGCGCTGCAAGCCGTGGACGAACTCAAGGCAATCTGCCCGGAAGGGATAAGCCTGGTGCAGTTCGCGCTGCGCTGGATTTTGATGTTCGACGCGGTGACGTGCGCCATACCCGGCGCGAAGCGTCCCTCGCAGGCCGAGGAAAACATTGCCGCCGCCGATCTGCCGCCCCTCTCAGACACGGTCATGGCAGAGGTGCGGCGGATTTACGACCAGTCCATCCGTGAGTTGGTGCATCATTATTGGTAAAACAATGACCAAACGTGACGTCATCCATACTGTATTGGAACACCAGCGCCCACCCTACATACCGTGGTCGCTAAGCTTCACGCACGAAGCTGCCGCGAAACTACGCCAATATTTCGGCCAGGAAGACCTGGAACCGTTCCTGCACAACCATCTACTTGAGTTAGGCAACGCTGTAGGATTCTTCACCGATTTGGGCAACGACCGTGCAGACACGGGCGACCTGGTGCAGGATGTGTTTGGCGTCGTGTGGGATCGCAGCGTGGACAAAGACATCGGCGCGGTCAAAGGGCAGGTGTTGCCGGAACCGACACTCGCCGGCTACACCTTTCCTGATCCGCACGATCCGCGCTTTTTCGCGGATATTCCCGACAGAATTGCCGAATACGGCGACCGGTTTCGTATCTTCCAAATCGGCTTCAGCCTCTACGAACGCGCCTGGACGATGCGGGGTATGGAGGCGCTGATGATAGATTTCCTCGACCACCCGCAGTTCGTCCAGGCGCTTTTCAACGCCATCGCCGAGTACAACATCGCGCAAGTCGAAAAGGCGTTGGAATATGATATCGACGCCGTTTACTTCGGCGACGACTGGGGACAGCAGCGTGGATTGCAGATGGGGCCACGTTTGTGGCGAAAATTCATCGGTCCCGTGTTACAACGGATGTACGGAGTCGTGCGCGACGCAGGCAAATACGTCTTCATCCACTCCTGTGGGGACGTGGATGAGCTTTTCGACGATCTAATCGCCATCGGTCTCAACTGCTTCAACCCCTTTCAGCCGGAGGTGATGGATGTGTTCAAGCTGCTCAAACAGTATCGCGGACGGCTGGCCTTCCATGGAGGCCTTTCAACACAGCGCACGCTGCCCTACGGTTCTGTGGATGACGTACGCCGCGAAACACAACAACTGCTCGACGCCGGACGCGACGGCGGCTACATCTTCGCGCCTGCGCATGCCGTCGAAGGCGATGTGCCGTTGGAGAATATGTTGGCGTTCGTCGAACATTTGCAAGCGCAACCCGGTTACAAGTGAATCCTGACGAACGATAGCCGGGTAACGGCTAAAGTGAGAGTGTGAAGCTATGCAGAGCAAGTTCGCGACATTGCGCTTGAAAATCATAGGCAGTATCATCATCACGACGGTGATCATTTTGATACTGTTCTATCTCCCGATGCGACAGGTCCTGATGAGGAGCTACACCGACCTGGAAGAGCAAACGGTCTCCCGCAACATTCAGCGCATGGTAAACCAAATCACCAACACCGTCAAGGATATCAAAAAAACTGCCGTAGATTATGCCAGTTGGGATGATACGTATTTCTATATGGAAACACTCGATCAAGCCTATATCGACTCGAACTACCTCGAAACCACCTACACCAACAATCAACTTAACGTCTTTATGTTGATCGATACGTCTGGCGACATCGTATATGCAGACGCCTACGATTTCAACGAGGGAACCTACATCCCAATCCCGGAACAACTCCTTGCACTTAGCCATAATGACCTTCTTTTAACCCCTATCCGCTCAGGAAAAAGTGTGGAAGGGCTTCTCGTCGTGGGAAACCAGCCTATGCTCATCGCGTCAGAACCGATTCTCACGAGCAACTCAGAAGGCCCGCCGCATGGCGTATTGATCATGGCGCGGTTCCTGGATGAATCTACGGTCGTACATCTCGCCGACACCCTCCAACTATCTTTAGCAGTTGCTTACACAGCAGACCCAGAACTTGACCCACACATGCAAGCCGCCCTGGATACGATGCTGACGACAGCTAAGGATGTGTTGGTCAAATCAGAGAATCAACAAACGATTGCCGGTTACGCGATTATGGACGACATCTACGGTAATCCTGCGGTAATCTTGCGTACTGAAAGCCCCAGAGAAGTCTACGTGCAGGGCAGGACCACCCTCGCTTATCTCAGTTCCGCAATCTTGCTTGCGGGCGCGGGGTTTAGCGCAGCGATGTGGTGGCTCCTGGGACGGTTGGTGCTCTCCCGCTTGAATGACTTTCGCGCCGGCGTCACCCAAATCGGCGTCCTGGGCAGCGCGGGCGATTTCTCCACGCGTGTGCCGGTGCGAGGAGAAGACGAACTCTCCCAACTCAGCATCACGGTCAACACGATGTTGGACAACCTGGAACAGTATCAGAAAGAACTGCTGATCCAGAAACAACGCTTTGAAAGCCTCGTCTCGGTGGCCCGTGCGACTGTCGAACGCCCCGATTTAGAGGCCACGATGAAAAACGCGTTGGAGGCCGCGCGTGTGCTCACGCGTGCCGAACGGGGCAGCGTGTTTGTCCTGAACGAACTCGGCGCGGTGACGTACAGCATCCTTGCGCGCGAGGACGTCAGCAGCGTCGAACGTCAGGAGTTGGTGGGCCAGGTGATGGACATCGGTATGGCCGGATGGGTAGCGCGCCATCGTCAAGCTGCGTTGGTGGTCGACACCGAACAAGACCCCCGTTGGTTCCCACTGCCAGACATCCCTTACGTGGTACGCTCCGCGCTGGTCGTCCCCATCTTTAGCGGGCCGCGCAAACTCGGTATCCTGACGCTCACCCACCCCGAAGTCGGGCACTTCAACCAGAGTGACCTGGAGCTTATGCAGGCGGCTGCTGATCAAATGGCCCTGGCGATGCGGAACGCGCAAATCTATGACGATCAACGGCGACTGGCCGAACGGCAGACCACTCTCTACGAAGCGCTGCGCACTATCGGCACGCTGCTCGATCCTGACGCTGTCCTGCTGGTCGCGGTCGACAAAATTGCCGAGATGACCAACTGGCCCGTCGTCACGATTCTCTTGCCCGACAAGAGAACCGACACATTGATGTTACAGGCCAGTGCGGGGGAACTCCCTCTCCCCGAGCAATGGAGCATCGCAGCCAACTACGGCAATATCGGGCGCGCATTCCAAACAGGCGAAATGCTCTACGTCGACAATATCCATACCCATACAGCCAGCGTGACCGTGTACGAAAAAGCCTGTTCCCAGATTGCGGTCCCACTGCGTTATGGACAACGCACCCTGGGTATCCTGAACATCGAGCACGAGGGCGTCTACGCCTTCAGAGCCGATGATGTTGTCCTGGCAGAATCCCTCGCCGACGTCATCGCGCTGGCGCTGGAAAACGCGCAGATACACAGCCACGTTCGCCAATATGCGGCGAACCTCAACATGATGTATGCGTTGGCACAGGTCACCAGCCGTTCCCTGGTACTCGAAGACATAATACCCGAGGCCCTGGATTCCATTCTGGCGTCCCTCGAATTCGATGCCGGTTTTATCAGCCTCTTCGATCCACAGAGCGGAGAACTCCAACTCGTTGCCACACACGATATCCCTGCGCCGATGCTCGACGAACTGCAAGCCGTGCTGAACCAGGATTCGGTCCACGATTATATCTATCAGCAACATATCCCTATGCTGATCGAAGACCTTTCCAAACAAACGCCACAGATTGCCAGACTGAAAACCGGAGCGCCGCAACTCTTTGAACACCTTCAAGCGTGGGGGATACATACGTACATCGGTACGCCTCTGGTTCAGCAAGGCCGGGCACTAGGGATGATCGGCATGTTCTCACGCCAGATACGTGCGCTATCCTCGAACGATCAAGCCCTGCAAGTTACTCTGGTCCAGCACCTCGCTACGGCGATCACCAATACACGCCTGTTCCAGGCCGTTACGGGCGAACGCCATCGCCTGCAGGCGCTCATCGAGTCTTCGAGTGACGGGATCATCTTCATCGACGCGAGCCAGAAAGTACCGATCATCAACGCTGCGGCGCTCACGTTCCTGGACCTGCCGGTCGAACCACAAGAATGGATCAATCGCGACACACTCGATTTTCTGGGCCTGCTGCGCCAGTGTGCGCCCGAAGCCGCACGCACATTGATCAAAGAACTCCGGCGTGTGCAAAATACCGATGCAGAATCCGCCGAGGGAGAATTTGAAGTATTCCCACGGACAATCCACTGGTACAATCTCCCTGTGGCAGGCGAAGACGCTGCACTAGGTCGCCTGATCCTTCTCCACGATGTGACTGCAGAACACCTGGTAGAACGTATGCGCGAAGACCTGACGCGCACCACCGTGCACGACTTGCGCAATCCTCTCACCAGCATCTCCGGCGCAATCAAGTTATTGGCAACCGAGGTTCACGACACGCTCACAGCCGAGCAACAACAACTGTTGGGAATCGCCGACCGCAGTACGCAGCGGATGTTGAACCTGGTCAACGCAATCCTGGATATCAGCCGGCTGGAAAGTGGCAAGATGCCGTTGGAGTACACCATCATCAACCTGCACGATTTTGTCGAAGACATCATCCAATCCCAGATACCACTCGCCATCAACAAGGCCTTGCACGTCGAAAATATGCTCCCCGCTGAATTGCCGCCGGTTGTGGGTGACCGGGGGCTATTGGAGCGGGTTTTCCAGAACCTCATCGGCAACGCGATCAAATTTACCCCTTCCGGGGGAACCGTGCGCATCACCGGGCAGGAAGCGACGGGAAATGCCAAGAAAGTACATATCTCGATCAGTGATACCGGAGCAGGGATTCCGGCGGACATCCAGGACCGGCTGTTTGAGAAATTCACCAGCGGCAAGCAGACCGGGCGTGGCACCGGGCTAGGATTGGCATTCTGCAAAATGGTCCTCACCGCGCATGACGAGAATATCTGGGTCGAAAACAGCGGTGAGCAAGGTACAACCTTCACGTTTACGCTTTCCTATCTATAAACCTGACAAAGGACAATCTCCATGCTGACAGAACGCGAACGTTTCCTGCAAACCTTACACTTTGGTAAACCCGATACAGTGCCGCTCTCACCCGGCGGGCCGCGCGAATCCACACTGGAAGCGTGGCATGCGCAAGGGCTACCCGAGGGCGTCTATTGGTACGACTATCTGCTGAACCTCCTGGGCATCGAGCGCCAACGCACGCAACCGCGCGTCGATCCCGGCGTCTCGTTCATTATGATTCCCACCTTCGAAGAAAAAGTGCTCGAACACCGCGATGGCCACTACATCGTTCAGGACTGGATGGGCGCAATCACCGAAATCTCCGACGAGTTCGACTACACCTACATCCGTTCTGCCAAGGACTTCGTCACGCGCAAGTGGCACGAGTTCCCGGTCAAAACGCGCGCCGATTGGGAGGAAAAGATGAAATGGCGCTATGATCCCCGTGACGCGGAGCGTTTCCCCGCCGACTTTGAGGCGCGCTGCGCGGCGCTGCGTGAACGGGATTACGTGCTGCACATCACCTTCAGCGGGCCGTTCTGGCAACTGCGCGAGTGGTGCGGGTTCGAGGGATTGTGCTTCCTGATGGTCGAACAGCCAGAGTTCGTCGCAGAGATGGCCGAATTCTGGACGAACTTCGTCCTCGCAACCCTAGAACCCATTCTACGGCTGGCCCCACCCGACCATGTCCGCTTCAACGAAGACATGGCCTACAAGCTGCACAGCATGATCTCCTCCAAGATGGTGCGGCGATTCATCATGCCCGGCTGGGAAGCGTGGATCAAGACGATCAAGGCCGCCAACCCGCGCTGCGTGGTGGAGATCGACTCCGACGGCTACGTGGGCGAACTGATTCCGCTGTGGATCGAGGCCGGCGTGGATGCCTGTTCGCCGATGGAGGTCGCCGCAGGAAACGACATCGTCGCCTTCCGCGAACAATACGGCACGCAGATGGCCTACCTCGGCGGCATCGACAAGCGCGCGCTGGCAAAAGGCGGCGACGTGATGCGCGCCGAACTTATGCGCGTCATTCCGCCACTATTGGAAACCGGCGGCTTTATCCCCGGCTGCGATCATGGCGTCCCGCCGGATATCGCGTGGCTGGATTTCGTCGAATACACGCGGCTGCTGGCGCAGTTGACGGGCTGGCTGTAAAGGATGCAAGAGGCAGGAGGCAGGATGCAGCCAGAGCCGCCGGAACCCGGTTCACCGCTGTATACGCTCCCCAACGTCCTCCTCACGCCGCACATCGCCGGCTCTATGGACACGGAATGTCGTCGTATGGGGCAGTATATGATCGCCGAACTCCGGCGCTATCTGGCGGGCGAACCGCTGTACTGGGGGATTACGCGAGAGCGCGCGCAGATTATAGCGTAGAGCATTATCCATCATTATCAGGTATAATAGAGACACAAGAGAGAACTCACAAGCCAGCCTGAAGAAAGATAGAGTTGCCATGACTATGGATAGAGTTTTAGGAACATTATCAACGAAAGAATTCGAGGAACTGGTCGAACACACAATTGACAAACGACTTGAAGTTTGGCTCACACAATTAACCGATGCCTGGATGAATTTCCCGGATGAAGAAAATACCCCTCTGCGTCCCGATTTTGTTGCAGCGCTCAAACATTCTCGAGAACAAGCACAAAATGGAGAAGGCATAGATCTGGAAACATTCCGTTTGAAAAAAAATGACCGTTGATCAATTCCTTGACTATTTGCGCGACCATTTGCGCAAGGAAATACCCCAACCACAAAAGGAGCCACTATGAAAGGTATCATTCTCTCCGGCGGACTGGGAACGCGCCTCTACCCCCTCACCGTTTCCCTGTCCAAACAAATCCTCCCCATCTTCGACAAGCCGATGATCTACTACCCGCTCTCGGTGCTGATGTTCGCCAATATTCGCGAGTTTCTCATCATCTCTACGCCGCAGCATATCGAACTGTACGAGAAGCTCTTCGGCGATGGGTCGCGGCTCGGTCTGGATATCCAGTACGTCGTGCAACCGCATCCGGGCGGCATCGCGCAGTCGTTCCTCCTCGGCGAGGACTTTATCGGCGGGCAACCGTGCGCGCTCATCCTCGGCGATAACTTCCTCTACGGGCACGGTCTCTCGGATTTAATGACAGAGGCGGGACAACTGACCGACGGCGGAATGGTCTTCGCCTACTACGTACAGGACCCGCAGCGCTACGGCGTCGTCGAGTTCGACAAAAACCTCAACGCGCTGAGCATCGAGGAGAAGCCGCAGCAACCCAAGTCGAACTTCGCCGTCACCGGCATCTACTTCTACGATAAGGATGTGGTGGACGTGACCAAGAACCTCAAGCCGTCCGCGCGCGGCGAGCTGGAAATCACCGACGTCAACAAAGAGTATCTGCGGCGCAGCAAGCTCAAGGTGCGCCTCTTTGGACGCGGCTTCGCCTGGCTCGATACCGGCACGCACGAAAGCCTGCTGGAAGCCAGCGACTTCGTGCAGACTATCGAGCACCGGCAGGGCCTCAAGGTCGGCTGCATCGAGGAAATCGCCTACCGCAAAGGCTACATCGGCCCGGAGGAACTGCTGGAAATCGCCGATTTCTCGAAGGACAATCCCTACTGCCTCTACCTGCGCGAACTGGCCCAGCAACCGCAGAAAATGGACCTGCACGTATGATCCTGCCTGGCCTGGTCTCCATCACCTTCCGCCAACTCGCGCCGCACGCCATTGTCGCGCTGGTCGCCCAGGCGGGACTGAAGGCTATCGAATGGGGCGGCGACGTTCACGCTCCCCACGGCGACGTGGCGCAAGCACAGCGCGTCCGCCAGATGACCGTGGATGCAGGGCTTACCGTCGCCGCGTATGGCTCGTACTACCGCGTAGGCCATGCGGACGTTTCCTTCGCAGCCGTTCTGGAAAGCGCCGTGGCGCTCGGCGCGCCGACGATCCGCGTGTGGGCGGGCAAGATCGGCTCCGCGCAAGCCGACGAGGCATATTGGGCGCGGGTGATCGAAGATTCGCGCGCCACCGGCGACCTGGCGCAGGAAGCCGGGATCACGGTCGCCTACGAATATCACGGTAACACGCTCACCGATACACGCGAGAGTGCGCTGCGCCTGCTCGAAACCGTGAATCACCCCAACGTTAAAACGTACTGGCAGCCGCCCGGCGGCGCAACGCGGGCAGAAAACGCGGAAGCAGACTTCCGTCTGGCCGGCCTGCGCGAAATCCTTCCGTGGCTCGTCAACGTCCACGTCTTTAGCTGGCGCGATAGTGACGGCCAACGCGAGCGAATGACGCTCGCCGCCCAAGCCGAGGACTGGGCGCAGTATCTCGCCCACGTCGCCACAACCGGCCGCGACCACTACGCAATGCTCGAATTCGTCCGCAACGACGATCCGCAACACTTCCTCACAGACGCAGAAACGCTAAAACAATGGCTAAAAATCAGTAACGAGTAATCAGTATCCAGTATCCAGTATCCAGTATCCAGTATCCAGTTTCCAGTTTCCAGTTTCCAGTTTCCAGTATCCAGTATCCAGTTTCCAGTTTCCAGTTTCCAGTTTCCAGTATCCAGTTTCCAGTATCCAGTATCCAGTATCCAAAACACCAAAGGAGTAAAACCATGTCCCATCCAAAATTGACCGCGCAGTTGTACACCGTCCGCGATTTCTGCAAGACGCTGGAAGACTTCGACGCCAGCATGAAGAAAGTCGCTGACATCGGCTATACTGCCGTGCAGGTCTCCGGCATCGGGCCGATCGCGCACGAGGACGTGAAGGCCGTCGCCGACAAGTATGGCCTCAAGATCGTCATCACCCACGTCCCCTTCGAGTACTTGCAGAACGAGACGGACGCCGCCATCGCGCAGCACAAGCTGTGGGAATGTCCCAACGTCGCTGTCGGCAGTATGCCCCGTCCCTACCACGAAATGGGCGAAGAAGGCTTCCATCAGTTCGCCAAAGACGCCACCGAGGTCGGCAAGAAGTTGGCCGATGCCGGGCTGACCTTCAGCTACCACAACCACAGCTTCGAGTTCGTGCGCTTCGGCAAGGTGACGGGCCTCGACATCATCTACGAAGAGAGCGATCCGCGCTATTTGCAGGCCGAAATCGACACGTACTGGATCCAACACGGCGGCGGCGATGTCGTCGCGTGGATAAAGCGGATGAAAAACCGCATGCCTGTCGTCCATTTCAAAGATATGGTGATGGTCAAAGGCGAGCAGATGTGGGCTACACAGCAGACGATGGCCGAAATCGGTGAGGGCAATCTTAACTGGCCGCGCATCATCAAGGCGTGTAAGAAAGCCAACGTCGAGTGGTACGCCGTCGAGCAAGATCGCTGTATGCGCGATCCGTTCGAAAGCCTAAAAATCAGCTACGACAACCTCCGCGCGATGGGCGTGGAATAAAAACCAACAAACCTGACAGGTTTCGGAAAACCTGTCAGGTTTCTTTAGGAGACCTATGCCCCAACCCAACCTCCTCATTGTGATGACCGATCACCAGCGGGCGGACACCGTGCGGCCCGAACATCCTGCCGTCACGCCCAACGTAGCACGGCTTGCGGAAGAGGGCGTGACCTTCACCAACACCTACTGCCCTTCGCCGCACTGCTGCCCCTCGCGGGCGACGTTCTTCAGTGGCTTGTATCCCTCGCGGCACGGCGTCTGGAACAACGTCTGCAACCGGCAGGCGCTCAGCACCGGCCTCAACCCGGGCGTGCGGCTGTGGAGCGAAGACCTGGCCGAGGCCGGCTACGACCTGCACTTCTCCGGCAAATGGCACGTCAGCGTCGAAGCGTCGCCCCAGGATCGCGGCTGGACGGAGCACTTCGTCAGCGGGGCCAAAGGCGACTATCACGGTGCCCGTTGGGAACACTACCGCGAGTTAGCGGCACAACCCGACGCCACCGAGCGCGGCGAAGGCGAAATTCTGCGCCCCGGTTATGGAACTTTCAAACTCTACGGGACGGCAGAAAACCCCGGCCAGCACGACGAACGCGCCACACGGCACGCACTCGACCTGCTACCACAGCTTGCCCAGAGAAGCGCTCCGTGGGGGCTTTTCGTCGGCTTGATCGGGCCGCACGATCCTTACGTGGTGCCGCAAAAATATCTGGATATGTACAATCTGGACGACATCCCACTGCCGGTCAGCTACAACGACAGCCTCGCCGACAAACCCCGCATCTACCAACGCATGCGCGAGATGCGCTTCAGCCAACTCTCGCCGCGCGAAGTCCGCGAAGGCATCCGGCACTTCTGGGCCTACTGCACCTACCTCGATGACCTCTTCGGCCAGATTCTCGCTGCATTGGACGCAACCGGGCAGGCGGGGAATACGCTGGTGCTCTACGTCTCCGATCACGGCGACTACTGCGGTGAGCACGGCCTGTTCGCCAAAGGCATCCCGTGCTTTCGCGGCGCGTACCACGTCCCGGCGGTCATCCGTTGGCCGGCAGGCGTGCGCAACCCCGGTCGCGGCGTAGATGATTTCGTCTCGCTGGCCGACTTTGCGCCGACGTTCATCGAACTGGCGGGCGCGCCGTTGAATCGGCATTTCGCCGGCGCAAGCCTCGCCCCCTTCCTGCACGACGAAGCGCCTGCCGCGTGGCGCAACGCCATCCACACCCAGTGCAACGGCGTCGAACTCTACTACACGCAACGCTCCGTGACAACGCGCGACTTCAAGTACGTCTTCAACGGCTTCGACCAGGATGAACTCTACGACCTGCGCGCCGACCCTCACGAGCTACGCAACGTCAGCGACGACCCGGCCTACGCCGAGGTCAAACGCGATCTGTGCGGGCGCATGTGGCGCTTTGCCTACGAAGAGGACGACACCGCCATCAACCCGTACATCACCGTCGGCCTCGCGCCCTACGGCCCCGCGGAGGCATTCCGGCAAACACAGGAAGTGACGTGATGTTCACCATCGGCGCGTTCGCCATCATTTTCGATGATGCAGGGCGCGTGCTGTTGTGCCACCGCCGCGACATCGACGTGTGGAATCTGCCCGGCGGCGGCGTGGAAAGTTCAGTACATATTGTGCCTTGCAGACCTGGTGTTTAGCGTGTATATTGGCTCAAGCAAGCGACTCGTGAGATTTTTGTAGTCTGGCCCCAGTTCAAATATAATGCGGAAAGCGCAATTAGAGCCTAACCACGCAAATTCTTGCCCAACGAGCAAGAAACGGGCGTCGCAGGCCCTTTTTAGTTCCGGTTTATCCGGGTTAGGAGGAACCTATGGAAAACCGGTTGAGCCGGAAGGCGCTGAGATTGTTGTGCTCGCCGCTCTCGCTGAGCGCCATGGCGGTGCTGCTGGTGAACGATCACGTCCTGCGGCGGTTCTGGCCCTCGTGGGTGACGGGCAAACTGGGCGACTTCGCGTGGCTGCTGTTCTTCCCCTTCGCGCTGGCGTGGGGATGGGCGCTCCTCCTGCCACGGCGCGAGCGCCTGGTGCGAGGATTGGCGTTTGGCATAACGGGCGGCATCTTCGCGTTGGCGAACACAGTACCGGCAGTGCATGCAGCGGTCGTGAACGCAGCGGAATGGGCGTTGGGACGCCCGGTGCTGTCGGTCCGGGACCCATCCGACTTGATGGCACTGGTATCGCTGGCAGCAGCGTGGATAATGTGGGAACGGGTTCCTGGTACGAAGATGCACACCGCAGCTCCTCCGGACGCTCCCCCACGAAGCAGTAGCGCAAAATGGAATCGTCTGGCGCTGGCAGCAGCGGCGCTGCTGACGGTAGCGAACGCCGCACGTCCCCCAGACATCGGCGTCAAATACCTCGCCTACAGCGCGGGCGGCATCTACAGTCTGGGATGGGATTCGGGCTACGTAAGCCGCGACGGCGGCCTGTCGTGGCAGGCGCTCAACGTGAGTTACAGCGCAGCAGAAACCACCTACAGCGAGGACGGAGAAACCTGGATCGGGGTCTCCGAGCTATGCCCGGACTGCGCCGCGGAGATAGATTCGTACACGACCAGGATCGATCCCACACCGCGCATCCTGGACGTGAACGGCGCAGTTCAATACCGCTATGCGCCGGGCGAGCCTATCGAACGCTCGGAGGACGGCGGCGCAACGTGGCAGGAAGTCTACACGCGTCCGCGCAGCCCTGCCGACAAAGTTTACTACACGCAGCGGCACCCAATCTACACCTTCCACCCCGGCCCGCTGGATGCGGTCGCCGATCCCGAGACAGGCAACATCGTGTTCGCCATGGGGGCCGAGGGCGTACTGGTGCGGACGCCGGATGACACATGGACGTGGGTCGAGGTAGGACTGGCGCGGCGGGCAGAGGTGCACCGTGGCGAAGGATTGTGGCTTGTATTGCAAGGGGAACTGATGCTGGCGGCCGGCTTCGGGCTATTGGCGATTATGACACTGCTGACTCGCTGGCGGCGAAGCCTGGTGCGGAAAATCTTCCTGGCCCTGTACTGGCTGCTGTGGGGACTGAATGTGATACTGATGCCCGAACTACGGACAGGCTACGCCGCTGGCATAGACATGATGTTGATGTCGGTGGGATGTATCTACCTGCTGATCCACATCGGGATCGAGTTGGCGATGACGATACCCAAGCAAGCCACAGTGCGCGAAGTGGGCCGGGTGGCGCTGACGGGGCTGCTGGTCGCGGTGGTGTTCTTGATCCCCTATGTCCTGTGGGTGCTGGCCGTTATCCCCTGGTACGGCCTGGCGGCGGGATTGGGTGTAGCATTAGGCATAACAGTCATGGTATTATTGGGCCGGAAAATCAAGTCAACGACGAGCAACGAGTAAAGAGTAAAGAGTAGGGAGGAACTATGGAAACACGCATTTTTGGCAATACCGGCTTAACGGTTAGCCGCCTGGGCATTGGACTGGCGGAAATCGGCTTTCACCTGACGCTGGAAGAGATCAACGCCGCGTCGGACGTGCTCAACACGGCGCTCGATTCGGGCATCACCTTTCTGGATACGAGCGCCTGCTACGACATCAGCGAAGAACTGATCGGGCGCACCATCGCCCACCGCCGCGACGAATACGTGCTGGCGACCAAAGCCGGGCACGTCACCGGCGGCTACGAAGGCGAAAACTGGACCGCGCAGACCGTCCGCGACAGCATCGACCGCAGCCTGGTGCGGATGAAAACCGATCACCTGGACCTGGTGCAACTGCACTCCTGCGACGTAGACGTTTTAGAGCGCGGCGAGGTCATCGCCGTGCTGCAACAGGCCAAACAGGCCGGCAAAACGCGCTTCACCGGCTACAGCGGCGACAACGAGGCCGCGCTGTGGGCCGTCGAGAGTGGCCTCTTCGACACCCTGCAAACCAGCTTCAACGTGGTGGACCAAAACGCGCGGCTGTACCTCTTCGGCGCGGCGAAGGCACGCGGCATGGGCGTCATCTGCAAGCGGCCCATCGCCAACGGCGCGTGGGGCGCGGAAAAAGCGCCGAGCGACTACGCCGCCGAGTACTTCGCGCGCGCGCAGAAGATGCTGGCCCTGGGGCCGATTCCCAACGCGCCGGAAAACCGCATCCTGCTGGCGCTCGGCTTCGTCTTCGCGCACGAACAAGTAGACACCTTCATCGTCGGCACGCGCAATCCGAAACATCTCAAGGCCAACATCGATATGGTCAACACCCAACTGCCCATCGCGCCGGAAACCGTCGCCGAAATCCAACGCCGCTTCGAGCAGCTCGCCGGCGGCCCCGACTGGGCGCAACGCGAGTAACATTCTTAGTCAGCAGATTTAGCAGATTAAGCAGATTTTCATCTGCTAAATCAGCTTAATCTGCTGACGAAAAAAGGAATATGATATGCCAAAATCAACAAGTATCGCACGCTATCTCAACGTCCGAAATGCCTACGGGCCGACGATTTCCGCCGACGGGCAACGGCTGGCGTTTCTCACGGACATCACCGGCGCGCCGCAGATCTGGCAAGTCCCACTGACCGGCGAAGCGCGAACGATCCTGTGGCCCGAACAACTGACCTTCGAGACGGATCGCGTTATGCTGGCGCAGTTTTCGCCCGCAGAGGACGGACACGGCAATTGCCGCCTGCTCTACACACGCGACATCGGCGGCAACGAGAA
>Ga0129302_1000470_pt1 | contig 29962 bp, 28 predicted proteins | sample BlaSprsedimmetaG_FD_94476 | JGI IMG/M metagenome (GOLD analysis project Ga0129302, IMG submission 94476) | Hot spring sediment bacterial and archeal communities from California, USA to study Microbial Dark Matter (Phase II) - Blank Spring... | ecosystem: Environmental > Aquatic > Thermal springs...
ATTTATATATATACTAAATTTCCAAAAAATAAGATTTCTTATTTTGATTTCCGAATTCTAACCCTCTCTGTTTCGGATATTCATTTATCATTTTGTCCAAAAATCAGGTCGAAGAATTTTTCAGCATATTTCTTCTCATTTATCAGTTCTTCTTTTTCCATTTCCAGCGCAGCGTATGAGGCAAGTGAGCTCTTGCTTAGGCTGAATCCAGTTGAATCGCCGTGCGATTTCATTATGGACAACTTCTTCTCAATATCCCCAAGATATTCGTTTATTCTTTCTCTTGCAACTCTTCTGAGGAGCTGTTCCAATTCAGCCATCCTCTCGGACTCTGCTTTCTTTGCAGAGAAGATCTTTGAGGTTTCCAAAGCAAATTGGGTTTTCGATATTGAAAAAGGATGGACGGTTTCCTTCATCCAGATAATTGATCTTCCTGATTCCGATTCCAAAATTCTATCTGGGATGAGAAGCGGAAGAACAGATTTGGACTCCGGAAATCTCGGAAGCGCATCGAAGCAGCCTACGAAGCTTGCGAATTCAAAAAAATTCACTCCCAGATTGCCCTTTCTATTTCTGGCTATTATTTTCCTTCCAGCGGATTCAAGCTCGTCTAGTACATCCCTCGGGCTCTTCTTCGCTCTTTTCAATTCTTCGATGGTTGCCGAGCAGCCGTGGATGCATCTGAGTGGCTCGTAGGTTCTCGTGAACATGAAGCTCGGAGGACGCTCGATCCATCTGATTCCACCCGCATTTTTCTGGTCCTCTTCATCCCCCCTTTTCAATAGCGAATATTGAAAGCTAATGTCGTTACCATCGACGGCCAGTATTCCCGAGGGAATGCCCTCGTTCACTACAAGCCGATCCGCCCAGAACCCCAGCATCTTCCTCAGTTTTGGTCTCTTTATAGACCCTTCGTCGGATATCGCTCTGAGTATCTTTCTTTTTACGGGCGTCGATAGCCATGAAAGCCAAAGCAACAATCTCTTCTCACTGTCAATATGCGGGATTGGAATCGAGCTTCCCCCCGCAACTTGAGAATCCAGCGGAAGCGCGGCATCCCCCAAGATTTGTCCGACTTCGGATTCGACCTCGACCCGCATATTCAACCCTGGAGCATCTTCGATTTCCAGCTCCTCTGGGCCAATTGGATTTGGAATAATGCGGAGGTCTGAGTTGAGGAAGTAATAATTTCTACCGCCTGATTTATAGGAAATGAGCAAGCCGGTGTTGACCCCCTTCGCCAGGATTGTGCGCAGCTGCACCTCCCTTTTCGGTTCCTTATCGGATGACCCTGGGCGATAAGTTATCTCTCTCATTGAAGCTCTCACAGGGCTTTTCTCTATCTCCTCCCTCCTGAGGGGCTGAGAAATCAACAGTGTGTAGACTATGCTTCTTGAGACGTTGTTCGTCAGATATTCTCCGATACTCTCAACATCTGGGTTGCCAGAGCCCGTATCAGGCAAAACTCATCATCCCTCCCGACAGCAATAATAAAACGAACATCGATTATTAAAGCTTGACGGAAATAATAACACTCTCCCCATTTCCTAATATATACTGGCACGGTGCAATGAAAAAACGGTTACACGGCCGTTCGCATGCCTTTATTTTATTATATGGATAATTGTATGGATGTAGAGTCCACAACAGGTTTTTATAGTCCTTCTCTTAATTAGAAGGCCGTTATGACACGATCCGCTGAATTTGGTACAGACATTCGTGTTCTAGAATCACTGGTAGGTGTACTAGTAGTAGGGCGGATCGAGCGCCCGTGAGATCCGTTGGAATTTTTTTCAACATCTTGCGCGGTGTCTTTTGATTGTGGAGGTTGATTAGTGTGAAAGGTGCCAAGGTCGTCGTGGAGCTGCTGGAGAGAGAGGGAGTAGAGGTAGTCTTCGGTATCCCCGGAGGCGTATTGCTCCCCCTCTACGACGAGATATTTGACGCCGATTTCAGGCACATACTCGGGCGTCACGAGCAATGCGTCGGTCACATGGCGGACGGATACGCCCGGGTCTCCAAAAAGCCCGGGGTGTGCATCGCCACATCCGGCCCCGGCGCGACCAACCTCGTTACGGGGGTAGCGACGGCATTCATGGACTCTTCTCCCCTGGTCGCGCTGACCGGGCAGGTCGCCACTATGATGCTCGGCGGAGACGCATTCCAGGAAGCCGACTCGTTCGGCATCATGATGCCGATCACCAAGCACAACTTCAGGGTCATGGACCCAAAACAGCTTCCAATGGCCATGAAGCGAGCATTCAAGATAGCGACCACTGGTAGATACGGGCCTGTCCATGTCGATCTCCCGACCGATGTTCTGAACGCGGAAATACCCGAGAAGGAGCTCGACAAGGACTTCCCGATACATGCGCCCAGGAGGAATTTGAACCAGCTCCTGGATGCCGTTAAGCTCCTTGAGAATGCGGAGAGGCCAGCGATCCTGATAGGCGGGGGCGCGCATTGGTCCTCCTCCGGCTCGGAGATTCTGAAGCTTGCCGAAATCCTCATGGCTCCGATGGTGACGACCCTGATGGGCAAGGGGGTGGTCCCGGACACACATCCGCTAGTTTTAGGCGTTGTCGGAATGCACGGAAAGCAGTCGGCGAACTACGTCCTCCATAACTGCGATGTGCTCCTCGCGATAGGCTCGAGGTTCAGCGACCGCGTCACCGGGAAGCTCGATGATTTCGCAAGGAAGACGAAAATCATACACATAGATATCGACGCGTCCGAGATCGGGAAGAACGTCAAGGGCGGAATCGGACTGATCGGCGACGCATGGACGGTCGTGAACGCGCTTATCGCGGGCCTGCACCAGCGTTCCATCAAGGAGAGCGAATGGAAGAGGCGCATCACCGAGCTGAAGCAGGCGTGCACCTGCGACTTCGATTTCAAGGATAGGCCGATCAAGCCGCAGAAGGTCATTTGGGAGCTGTCCAGGAATCTGCCGGACGACGCCATCGTCACTACTGAGGTGGGGCAGAACCAGATGTGGATGTCCCACTTCTTCGAGATGAGCGGCACGAGGCAGTTCATAACCTCAGGTGGGCTGGGCACCATGGGCTTCGGTTTTCCGGCGGCCATAGGCGCGAAGGTCGCCAAGCCCAGCAGCGCGGTCGTCGATGTCGCCGGAGACGGCAGCCTTCAGATGGTTTCCCATGAGTTCGCGACGACCGTTCAGCACGACATCCCAGTCATCGTCTGCCTCATGAACAACGGATGGCTTGGCATGGTCAAGCAGTGGCAGAAGCTTTTCTATGAAAAGCGGTATATGGCGACAACCCTCGAGAGAAGCCCCGACTTCGTGAAGCTAGCGGAGGCGTACGGGGCGGATGCAGTGAGGGTCGAGAGGCCGAGCGAGCTTCCGGAGGCGATAGAGAGAGCGACTAAGAGCGAAGTCGCCTTCCTGATCGACGTCGTCATCGATCCTGAGGAGGACATACTGCCGATGATCCCTCCCGGAAAGAAGATGACCGATGTGATAAGGGGCAAATGCGGTTTCAATTTCAAATGAGAAAGGAAGTGTTTCAATGGCAACAGTAATATCTCTGCTCGTGGACGACATACCCGGCGTTATGCAGCGGGTCATGGGGGAGTTCACCAGGAAGAGAATCAACGTCGAGACCATAGTGGTTGGGAAGTGCGAAAAACCGGATAAGGCGAGGATCGTCCTCTCGATTTCGGTAAGAGTTCAGGCGGAGGCCGTGCTCGAGCATCTCAGGATGCTCGAGGAAGTGAACAACGCCGAATTGGTCGAGGAGGAGAACCACGAGGCATATGCCCTGATCGGAAACGGCGAGGGAAATATGAGGATGACCGGATCGATCGACGAGATCAAGAAGATCATCGATAAGACTCAGCCGGCCAAATATATCTGGGCGGTCAACGCGCTTTGACCACGGTCGAAAATGTCAATGGAGGACTGATAGTTTGGCTAAGATATACTATGAAGGCGACGCCGATCTGAACGCACTCAAGGACATGAGGATCGCAGTTGTGGGATATGGTATCCAGGGCAGGGCGCAGGCGCTCTGCCTGAGGGACAGCGGTGCAGATGTCGTAATAGGGCTGATCAGGGACCCGACCTGGGACCAGGCAGTCGCGGACGGCATGAATGTAATGCCCGTCGCGGAAGCCGTGAAGGGGGCCGATGTCGCCATGATGCTGATTCCGGACGAGCTGCAGAAGGAGGTCTATGACCGCGAGGTCAAGCCCAATTTGAAGGCCGGCGCGACGATCGATTTCGCGCACGGGTTCAACATAGTGTTCAAGCGCATAGTGCCGCCTGCCGATTCCGATGTAATTATGGTCGCACCGAAGGGACCTGGAAGACTGGTCAGGAAGACTTTCGAGGAGGGATTCGGCGTGCCGGCGCTGGTCGCCGTCGAACAGAACCCGTCCGGAAAGGCCCTCCAGAAAGCGCTCGCCATCGCGAAGGCGCTCGGCGCGACCCGCGCGGGCGTCATCGAGACCACATTCAAGGAGGAGACGGAGACCGACCTATTCGGTGAGCAGGCGGACCTGTGCGGCGGATGCTCAGAGCTCATCAGAAAATCCTTCGAGGTGCTGGTCGAGGCCGGCTATCAGCCTGAGATCGCCTACTTCGAGGTCCTCCACGAGCTGAAGCTAATAGTCGATCTCATACAGGCTGGCGGGATCGAGAACATGTGGAAGAACGTCAGCAACACCGCGGAATACGGCGGCAGGACCAGGGGGCCGGTGATCATCGATGACCGCGTCAAGGACAGCATGAAGAAAATATTGGCAGATGTTCGATCCGGAAAATTCGCCGAGGAATGGATCGGGGAGAAGGAGTCCGGGCTGCCCGTCCTAAAAAGCCTTAGGGAAGAGGGTTCCGAGACGCAGATCGAGAAGATCGGCAAAGAAATCCGGAAGATGTTCGCCATCAAGCCGTGATAATATGCAATTCTGCTCCTTCGTCGTCGGGAATGAACGAAGGACGATCTTTCCGGGGAGAATCATCGGCGAAGTCGTCGAGAGGCTCGATGTCGCCTCAATGATCGATCTAGTTATGCTGAACGGCGAGGCGGACGCGGTAGACAGCTACGACATCGGCGAGGTCCTGTTACAGCCGCCCATTACCAGACCTTCGAAGATAATCGCAGTGGGGCTCAATTTCCACAAGCACATCGAAGAGATCGGTATGGAGAAACCGGATGAGCCGCTTCTCTTCTCAAAGCCCTCCAGCGCGATCGTTGGACCGGGAGAGGACATAGTCCTCCCCGATGCCATTGGCCGGATCGACTACGAGGGCGAAGTCGCCCTGGTAATTGGAAGAGACGCCAGAAGTGTGGAGGACGGGGAGAGCCACATTTTCGGATATACCTGCCTGAACGACGTTACGGCAAGGGATATCCAGAAACATGACAAGGACTGGACCAGAGCGAAGGGATTCGATACCTTCGCTCCGATGGGCCCGACCATCTCCACTATAAGGCCAAACTGGATCAGAACAGAGCTCAACGGCAGCGAGGTTCAGCGCTCGAGCACCGACGACATGATATTCGGCTGCGCGGAGCTTGTGGAGAAGATCTCGGAAGTCATGACCCTGTATCCTGGGGACATTATCTCCACAGGAACGCCTTTCGGAGTCGGGCCGCTCAACCCTTCCGATATCGTCGCTGTCGAGGCCGATGGCATCGGCAGACTCGAGAACAAGGCGGTCAGGAAGAGTGAGACCGGCGACCGGGATTAGGAGAGGAGCGAAGGGACCGGGAGAGGACTTCAGTAAACTAATTTAAATGGCCGTGGCCATATTGTGCCTCGGGAAACCACAATCTGAGGGGAGCTGTCATGGCGGATATAGAGCCCACCAAGTATATCTGGGCGAACGGAAAAATGATCGACTGGAACGATGCAAAGGTGCACGTTCTGACGCACTGTCTGCACTACGGCACCGGGGTGTTCGAGGGGATTCGCTGCTACGATACATCGATGGGCCCGGCAATTCTGCGGCTCAAGGAGCACATGCAGCGGCTCAAAACCTCGGCGGCGATACTCAAGATGGAGATTCCTTTCTCACTGGACGAGCTCTGCGCAGCGGCAAGGGAGCTCGTTCTCAGGAACGGCCTCAAATCGTGCTATATTCGGCCGATATCCTTCTTCGGGGTCAAGGGCATCGGGGTCAACCCGACCGGATATCCAGTAGATACATATATGGTCGCGTTCGGCTTCGGCGCCTATCTGGGAGAGGAGGGTCTGAGGAACGGGATAAGGTGCAAGACCTCCTCCTGGCACCGCATTTCGCCCTCTTCGCTCGCGACCATGGGCAAGATATGCGGGCACTACGTGAACTCCGCGCTCGCCCACACGGAGGCGAAGGCGGCAGGGTACGACGAGGCCATCCTTCTGAACGATCATCACTTCGTTGCGGAGGGGAGCGGTGAGAACATATTCACGGTTTCCCAGGGCAAGATAAGGACGCCGCCGTTAAGCGCCGGCGTTCTACCGGGAATTACGCGCGATTCCGTCATCAGAATCGCAAGGGATGAGGCATTCGAGGTGGTGGAGGCGAATATCTCCCGGTCGGAACTCTACACGTCCGACGAGGTGTTCATGACAGGCACAGCTGCCGAGATCACCCCTGTCAGGGAGATCGACAACCGCCCGGTCGGAAACGGTGGCCGAGGCCCGGTAACGAAGCGCCTGCAGGACATATTCTGGAAGATCGTCAAGGGCGAAAACCAGGCATATATGGGCTGGCTTGATTTTCTCGAAGAGCGCGGGTGATTATAGCTTCTCGATCACGGCCTGAGCCATCTCGTCCGTACTGTTTTTTCCGCCGAGATCCGGCGTCCGGACCCCCCGTTCCGCCAGGGTGGCGAAGACGGCCCTCTCCAGCTCTCCCGCGGCCGCGTGTTCTCCGACGGTATCGAGCATCATTTGAGCGGCGAGAATTGCCGCGACGGGGTTGGCAATACCCCTGCCCGCGATGTCAGGAGCGCTACCGTGCACGGGCTCGAACATCGATATGCCCTCCGGGTTGATGTTTCCAGAAGGGGAAAGCCCGAGGCTGCCCTGGATGCCCGCGCCGAGATCGGTGAGTATGTCCCCGAACAGGTTCGGAGTGACCAACACGGAGTATCTCTCGGGCGATCGTACGAGGTTCATCGCGACTGCATCTACATAGCCGAATTCGGTCTCGACGTCGTCATATTCCCGCGATATTTCTCTGAACACGTCTCTCCAGAGCCCGTACATTTCGGTGAGCACATTCGCCTTGTCGACACAGGTCAGGTTCTTCCTGTCCTTCTTCCGAGCCAGCTCGAACGCGTATCTGATCACGCGGGTCGCACCGCCCCTTGAAATAACGCCGATCTGATAGCTTCCCTCGCTCTCCCCTTCGACCTCGACATCTATCTTGAATTTCATTTTGTATCTATTTCGCTCAAGTGAGATATTTTCGCTTGCCTTACTTCCCGTGAATCTGCTGCCGAGACCGACATAGAAATCCTCGGTGTTCTCCCTCACGAAGTATATCGAGAGGTTCTCTCTGCCCTCGGTGGAGATCGGCGAATCGACCCCGCGGAAAAACCTGACAGGCCTGAGGTTCACATACTGGTCGAATGCGAACCTGAGCTTGAGAAGCACACCCTTCTCCAGTATGCCCGGCTCAACCCTGGGATCACCGAGCGCGCCGAGAAGTATCGCCTCGCAAGTAGATAGTTCGGAAATCGTATCATCCGGTAAGATTTCGCCGGTCTTCAGGAAGTGTTCCGCACCGTTGGGGAAATCCATCCATTCTATCGAGAAGCCGTGCCCATCTGACAGAGAGTCCAGGACGGTCTTCGCTGCCGCAACGACCTCGGGTCCGATACCGTCCCCTGGAATGGAGGCGAATCTGTGGCTCATCGCTTCATCCTCTCCTCGCTCAGCTTCTTGCGGGCATATGGTATGAGCCCACCGTTGTCAATCAGCTCCCTGAGAAATTCCGCATAGGCGGGGAAAGCCGCCGAATTTCCGGAACCCAGGTTTTCTACGGCTCCACCGTCAAAGTCGATCCTAAGCAAGTCTCCATCGACCGCCTCGATCTCCGCCTCGACCAAAGGCAGGCCGATGTTTATCGAGTTCCGGAAGAATATCCTGGCAAAGCTCGCTGCAACCACGCACGATATCCCCGCTCCCATGAGCGCTCTCGGCGCGTGCTCCCTGCTCGATCCGCAGCCGAAGTTGCGGTCGGCCACGATGATATCGCCCGGAGCGACTTTTTTCGCGAATTCCGGTCTCGCCTTCTCGAACGCATGTTGCGAGAGCTCCTTCGGGTCGGGTGTGACAAGATATTCCGCGGGAATTATTTGATCGGTGTCGACGTTATGTCCGAACCTCCAAACCTTCCCCTCGAACGAGTTCCTCAGATCATCACCTCATTCGGGTCTGTGATTCTTCCCGTGACGGCGGAAGCCGCCACCACGGCCGGGTTAGCGAGATACACCTTGGAGTCCTTATGTCCCATTCTTCCGACGAAGTTGCGGTTCGTCGAGCTGACCGCCACCTCACCGGGAGCGAGTACCCCCATGTATCCTCCCAAGCATGCCCCGCAGGTGGGTCCCGAGACGTAAGCGTTGGCGTCCAGGAATATCTGAATTAGGTTCTCCTTAATCGCCTGCTCGAATACCTGCTTGCTCGCGGGCACGACGATCATCCTGACACCCGATGCGACCTTCCTTCCCCTCAATATCTCAGCGGCGGCTCGAAGGTCCTCGATCCTGCCGTTCGTGCACGAGCCCAAGTACGCCTGATCGATCGTCACCCCGACCTCGGCTGCCGGTTTGACATTGGACGGAAGGTAAGGCTCCGCAACGAGCGGCGGAATCTCCGAAGCATCGTACTCTTTGATGTCATCGTAATCCGCGTCCGGGTCCGGAAGCACTGGCTCATATCCGCCGTTGACTCTCCCGGCGAGGAAATCGGTCACCTTCTTGTCCGGAGCGATGAACAGGTTCTTCGCCCCGGCCTCGATCGACATGTTGGCGATGGACATGCGGTCGCTCAGGGGCAGCGTTTCGATTGCGTTCCCCCCGACCTCCATCGACTTGTACAGCGCACCGTCCACGCCTATGTCGCCTATGATCCGAAGTATCAGGTCCTTCCCGAAGACATGCCGGCCCACCTTACCGTGAAACAGGTACTTATCGCTCTTAGGAACCTTGAACCAGAGCTTTCCCCGGGCGAATACTGTCGCGGCCTCGGTGCTGCCTATGCCCGTCGAAAAAGCTCCCAGAGCGCCGTATGTGCACGTATGTGAATCTGCTCCGACAATCAGCCTGCCAGGGGCCACGAATCCCCGCTCCATCATCAGCTGATGGCATACTCCTCCTTCGCCTATCTCGAAATAGTTGGGCAACTCATATTTTCGGGCGAAATCCCGCATGCTCTTCGCCTGGATCGCGGAGGGTATGTCCTTGTTCGGGACGTAGTGGTCCGGTATCAATACGATTTTGTCCCTCATCGGCTCCGCTCCGAGCTTCTCGAAAGCCTCGAAGGCCGGCGGACCTGTGACATCGTTCGCCATGACGAAATCGACTTCAGATTCCACTATCTCTCCCGGCTCGACGCTTCGCCCAGTCCTGAGCCTGAATATCTTTTCGGCGAAACTGCTGCCCAAATCAATTCACCCGCGATCTTCGTTTCATTCCGCTATGAGGTCGTTCTTAATGTAGCACAGCCTGTTCAGTGCCGTGATTGCGGCCTCTACGCTCGTTATGACTATGTCGGCCCCGACACTCTTTCCAAGCGATATAATGGATTCGTCCCTTCTGTCCCCGAGCTTGATGGTCACCTCGCACAGAGAGTCCGAGCCTCCGGTTATCGCCTCGAGCCTGAACTCCTTTAGCACGATATTCTTCGAGACCGCGGATCTGATCGCATTAAGAGACGAGTCTATCGGGCCGATACCAGTTTCCGAAGCCCTCTTCTGCTTCCCTTCGATATCGATCGTGACGGTCGCCGTCGGCGTGAAGTTTATGCCCGTGAACACGGCGAACTCATCGAGCCGTATCTTGGCGGGTTCGTCCCCTCTTCCGAGCACATCGTAGGCGAGCGCGATAAGCTCCGCGTCGTCGAACTTCTTGCCCCCCTCTGAGAGCTTCTTGATCCTTCCGACCAGCTCCTTGAGCTGGGAATCTTCGATCTCGATTCCGTAGTTCTTCAGCTTCGCCTGTACCGCGTGCGTCCCAGTATGCTTTCCAACGACGAAAGCCCGTTCCTTTCCAACGATCTCGGGAGAGATCGCCTCATAGGTGGATGACTCGCCGAGCAGCCCGTGGACATGTATGCCCGCCTCGTGGGCGAATGCATTGTCGCCGACGATCGCCTTGTTCGGCTGCACCGCCACCCCGGTCAGCTTCGATACGAGCCTCGACACATGTGTGAGTTTCCTCAGATCGATCCCGGTCTCGACTCCGTAGAAGGTCTGCAGGGCGACGGCTACCTCCTCGAGTGCCGCGTTGCCCGCCCTCTCGCCCAGTCCGTTTATGGTGCAGTGGACCTCCTCCGCACCGGCGAGCACGGCGGCCAGCGAATTCGATACAGACAGGCCGAAATCGTCATGACAGTGGACTGCAATCGGCACTCTGCAGATCTTCTTGAGCTCGGAAATGAGGTAGTTCATCGCCTGCGGGATCATGATGCCGACGGTATCGGGTATGTCTATTCTGTCCGCCTTCGCCTCCTGGACTGCCGATACGAACTCCTTGAGGAAGGTCAGGTCGGTCCTAGTCGCATCCTCCGGTGAGAACTCGACCTTCAGTCCGTGGGACCTCGCGTAGTCTATCGACTCAACCGCCTTCTCGATCGCCTGCTCCCGGGTAATCTTCAGTTTGTTCTTGAGATGTATGTCCGATGTCGCTATGAACAGGTGTATCGAGCCAGTGCCGCATTCCAGTACGGCGTCGATGTCCTTCTTGTTCGACCTCGAAAGCCCCAGCACCTCGGCCTTTAATCCCAATTTTGCGATCCTGGATACGGCCTCTTTCTCCCACTCCGACGTTATCGGAAACCCGGCCTCGATAATGCCTACGCCGATTTCGTCGAGCGCCTGCGCTACCCTGATCTTGTCGTCAATTGAAAGGGCGACATTCGGGGTCTGCTCTCCGTCGCGGAGCGTCGTGTCAAGTATCTTCACACTCTTGGGAAGGACACTGCTATCGATGACCTTCCTGATGTTATCGCCAATTGCGAACATATCCCTCACCTTGCTTCCGCTGGTGCCATCGGCGCCCGGAACGGTCTTTCCTTCGCTATCGGGAACATTCATACAGGAACACACTCCCAAAAATATATTTTACACTCTGGACTAGCATAGTAGAAGAAGCAGCTGCAACGGAAGAATACTGGCTGAACTCCGTTTTGCGTCCATGTTTCCAACATCCGAGTGTCTCGCGCATACTCGTGTTATGCGCGATGTATCTGATATGTGCTCAAGATTTAAATCTTGCGCTGCGGGTGACCTGAATCCGCGAATGATTCGCCAACTCCTTTCTCATCCGTGCGCATTATTATGATGATGCATGAAAAATAAATTGTCTGGCGCTCTGCACTACTCCCTCAGGTTCATGACGATTTCTGAAAGATGGGGGGCTATCAGTCTCTTCACGGCCTTCTTCACAGCCAATTTCGATAGAGGGATGACGAAGACGGCCTTGCCCTCGCTACCAAACGCCTCCGCGCGCTGGACAATAGCTGGAGCCCCGACCTCCTCGTAGCACATCATGCTGAAAACCGCACTGAACGCCGGCATTTCCTTCTCGGCAAAATGGTTAACGGCTTCCAGTGTCAAGTCCCTGGCTGAAACGCCTGTGCGCCCCATTACGATTATCGATGCGATATTTCCATCCTCCATACACTGCCTGAGAACGCTCTGAATGTCGTCGAAGGACGGTGAAGCCCGGTCCAGTCTGACGACAGTATGCCCTTCATCTCTTAGATATTCACGCGCCTTGGAGAGCAGCTCCTCATCCTCCTCCGAAAAGGCATCGCCTACGGCCACTATCGCAACGGAAGATCCAGCTCCGGCAGTTTCCCTGCGTTTTCCCCTGCTCATTTGCGTCAACTCCCGATCCATCACAGCGGACAATCAGATTCGACTCTCTACCGTCTTCTCGAATGTCTCACCGTCCCATATCGTGGTGGTGTCTCCGATCCTGTCCATAACCTCGGTACAGGCCTCAAATGCCTCTTTCCTGCGGGCCGCTGATACTGCCACCGTAAGGACGATGTCTCCGACTTGAAGGATGCCGATCCTATATACCAAGATGATCTCTCCCAGCCGGAACTTCTCAAATGCGTCATTCACAATCCGCGTTAGCTGGTCTGTATCGTTGTCCGAGCATTTACCGACCTCTATTTCTCGGAACCCCTCGTCATCGGATTTCCCCCTGACCGTCCCAATGAAAGCAATCACGGCGGCGCAGTCGTTCCTGATCACGTCCGAGATCGCCCTGGATGGGTCGATGCTCCTCTCCGTTATCTTGACTTTCGGCATTTGATCCAGCTCCTCCTTCTTTTCAAGACGGCTCTCTTTCGGCTTGCCCTAATAAATCCCGTTTTTCTACAAATAATGGTTACCAGGACTCGGGTAGCAATGCCGGCTCCAAATCACCATCGCAGTCTGGCTCACCGAATTTCCCGGACTGGTTCCTTGGGCAATATCACGAACTTGCAGCGTTCCTCACCCTGGCAGATGCATTTCTTCTCGATGACCTGGACGGGTGCATTGAGCGCCTTTCCAGCAATCGTCTCTAGCGCCAGCGAGAGGTTCTTGCAAATGGGATTCGGGCCGCTTCCATACAGTTCTGGAACCAGAGAGATCGCCTCAATGTGGATCACCTTCGTTTCCTCTTTTATCTCCTTGATGGAAAAATCGGAGATCCAGCCGATCTCTTTTATCCTGTTAAGCCCGTCCTCCAGCGTTTTTTCAGATCCTCCCTCGCGGCCGATGTCGCCCAGAATATCGTGGATGTCGGCGACGCCTGAGAGGGCGGTGTCGACCTGGCGCTTCACCCAATGGCTTTCATCGGACATCTTCATCAGATTCGCCAGAGCGGAAAGCGAGTCCTTGGTGCTCGTCCTCATAAAATGACCGAACAATTTCCTGTCAATATCCCTAGTAGTATCGATGACGAGGGTGCTCGGCAGCTCCTCGAAATGGATCTCGGTGGTCTTTCTCTCGGTCGCCGCCTTTCTGACATCCGATATATGCGCAGTCTGGAGCCTTCTCTTTCTACCGAGCTCCTTTGAAAGGCTGTATTTCTGAACCATCTCATCCAGAACGCCCAGTTCCGATGCCTTGTCCTCCATTTCCCTGATCTTCTTCTTGACCCATCCGATGCCCTCCATATGTCCGAGATATCCGATCTCGAACCCGAGTTTGGACGCTTCGATAAGCAGCATTTTGGCATCATCGCTTTCCCCGTCTTTGTCCTTCCCCATCCCTCTTGCACCTCTCTGGCGCTTCATATTTCTGGACCTCATCGATTCCAGGAGGCCGAGAATCCGCAAAATGGACTCAGCCAATTATAAATGCCCAGGTTAATATATTAAAGTTCCTTCACCAGTATGTAATCGAGAAAAAAGCGCACACAGTGATATCCTGTGGTCGTCGTCATACATTCGGTCTAGGAATCACCACGAACCTGCAATTATCATTCTTCTGCGCTATGCAGTACTTCTCGACCGCCTTCATGGAGATCCCGAAAGTACTGTTTCCTATCGATTCCATCGCAACGCATAATGGTCTGCAGACAGGCTCTTTGGACTCTCCTAAAGTGCGCGCGATCTCAGATATCGCGTCGATCGTGACGGTCATCGCCTTCTCGCCGAACTCCACGATCTCGTATTCCCTGATCCATCCGACTTCGATAAGTATGCCCAGCCCGCTCTCAAATGTTTTCCTCTTTTCCTCTGGTATCCGTGAGAGCGTAGTCAGGCGGTCGTGCACATCGCCCAGACTGGAGAACATGACATCGAGCTTCTTCATGAACTTCCTGTTCTTCTGCCCGATCTTCATCAGGGTGGCGAGAGCGTCGATCCCATCCTCATAAGGTACGCGTTCGGCTATGTAATCGGTGCTGCTATTCTCTTTGACGATTCGCACTGGCATACTCTTTGGCGGCTTGGGAAGCTTAGAACCCCCCTTCTTGGAGAAGTAAAGCCCTCCCTCGTCTGAAGTGAAGGACGACAGCCTCTTCCTCTTTCCGAACTCCTTTCCGGCCTCGTATTTCGCCTTCAGATCCTCGCCCAGTCCGAGCCTAGCTGCCTCCGCCTCGAGATCGCGAAGTCTCGATCTCACCCATCCGACCCCCTCGATATGCCCCCTCAGGCCGACTTCGAAGCCGAGTCTGAGCGCCTCTCTGAGAATCCTCTTCTCGATCTCGCTCCATTCGCCGGTTTCTGCGGACAATCGGCACACCTCTATCGAAGACTTCGCTGATGTTCCCGGAGAAGTCCATTACGGGTCTGTCTGCGATGTTTATAGCCCCATTGGTGAGAGTATCATTACTGATAAGAACGCGTTTCATTACCCAGGCATGAATATCTCATGGCAGGGCGCTCAGAAAGATTTATGAGTGGATGCCACCTCATACGGTGAGATTCGCATGGTCAATAGCAAGGTGAGAGCCGCGTTCCAGGGAGCAAAGGGCGCACACAGCGAGGACGCCTGCTACGCACACTTCGGAAGCGATGTCGAGGCGGTTCCATATCCCACATTCGCGGAGGTCTTCAGAGCGGCAGAGGCGGACGAGGTCACGCACGCCGTCGTGCCGGTCGAGAACTCGATCGAAGGGAGCGTGGCACAGGTCAACGATCTCATGCTCGAGAACGACCTGCTGATCTCCGGGGAGGTGATACTGCGCATCAGGCACAGCCTTATCGGGCATCCAGGGGCGACGATCGACGACATAACGAGGGTTTACAGCCACCCGCAGGCGCTTGGCCAGTGTCGAAAATTCCTGTCGCAGTACCCGGACTGGGAGGTGATCTCCTCATATGACACCGCCGGAAGCGTCATGATAATCCAGAAGCGGAACAGGAGGAACGAGGCGGCCATTGCGGGTGCGAGAGCGGCGGAGGTATACGGCCTTGATATAATCAAGGAAGGGATCGAGAGCGACCACCAGAACTTCACGCGGTTCTTCCTGCTCGAGAAACATCCAGAGGCCGCATCAGCCGCCAACAAGACCTCGATCGCCTTCGCGGCGAAAAATACGCCGGGAGCATTGTACCTATGCCTCAAGGAGTTCGCCGAGAGAGGGGTGAACCTCAGCAAGCTGGAATCCCGGCCAAGGAGGAACAAGCCCTGGATGTACGTCTTCTTCGCCGATATCGATGGAAGCGTCGACGATCCGGATACCGGAGGAGCCGTCGGAGGCCTTCTGAAGACCGCCGCGTTCGTGAAGATTCTCGGCAGCTATAAAAGGGCTGAGCGGCCCTACGACCCCCTCTTGGGGCGATTCTCCTCTGAGGAAAGACCCGCACCGTAGGCCGCTGAGAGCGCCAGTTTCCTGTACCTTCCAAGCATGCCAAGGGCGGGCTTTTTCGGCATCTTCACCTCCTTGAGGCGAGCCGCTATCTCCCCCTTTGTCAGCTTGACCGATATCTCCCTTCTCGATAGGTCTATCGTGATCTCGTCGCCGTTCCTCAGAGCGGCCAAGGGGCCCTTCTCGAACGCTTCCGGGCTGACATGCCCCACCGACAGTCCCCGGGTGCCTCCAGAGAAACGCCCATCTGTGATCAGAGCCACTGACTCGCCCAAGCCCATACCAGATATGAGGCTGGTGGGTCCCAGCATCTCAGGCATACCTGGAGCGCCCTTCGGTCCCTCATATCTGATGACGACGACATCACCCGATCTTATTCTGCCCGCGGTTATTGCTTTTGCTGCCGCATTTTCCGAGTCGAAGACTCTGGCCTTACCAGTGAACTTCCTTATCTGCTCCGCGACGGCCGACTGCTTCACGACCGCTCCCTGGGGCGCGAGGTTCCCCCTCAATATAGCTATCCCGCCGTCTCTGTGAAACGGCAAGTCCAAGGTCCTGATCACAGAGGGATCCGTCACCTTTCCCTCCGAGGCGATCTCGAGGATCGACTCCCCGAACACTGTCTGCGCGTCCTCCAGCCGGTCTTTGAGCCGAGATAGAATTCCGGGTATCCCCCCCGCCCTGTCGAAATCGTGCAGGAAGTACGGACCGCCCGGGCGCAGGTTGACGAGATGCGGTATCTTCCTGGAGATTTTATCGAATGTATCCAGTGACAGCGTCACCCCGAACTCCCTCGCTATTGCCGGCAGGTGCAGGCACGTGTTCGTCGAGCCGCCTATCGCCATGTCCGCTCGAATGGCGTTCCTGAAGCTCGCGCCTTTCACGCAGCTCCTCGGCTTCCTCCCGGCCATTATCGCATCCACCAGTAATTTACCGGTCACCCTGGCGATGGTCTTCTTTCTGCTGTCGTCAGCGTGCATGGTACCGCATCCGGGGAGGCTGAGCCCGAGGACCTCGGTCAGGCAGTTCATCGTATTGGCGGTGAAAAGTCCGGCGCAGGACCCAGGTCCAGGGCACGCGCATCTCTCCGTCTCGCGCACTTCCTCCTCCGTGACCTTCCCGGCGGAGTACTCCCCGAGCGCCTCGAAAATCGAGATCAGGTCCACCTTCCTTCCCTCGAACTCGCCGGGCATCATCGGACCGCCCGTGACGAGCGCTGCCGGCACGTTTATCCTTCCCGCCGCCATGAGCATGCCCGGTGTGATTTTATCGCAGTTAGTGACCCCTACCCAGCCATCCAGCTGATGTGCCTCTATCATGAACTCCACCGAATCGGCTATCAGGTCTCTTGACGGCAGGGAGTACCTCATGCCCCGGTGTCCCATTGCGATGCCGTCACATATCCCCGGTATCCCAAAGGCCAGTGGGACTCCTCCGGCCTCTTTGATCCCCTTCCTGACCTCATCCGTCAGCGAGTTCAGGTGGACGTGTCCGGGGATGATGTCGTTCCATGCATTTGCTACACCGACCATCGGTTTCTCGAAGTCCGCGTCTTCCAGTCCCGAGGCCCGGTACAGACCCCGCGACGGGGCTCTGTCCAGTCCTCCGACGGCGTTCCGTGATCTGAGCTCTCGAACCATTCCGTATACCCCCTGACATTCGATACTTTCTCAGGCCTCGTCCAGCCTGAAATCCCTGTGCAAGGCCTCGACGGCCACCTTCGCATCGTCTCTCGAGATCATGAAGGATATGTTCAGCTCCGAAGAGCCCTGGGCGATCGTCCTGATGTTGATCTTCCTGTCGGCCATCGACTTGAACACATTGGCCGCCACGCCCGGGGTGCCCTTCATTCCCTTGCCCACAACCGCGACGATGCAGTAATTTCCCTCCCCGGTGATTTCCCGGACCAGACTGGTTCCGAGCAGGGAAAGCTCCAGGATGTTCATCGCATCCCCGGAATCCGCCTCTGGTATCGCAATGGAGACGTTCGCCTCCGAGGAGCTCTGCGAGATCATCAGCACATCGACCTCCTCATTCGAAAGCAGCTCCAGGACCCTCGCGACCACGCGAGGGGTTCCTACCAGCCGGGCACCGGAGATGTTGATCAGGTACACCTTGTCTATGACGCTTATGCCCCGAATGACCGCGCCCTTCTTCGCATCGTCGGGATCGTCCGCCCTGACTATCAGGGTCCCCCGTCCATCTGGGTCATCGATGTTCCTTATCCTGTAGACGAGCTCGTTATTGATCCCCTGCTCAAGCGCCTTCGGGTGGATGACCATCGCGCCGAAATGGGCCATCTCGATGGCCTCTTTGAATGCTATCTTCTCGATTACCCTGGCGCCGGAGAACAGCAAGGGATCGGCGGTCATCATCCCCGGCACATCCTTCCAGAACCAGAGCTCGTCCGCCTCGAGCGCATGCCCGACAACGGCGGCGGTGAGGTCGGAGCCCCCGCGTCCGAGGGTCGTTGTCACGCCGCTCTGCGTCGAGGCGATGAACCCGGTTATGACGGGGGTGATCCCCTCCTTCAGGAGCGGCTCGAGGTTCTGCTTTAATTGCATATTAGTAACATTTATCAAAGGCTCAGCCTCGCCGAAGCAGTCGTCGGTCATTATCCCGGCCTCCCCACCGGAGAGGGCCTTTGCCTCCACCCCCCGCTGCTTCATGAACGCGGTGACTATCGGAGCCGATAGCCTCTCCCCGAAGGAGAGCAGGAAATCCCTGGACCTGGGAGTCAGCTCGCCTATATGCGAGATGCCGAGCGCGACATTCCTGAAATCGTCCATCAGCCTATTGACCGTACCCTCAGTCTCCTCGGCCAGCTTCGGATCTTCTATCCTCTTCGTCACCCCGAGGTGCCGGGAGGCGATGGAATCGAGCATCTTCTCCATTCGCGCCTTCTTCGCGTATGCGATGTTCTTCATGATCTCGACGAGGGAGTCGGTCGTTCCACCCAGTGCGGATACGACGACCGCCACTTCGTCTCCCTTGCTCCTGTAGCCTTTGACGATTTCCGCGACCTTCAAAATATCATCTGCGTCGCGCATGATCGCTCCGCCGAACTTCATCACTATCCTCATCCGACCAGACTCCTCTTGCAGGGGGCGGCCTGTGCTACGCCCTTCTCATCATTCTTCCCATAAGGGTACCCCTTCTCGAATAGAACCTTCTAATCGCGATCAGATCTCTCAGGACCGCGCTCGCGGTCTCAGGGCCGCCGGCCCCGCGCCCGACGAGGGTTATCTCCCCCGCGAGGTCAGTGTCGAAGGTGACGGCGTTGAAGGTATGAGATACATTCAGGGGATGCATCCGCTCGATGGCCATGGGCGCCACTTCCGCCTCTGAGTCGCACTTGGCGATCAGCTTGATCGTCTTGCCCTGCTCCTTTGCCTCCTTCATACGGTCCTGATCGACCTTTCTGATCCCCTCGATCTTGATGTCATGTATGGAGAGGCTCCTCCCCATGACCCAATTGGCGATTATCACCAGCTTGCCGGCCGCGTCCAGACCGTCGATGTCGTAAGTCGGGTCGGCCTCCGCGTACCCGAGCTCCCTCGCCTCCGCAAGCGCGGAATCGAGGGGCACGGCCTCCGCATCCATCTTGGATAGGATGTAGTTGGTGGTTCCGTTCAGAATGCCCCTGACGGACAATATCTCGACCCCTTCCAGGCATTTCTTGGCGAAGTCAAGCATCGGGGTCCCGCCGCCAACCGTTCCGCTGAACTTCAGCATCACATCGTTGTGCTCCGCAAGCTCAAGGAGCGCGGGCATCGCGATCGCCAGCGGGCCCTTGTTCGTCGTGACCACATGCACCTCGTTCTTCATGGCCGCTCTTATGTGATCCAGGCCGGGTTGACCCGACATCAGGTCGGTAGGGGCAGCCTCGACCATCACGTCGCATTCGATCATGTCCAACACTTCCGGGGGCTTCGCACCCTCGTTCCAAATCTCCTTCAGAGAGCCGAGTCCGCCCGCCGATTCGCGCGCCTTCAGAGCCGTTTCCAGGTTGATCCCTTCAGGATCGACCAGAGCGCCCCGGCTGTTCACGATGGAGACGACCTTCGGGTTAATGCCGCGCCCCCTTCTGAGCTTCTCCCGCTGATCGATGAATATCTTTGCCAGGTTGCTTCCGACAACCCCAAACCCGACCAACATGATCCTCATTGACCCACCTCAGGATCCCAGTGCGGCCCGAAGGCTTTCCATGTCCGGATCGATCTCCACCGGCTTCTCGGAGTTCCTGATCGCGCTATCCGGATCCTTCAGTCCGTGCCCAGTCGCAACGCATACTATTCTTTGGTCGCTATCGACCGTTCCCCTTTCCAGCAGCTTTTCGAGACCGGCTATGCTCGATGCCGCCGCAGGCTCCACGAACAGCCCCTCGGTCCGGGCTATCATCTTCTGAGCCTCTATTATCTCCTCATCTGTGACAGTGATCGAAGTCCCGCCGGACGACTTAATCGCCCTGATGGTCTTCTTCCAGTTCGCCGGATTCCCGATCCTTATGGCCGTAGCCACCGTCTCCGGCTCCTTGACCGGGTCTATCCGCTCCTCGCCCCGTTCGAACGCCCTCGCGATCGGCGCTGCCCCCTCCGCCTGAATTCCATATATGACCGGAACTGCATCGGTGAGGCCGACTTGCCTGTATTCAGAGAAGCCCTTCCAGTAGGCGGCGCTGTTGCCTCCGTTTCCGACCGGAATGACGAGCGTATCCGGGGCACGGCCGAGCTGATCGCACACCTCCATCGCCGCCGTCTTCTGCCCCTCGATCCTGAACGGGTTGACGGAGTTGAGGACATACAGCTTCAGCTCCTTCCCGGCCAATATGACCAGCTCCATCGCATCGTCGAAATTGCCCCTCACCGCGAGCACTTTGGCCCCGTGCATCATCGCCTGGCTGAGCTTGCCGAGGGCGATCTGTCCGGAGGGGATTATGACGACGCATCTCAGCGATGCCAGTCCTGCATACGCTGCAAGAGACGCGGAGGTGTTCCCGGTCGAGGCGCATGCCACTTTTCTCACCCCGAGGTCGACCGCTTTGGACACACCGACAGTCATCCCCCGGTCCTTGAACGATCCCGTCGGGTTCATGCCGTCGAACTTGATGTACAGCTCCGCGACGCCCAACCTCTCGGAGAGGGTGCTGCATCTGTGCAGCGGCGTGCCCCCTTCGTCCATCGAGACAGGGCCGCAGGCGATCTCGGGCAGCATCTCCCTGTATCTCCAGACGCCGAGCGGTCTGGAGTCGAATGCTGACCTGACCGTCTCCGTGTCCAATTCCCTCAGCGGCAGAGATACCTCTAACAGGTTCCCGCAACCGGAGCAGGTGTAGACGATGTCCGATGTCGAGTGCTCCTTCCCGCACTCGATGCATTTCACGATTTCCGATGCCATCTCAGATCAACGCCATTCGATCGCGTCTTGGTCGACCCGAATTATCGAATGAATTTCGTTCACTCGAAATTCGTTGATGTAAGAAAATCCTGCGTATATTATAGTATGCAATGCCAGGTACTATGAATTGTGCTGAAAATCGTGTTTTGCCCGCAAATATTACGGGGAAAAAGTCCGATGATTAAATATGAGTTATACCGTTTCTTACGACAGCAAGTCGACTTTATCATTTGACGGGGGGGGGACTACATGGGAATAGACGATATTATTTCGGAGGCACCGAAGACCGCTTTCATGCTCTGCAACGAGGCCATCGTGAGAGCCGCGCTCGAGTCTGACATCAAGGTATATGCAGCCTATCCAGGCTCTCCGACGGCCGAGATCGTGGATACCTTCTACGCGTTGCGGCACAAGCTGGACATGAGGATCGATATCTCATCGAACGAGAAGGTCGCATTGGAGACCGTTGCCGGGGCCGCAATGGCCGGACTGAGGGGTATGACCTCGATGAAGAGCGTAGGACTGAATGTGGCGTCCGATACCTTCTACACTCTGGGATATGTCGGCGTCAAGGGAGGGCTGGTCCTTGTCGTGGCGGACGACCCGCACGCACACTCCTCCCAGTCCGAGCAGGACGGCAGGTACTTCTCCCCGAGCGCGTACATCCCGATGCTGGAGCCGTCGGATCCCACCGACGCCGCGAGGATGGTCAAGTACGGGTTCGACCTATCGGAGAAATTCCAGACCCCCGTCGTGCTGAGAACGGTAACCAGGGTGAACCACCAGAGCGGATTGGTCAGAACCGGGGAGATGAAGAGAACCCCTTTCCAGAAGGTCGATTGGCCGCATGAACCGACCCGATTCGTCACGGTCGCCGAATCCGCAAGGAATTTCAAGCATCACATGTTGGAGCGGTCCAAGGCGATCATGGAGGAGTTCGAGAACTCAGAGCTCAACACGAAGTCGATCGGCAATTCACCCGATGTCGGAGTGATCACCTCGAGCGCGGGGTACAACTACGCCATCGAGGCATGCCGATTGCTCGATGTCAGCCCCAGCGTTCTGAAGCTCGGCACGACCTACCCGCTTCCAGAGAAACTGATAGCTGATTTCATCTCGCCTCTGAAGAGGGTAATCGTAATCGAAGAGCTCTCTCCGTATCTCGAGAGGCAGGTTGCGGCGATAGCGAAAGAGGTCAACCCCGGGATCGAGATAATCGGCAAGAGGAGCGGACATTTCAGCGAGGCACTCGAGTACAACGCGAACATCGTGGCCAAGGTGTTTTCTCAGCTCTTCGGGGTGAAGACCCCCCGCGACTACGATGCGGTCATATCGAGGGCGCAGAAACTGAAGCAGGGCATCCCGGTACGCCCTCCGACGTTCTGCCCAGGCTGTCCTCACAGGGGGACATTCAGCGCGCTGAGAAAGGCGTTGAAGGGGGTGAAGCATGTGTTCGCATCGGACATCGGCTGCTACTCCATGAGCGCTCTATCGCCGAACTTCTACGGCGATTCCATGCTGTGCATGGGAGCCTCGGTCGGGATCGCAGCCGGGTTCTTCTATTCGGTCAACGAGAAGGTGATCGCGATGATCGGGGATTCCACCTTCTTCCATGCAGGGATGCCGGGACTCGTCAATGCGGTGCATAACGACGTCGATTTCAAGCTGATCATCCTCGACAACGATGTCACGGCCATGACCGGTCAGCAGCCTCATCCAGGCACGCCGCTGCCCGAGGACGAACCGGGGATGAAAAGGGTCCTGCTTGAAGATGTGGTCCGGGGAATGGGAGTCGAGGATGTCACAATCGTTGACCCGTACGATGTCAAAAACGCATCCGATACCATGAAGGAGGCCCTTTCGAGACTGGGACTGGGCGTAATAATATCAAGAAGGGTCTGCGCACTCCACGGTGACAGGCTGAAGCGGAGGAGCGGAGAGCGGATCATCCCCAACTTCGTAGACAAAGAGGTATGCAAGCGGATATATGCATGCGAGAAGGATTTCCATTGTCCGGCAATTTCAATCGACGAGGAAGACAGAAGGGTAATCATATCGAGAGAGCTCTGCGACGGCTGCATGGTCTGCGCTAAGCTGTGTCCCATTGGCGCAATCAAGTCCACGGAGGGGGCGAAATGACGGAGAAGAGCGAGTTCAGCACGCTTTTGGCCGGCGTCGGTGGGCAGGGGCTGATGCTGCTTTCCAGTGTAATCGGGGAGGCATGCGCAATGTCGGGGCAGCGGATAATCACGGGGGAGCAGCACGGGCTGTCACAGAGGTCCGGGTCCATTTCGGTTCACCTCAGGATCGGTCCCGATGTCATCTCGCCTCTAATTCCGATCGGATCAGCCAATGCCATCATATCACTGGAGGCGCTCGAAACCCTGAGGTATATCGAGTACCTACAGGATGACGGGATCATCCTAATGAACAGCCGAATTATGCACCCCATTACGGAGACTTCCCAGGTCGCCAAGGATAAGGAGCTTTCCTATTTCGGCCTTGAAGAAATCGAGAAAAGGCTGTCCGAGGTCACGGAAAACGTGCTCGCCCTGGACGCCCTTGCGCTCGCCCGACAGGCGGGCAACCCATTGACGGAGAACATCGTGCTATTGGGAGCCGTCTGCGCATTCGAGGCCTTTCCTATCCCGATGGACAAAGTACGCAGCGCGATCTCGCAGATCGTACCCGAAAAGGCGAGGGAGGCCAACCTGACAGCGTTCGAGCTGGGTCTGAAGGCATCACATGCCCGCTTCTGCGACAAATTTCCATGCAAAAACCTGGAATGATCAGAGCGGGCTTCCCCAGCGGTCCCTGAAGAATGTCTCCCCACGTGGTTTTCTTGGGGGTCTCTCCTTTTCTGCCTGCTTCTGCTTTTCCGAAAGCAGGGCATCATCTTCACCGGGATATGCGCAGATCACAAGAGTTATCACCGTATATTCCTCAGGTATTCCCGACACCTCGCGAGCTTTTTCCGGATCGTACCCCGCGATCGGATGAGCTATCATCCCGAGCTCGGTGGCTCTGAGCACCAGCTGGCCGATCGCGAGGCCGCAGTCGAACAGGAAGTACTCTCTATCTTTGATGACGCAGTCATCCTCCTGCTTCGATGCGACGACCAGGATCAAAGGGGCTGCGGTCGCCCATTCGTTCCCCTTGGAAAGCGCAGTCTTGAGCTTCGAGAGCATGCCTTCCTCGCTCACGAAAGTGATCCTCCAGGGCTGGTTGTTGAAGCAGGACGGTGCGAGCATAGCGGCCTCTACAAGGGACAGCACCTCATTCTCGCGTATTCGCCTGCCGCTATTCAGCATCCTTCTAGCCCTTCTTTCCAAAATCGCCTCTTGGACCTCCATACGCCTGACCTCCCGACCACTCTTCTATGCTCCATGAAATATTTGAAATGATTCAAAGACCGGATAGGATGTTAGTTTAGAATTTGGCCCGTATTAATCTAATAACACCGTAAAAGCAAATGCCTTGAGGCGATCGGAAAGATCAGATCCATATCGCCTCTTCCTAAAGGCCGTAATATTTATCAGGATCTCCTCGACTTCATTTTCATTTCACTGTGCCTCTTGTATATTTCGTCGAGCTCCTTCTTGAGATCGGACGGAAACTCTGGAGACTCGTGCTCCGCTATGATCTTCTTCGCTCTCTCCTTCGCGTTAACGATCATCTCCTCCTCGCAATCGATGTTCTCCATTGACCTCCCGGAAGCAAGCCCGGGCATCGCGATCTCCTGCTTGAAATGTCTCAGGGTGTGCTTGTTCGTCAGATAGGTCTTGCCCGGTCCCACCTGCTCGATGACGTCGATTGCCAACGCGTCAGCGTCCACGGATATCTCCCTCACGCCCCGCTCGATGAACCTCCACAGCTCGCAGTCTATGACCATCTGAACCGCGGATTCGACCCCGGACCGGTTGAGCCCTCCGATGCCGACGACCGCATCGGCGCCGGCCATCGCTGGAATGAGCCCGCTCATCGCCTTCTGGAAGCCGACCTCGTAGCCTGGAACGGCGCCCGAGGCGGCGAGTCCTCCCATCTGGTTCGGCAGCCCGTACATATGTGATAGCTGACACGCCCCCGCGGTTATCAGCGCCCCCTCGATCGACCCTGACATGAACACCCCGGAGCGCATGTCCATCGCGCCCGACTCGCATGAATATATTGAGGGGCATCCCGGGGCGGCCATCTGACACACCGCGATCGAGGCCAATATCTCCGCGTTTGCCTGGGCGAGGCTGCCCGCGACCGTGACGGGCCCCGTCGAACCCTGGATGACCATGGTGAGATGTATGTTCGGGATGCCCGCCCTGGAAAGGGCCACCGCGCCCTCTATCTGGTTCTTGTCCAAAACCAGCGGGCTGATCGGCGTGTGCGTGTTCGATAAGATCGGGCGTCTTCTCAGCTCCTCAGGAGAGCCTGCGATGGCCGATGCGTATTCGATCTGGAACGCGGCCTCCTCATGGCCGTTCGCCCCATGTTGGATGTGCTTGGTCGTATTATCCAACGACGCCACGAGCTCGTAGTAGGAGCAGATCTCCCCCGGCATATCCGTCGCAGAAACCATCGGCCAGTACAGACCTATCTCCGGGAGCGCATCGGCCAACTTTGCCAGCTCCACGCAGTCCTTCTTTGTCGAGTACCTGCGCCTGCCGGAGTCGAGGTCGAACACCTCTGCGGGCTGCCCGTCTGGACAGCCGTATCCGGGCCTCTTGGCCGGATGCGGCAGATCGTTCTTCGGATCTCTGCCGCAGAGGGTGATCTCTCCCGGTGCCTTCTTGACCCATTCCATCAGAGTCGATTCGTCGATCCTGGCCCGGCCGCTCTTCATGTCGACGTCTGGGACATGCTCAGCCACAAGCTGAAGCATCTCCTCGCTTTCGATCAAAATGCCTATCTTCGACAGAATCTCCATCGAGGCCTCGTGTATCTTGTCCAGCTGTTCTCTGTTGAACAACTCTAACATTGGTGGAGCCATACGCCTGACCTTCTCCTTGCTTGATTTGGAATTGTCCGGCCGGCCTATTGTAAGACCAACAATAAATATTTCAATGCCAACGCTTTAATATCGAATAACCTGACCGTTTGCTCCTCTGATTTTAAAAAATGTATCTTGCCCTTCATTTCACATATTTGATGTCGAGCCGGCACCGACGGGCAAGAATTTTTAACCCCTTCATCATTCCTCATTCCAACAGAGAGGATCTGTAATCATGAAAACGGTTCAATTAGGTTGTGGAATAACAGGACTAGTGTGCGCTGAACATCTGGTGAAGAACGACAAGATCGACGAGCTTATTCTAGCTGATTACAACACTGACACGGCCCAGGCTCTCAAGCAGAGGCTGAAAAACGACAAGATATCCGTGGTCAAGGTCGACGCGGCAGACCGAGCGGCAGTGAAGAAATTGATATCCGGGAAGGACCTGGTGATCAGCTCCATCCCCGGGTATCTGAACCGTCTCGTGCTGGAGGTTTCGATAGAGACCGGCACGGACTACCTCGATTACTCGCTGCCCATAGGTGCGGACTGGAACGAGTTCGACGAGCTGATCGATTATTGCAAGGGCGCGGAGAACAAGATAATAACCTCGATGGGCGCGGACCCAGGAATATCCGATGTGTTCGCCCGGCGAGGCGCGGACCTGCTCGACAGCGTTGAGACAATCAGGACGATGGACGGGGACAGCGCCTCGGCCGAGGGATTCGAGTTCTTCGGTCTCTGGTCGCCCAGGGAGCTGCTCGAAGAGGTGACCGTCCCGGCGAGCGTCTTCAGGGATGGGAAGATAGAGTTCGTCCCCCCGCTGGACGAGAGGCAGCTCTACAAGTTTCCGGATCCGATCGGCGATCTGCCAGTATACAACACAGACCATGAGGAGACCCACCTTATGTCGAGGTACATCAAGGGTGTCAAGAACGTGGATTTCAGGATCGCGATAGACGACGACTTCGCACGAATCGCCAAGACGCTCAAGATGCTGGGGCTTCATCGGACAGACCCCGTCAATGTCAAGGGGAAGCAGGTCGTGCCACTCGACGTCGTCGTCGCACTCATGCCTCGTCCGGTGGATATGATAGGCAAGGTCAAGGGATTCGCTGCGGTCGTCGTCGAGAGCACTGGCATCAAGGACGGCAAGAAAAAGATGGTGAGGATATACGCGAAGATGTCCCACGAAGAGGCGTACAAGATAGCCCACAGCAACGCGACCGGCTATATGGTCGGGACCGGCGGAGCCGTCGGAGCCGAGATGCTTCTCGCGGGGGAGATCAAGCAGAACGGTCTCATCGTTCCGGAAATGCTCGACGCCGAGAAATACATCGAACGCCTTTCCAAAAAGAACGTCGATGTGAAGATAGAGTCGATCGACATCTGAAAATACTGAGCGATATTGGCCTGCTGTACAATACATCGTGCAGCGGCCAATCGATTTTCATTTTTTCAGCGATTTCGAAATACGGGTTCATGCAAAGCAGCACGATCCAATCAGTTGTATAACATCGTTGTATGAGCTATATGTTATTAAGTGACTTAGCCCGAAATATATCGATTGGAGTGTTGAACATGAGATGGAATCCTTGGATGATCGCAATCGCGTCTTCGGTCGTCGTGGTCTTGGTTGTCGCAGCATTTGCCGTAAACGGGATGTTTTCAGCCTCGTCGGATGATGATCTGACCGAAGGTGGAGTCCTTCAGATCACGGGCCTTGTTGACGATCAGCTAGATCTGTCAATCGACGACCTGAGGAGCATGCCGAACACGACCGTTTACTCAGAGCTGATTTGTGTGTCTGGTCACTCGTTCGGATTCTTCAACTGGACCGGGGTCAGCCTCGGATACCTGCTGGGTCAGAGCGGGATAGTCGAGGGAGCGATCAAGGTTGCGTTCTATGCGGATGACGGTTACTCGACCGATCTCACCATTGACGACGCCCTGAGAGAGGATGTGATAGTCGCCTACGAGAGGGACGGAGAGCCCATGCAGGAAAACCTCAAGCTCGTGGTGCCCGGGAAATGGGGATACAAGTGGATACAAGTGGATACAAGTGGATACAAGTGGATACAAGTGGATACACTATCTTAACGAAATAGAGCTCGTTGACTACGATTTCAAGGGCATTTGGGAGAGCAAGGGGTATCCCGATAACGCGGAGATTGAATAATTGATCCATATCTTTCCCCGCTCTATGTATTTCTATTGAAATTCTTTTTATGTCGGCTAAGCAATCAACTCCTCCATCGAGTGATATCTTGAGCAGCAGAGTGAGAGTTGAGGCGAGCGCGACCGTTGCCAACTTCGGGCCTGGCTATGATACGTTCGGGCTATGCCTGGATCAGCCGAGCGATCTCCTCGAAATGGCAATCGTGGAGAAGCCTGGCATACATCTCCAGGTCGCAGAAGAGGGTTTCCCGGTCCCGTCGGACCCGGAGTTCAACTCAGCCTCCGTGGCCGCAATGGAGCTCATGCGACTTGCGGATGTCTCGGTCAACTCCGTAGGACTCGCGATCAGGCTACTGAAGGGCGTCAGGCCAGGCAGCGGGCTCGGGAGCAGCGCATCCTCGGCCGTTGCGGGCGCGTACGCCGCGGCGGAGCTGCTCGACATTGAAGATCAGAGGACGGTCCTTCGGGCCGCCGCCCAGGGAGAAGGCGTGTCCAGCGGCGCACCCCACTTGGACAATGTCGCCCCGTGTCTCTTCGGGGGGTTCACCGTAGTGCTGGATCAGGAGAGGCTCAGAGTTCTGAGAATCCATCCCCCCAGGATGAGACTCGTGATCTGCCTCCCGGATATCGTGGTGGAGACATCCAAGGCAAGGAAACTGATCCCGAATGAGCTCAGGATGAAGAACACGATTGCGCATGTGGGATGGGCATCTGGAATCGTCCACGGGATGAACACGGGCGATCTGAAGCTGATTGCCTCGTGTATGATGGACGAAATATCCGTTCCGGTGAGAAAGACGCTCATAAGAGGATACGACCTCGCCCGAAGCTCCGCGATCGCCGCGGGGGCTTTGAGCTTCTCGATAAGCGGTTCCGGCCCCGCAGTATTCACGATCGCAGAGAACAACCATAATGAGATCGGTGAGGCCATGGTCGAGGGCTTTTCCCGAGCGAACGTGTCCGCTTCATATTTCATCACCTCCCCGGGCGCGGGGGCAAGGGTCGTAATGATGGAATGATCGTGACTGGTACAAAATTAGACGTTATGAGCGAGAGAGCGTGATTTGCTCCTCCGCTCAAGGTATTGAGAAAGGGTTTTAACTGCCGCCAATACCACTTTTACTGCTTACTTCTGGAGCAGCTTCAAGGCCAAATTGACGGCGCCGGAAGCATCTTCGCTGTATCCGTCAGCACCGATCTTCTTGGCGAATTCGTCCGTGACTGGAGCGCCTCCAATCATCGTCTTGACGCCGGACCCGCCGAGATCTTTTACGACCTCTTCCATGTGGGGCATTGTCGTTGTCATCAGTGCGGAAAGCGCAATGACATTCGGCTTGACCTCCGAGGCCTTCTTGTGGAACTCATCCTTTGGTACATTTACGCCGAGATCGACGACGTCATATCCATTGGACGAAAGAAGTGTTGCCACCAGGTTCTTTCCGATCTCGTGGATATCGTCAAGCACGGTTCCGATCAGGATCTTTCCCTTTGAGGTTCTCCCGGCTCCGCCGGCAGGCAACGCGGGCTCTAGGACTGACATCGCAGCCTTCATAGTCTCCGCGCCCATGATCAGCTCGGGAAGGAAAATCTCACCGGCCCCGAACCTCTCTCCGACGATTTTTATTCCCTCGCCGAGGCCGTTCTCGATGGCGTCGAGGGGGTCGACACCCTTTTCAAGCATGTTCTGAGCCAATTCCTTCACGGAGTCCAACTCGTAGTTAATCACGGCATTCTTCAGCTGCTCGATAGCTTCTTGCGAGCTCATTTGTTATCACTCTCTTGTTCTTTTATGCCAGAATACAATCGCCACGGGAGGAGATGATGTATCAAACCAACAATCTGTTGTTCTAATCATCGAATATTATCGCAATACCTCTTTTCTCATCCCAATATTGTATCAGGC
>Ga0129302_1000483_pt1 | contig 29814 bp, 19 predicted proteins | sample BlaSprsedimmetaG_FD_94476 | JGI IMG/M metagenome (GOLD analysis project Ga0129302, IMG submission 94476) | Hot spring sediment bacterial and archeal communities from California, USA to study Microbial Dark Matter (Phase II) - Blank Spring... | ecosystem: Environmental > Aquatic > Thermal springs...
CCCTCACTCCACCAACCTACAACCCCAAACCTCAAACCTTCACACCCCGGCGACCTCTCCACGCTCACTCCCCTCCTCGACCGCCGCTTTGGCCCAGAGCGCTCGTGGTCCAGCAGCAAGTTGGAGACCTACGCCAAATGCCCGCTCTACTTCTGGGCGGCCTACGCCATGGCCCTGGAACCGCGCGAGCTGCCCCAGGCCGGTTTCGACGTGCTGATCCTGGGCTCGATCTACCACCTGGTGCTGGAACGGCTCTACGAGCAGGTGCCCGATGGCGACCCCGACCGCCTGCGCGCGCGCCTGCACCCGGTGGCTCGGCAGGTCTACGACGAGGCGCCCAACGCATACGGGTTCCGTCCCACGCCGCTTTGGGAGCGCCAGCAGGAGGAATTGACCGAGGTCCTGCGGCGGACGCTGGAGGGTTTGATCGAGGTCGCCGGCGAGTACGAGCCGACGGCGCCGGAACTGGCCTTTGGCCTGCGCGGGGAGCCGCCGTTGGTGCTGGAGAGGGAGCAGGTGTTACAGTTGCGTGGCTACATCGACCGGGTGGACCGCGCGCCCGACGGCCGCCTGCGCGTCATCGACTACAAGGCCGGCTCGACACCCATCTCGGCCACCGCCCTCACCGAGGGGGAGCGATTGCAACTGCCGCTCTACGCCCTGGCGGCCGAACAGGCGCTGGGGGCCGAGGTTGCCAGCGGCTTCTACTGGCACATCGGTTCGGCCCGGCCCAGCAGCCTGCGCCTGGAAAAATACGAGGGCGGCGTGCCTGGCGCCATCGAGACGGCGCTCGGTTACGCGATGGACATCGTCGCCGCTGTGCGGGCCGGCCAATTCGCGCCCACCCCCACCGACGGCGGCTGCCCGACCTTCTGCCCGGCGGCCCCGTTTTGCGAGTTTTACGAGGCCAAGGTGTGGTAAAAGATGAGGTTCTTTGGGATTTCGCATGGTCGTGGCGAAAAATTGACCGCTTGCCAAGCTAACTATGCGAACTAGCAGAGAGCTAGATTTTTTTCGATGTGCAGCCGCAGGGACATCGCCCTTGAGCTACCGCGTGATCAACGGCAAATAGATGAAGCGGTCGGTCGGCATCACGCGCGCGGTGTCGGTCAGGAAGGATGATCCGTCCAGCATGCCGTTCAGGGTGACGCTGTACCAGACGCCGTTGGTCAGGCCGGTTATCGAGTAGGCGCGGGTACCGCTGATGAGGCCGCTGGCCGCCGGGACAACCAAGCTACCGCCCTCGCGCTGATAGTGGATGTCCCACGTCGTCCCGGCCGGCAGGGTTCCCCGCACCTCCCAATCCAGATAGATGGTCTCGTCGCCGGGCGCGCCGCGCAACGCGAGCGTCGTCTCCTCCTGCAAGGTGATGATGTTGGCCGAACAGGGTTCCAACACAAGGAGGTTCACGTCATCTAGGTGTGTCGTCACCACCACGCCCTCGAGATCGGGGGGATGATAGCCGTCGTCGATGGTCTGGTTGGGGCCGCAGCCGATGATGGAATCCATCGTCGCGCCGCTCCACTCGACGCCGAGCAAGGTCAGGTTGACCGTGACCGGATCGTGTTTGCGGTTGATCAGGTGGATTTTCTTTGCGCCGGTCTGCCCGTGGATCGCGCCCATGACGTGCGTCCAACTGTACTTGTCCGTCCAGGGCGTCACCCTCACCAGGGTATCCGGCGCGTGGCGATCTTTCGAGGTGTGGTCGCGGTACAGCTTGACCGGCCAATAGACCAGATCGTAGAGCGCGTCGCCGTCCTCACCTTCGATGAACATGCCAAATCCCCGGTTGCTGCTGGCGTACTGGCGGAAATGGAAGAGGAAATCGAGCCGCCCCATCTCGCCATAATCGCCAGAGTAGGAATGGATCAAGTTGAACGGCCAGTAGGGGACGCTGATGTCGGCCCGGTGGATGGCGTTTTCGTGACCGGTGCCGCTTGCGCTGGCGACGTTGCCCTCACTGTCGATGATGGCGATTTCTTTGCCGAGCGAGCGGGCATACTGCCGCAGCATCTGGGTCTCCCACGAAAGGCCGCGCTTGATCATGCGCTCGCCCATGTAGTAATAGTGGAAACTCAAAAAGTCGAGATATTGCGTCTCCTCGATCAACGAGAGGGCGAAATCGTAATCGCCCACCTCGCCGCTGACCTTGACGCCCGGATTGAAGCCCCCGGCCACGGCGCCCGCGCCAATGATCACCTCATCCTTGCCGAATCCCGGCCCCAGCGCGGCGCTGCCGTTGCGGATGGTATCGACAAAGACATTGTAGCTGTCGATGTAGGCCTCTTTGGTCCAGGTGCCATAGTTGCCCAGGTTCGGCTCCAAATAGTACTCGATGTAGATGGGGCGATCCGCCAACTCATCGGCGTAGGTCTCGCGGATAAAGCGCACGACATTGTAGAAAATAGCAGCGTTGTATTCGAAGTACTTGGGCGCGACGTTGCCGTAGCGATGCGCCCGGTGGCTGACGATGTACGTATCGCCCGGCCGCACCCCTTCGGCGTACAAATCTATATATTCGGGATTCGTCACCGGCCAACTGCTATCGTCCCAGGTCGGCACCACCCGTAGCCGGTCGCCGGTGTGCGAGCGGACGTAGAATACCTTACCGGCGGCTTCACCGGTCAACATGTGAATGTTGGCGTGGTAGAACTGGTACATGTTGCCCGCGATCTGCGCGTCGTCGTGCGGATCGTTGCCCGGCTGGATATAGGTCCACCAATCGGCGTCGTCGTGCGTGGCATTGTATGCGTCCACCAGCACGTTGTTTTCGATGCCGCGCGCGTTGGTGATGGTCTCCAGCGCCGCCACTTGTCCCCGCGCCTGTGTGGCATACCAGGTGCCCCAGGCGATGATCCAGGGGGTGGCGTCGCCTTCCAGGATCACCTTGTCAAAGGTCGTCTTGATATGGTCCCAATAGTAATTGTCGTAAGCGCTCGGATCGTTCTTGAAGCCCTCGTAATAGGTCTCGTAATTCAACAGCTTGTAGACATCAGCAGTGGGATAGTTGTGCTGGATGTGCGTATCGACGGTGCCGTCAAAGCCGCGCCGCGCCGTCAGCCGCACCTGGGCCGGGTTTGCGTCATCGACGCCAAGCACCAGAAACGCCTCGCGCCCGATGCGAATCACGTCGCCGGCCACGTAGCTGCCAGCGTTCACGGTGATGGTGAGGATGGCCGTGCGCGCCGGATCGTTCAGCGGCACGCTGTCGTTAATGGGGGTAATGCCAGAGACATAGGCGTGGGGATATTTGACCACCGGGAATTCGGGGATGGCCTCTTGCAGGCGCAAGATCTGCCCCGCGTTTCTGTAGGCATAGACCGGGGCGCCGGCTGCATAAGCGGCCGGCCGCGTGCGATCCTCGCCGCGTCTCACGGTAAGCGTATGGTCGCTCCTGGATTCAGACACCAGCAACTCGTAGCCCACATTGATGCGCCCGCCGGTGGGCAGGCGCTCCAGGTAGGGCGTCGTGTTCATCAGCGCCAGCGTGGTATCCAAAGCCGTCACGTCGTTCGCCAGCTCGCCGATTTTGATGATGTCGTGGGCGTATTGGTGCGGCCAAAAGTCGCCAACCTGGACGCGATAGATGTCGAAGATGTCCTGGGCGTCCGCCCAACTGTTGAGCATATAGCCCGTCTCCTGGCCGGCCACGTTATTCCATACTTCGTCTGTGCCAAAAAGCGTCGGCAAAGCGCCGTCTGGCTGAGAAAAATCGACCGTGACGTCGCTCGTGTCGAAGAGGACGGTGGACGTGACCGGGCTTTCGATCCAATGGCGCGTGTGGGCGCTGACCCGGTTCCATTGCGTGAAATCGCCGGCTTCGTTGGCAATGTCCTCGATCAAAAAGACCACATAAGAGGTCGTTTTATGCACCGGAATGCGATAGATGCGATAGTTCCCCTGCTTCATTCGGACGATAGACGGGTCCCTTTCCAGGTCGAATTGGAGAAAAGAGCGGTCGCTAAAGCCCAGGCGCACGAGCGTGGCGCGCACGCGCGGCGCGCTCACGTCCTGCGAGATTTCGACGTACTCGATGGGGGTAAACGCATCCAATTCGACGCGGTGGCTGCCAAAGCGATGCACACCCCGCGCCCGCAGGGCGGGATTGTTATAAGCTATATCCCGGCGGAAGGCCGCCGGGTTGCCATCGATCAGCTCGGGTGTATCGCCGTAATAGCGGATGACGCGCCAGGCGTACCCGCCGTTGGAAGCGAGGGCCGCATCGTACCACAAGCCATCCTGGTTCGAGCGGACGTGCACCGGGTTCGAGTAACCGAGCAGCGCGCCGCCCTGCCGGTAGCCGACGACGTAGTAATAGTCCTGCTCCATATCCAATCCGACATCCAGATACTCGATACCGTTCGTCACCGTGGCGATCTGAGTGTAGCCGGTATAGTCTTTGACCCAGGCGCCAGAAAGGCTGACCGGGTGTACCTGGACAAGATAGGTCATGACCGCGGTGGGCGTCATCACCAGGCGCTGCGCGTCCAACACCTCGACCACGTAGTAGGCTTCGCCCCGGTCGCGGAAGTGGAACTCGTCGCCCGGCAGCAGGCCGTTGGTCGATGCGACCGAGATCGTCGCGTCGCCCGGCCCCACATCGGCCAGCAGCGGGACCGCGCCCCGCCAGCCTAGCCGGTCGCTGCGCAAGATGGCGTATTCGGAAACGCCCGCGCGCTCCTGCCATGTCAGCCGCACCGCGCCGGGCGCGTTGGTGTGGGCCACGAGGTCATCGGCGTAGACGATACCGAGCGTGTAGGACATGACGGCGGTCCAATTGCCGGCCGCGTCGGCGACCTGGGCGTAGACGGTGCGCTCGCCGGCCGGGGCGGCCAACGTCCACGCCGTGGTGTGCGTGTACGGCTGCGCCTCCGACCAGGCGATGGTGTCGTTGCTAAAGCGCATCTGCGCCCCCGGCCCCATGCCGCTCTCGTGGTCGTAGAAAAAGGCGTGAATGGCGGTATGCACCGCGCCCGTATCGTCGAAATAAAAGTAGCCCCGGGGCGGAATCTGGTCGGTCTCGGCGCGGATGGTAAAGGCATACGCCTCTTCCAGGCGGTTGCCGTCCACGTCGACGGCGGCGATGGTCACGTCCACGACCTGGCCGTAGGCAAAGGGCGCGGCCGGCGTGTAGGTGACGGTATAGTCGGTGATGACGCCGGTGATGGTGGGCGCGACCACCGCGCCTTGCACCGTCATCGTAATCGCCGTGGGCAGCACCCCCTTGCCGTCGTCGCGCACGCGCGCGACAATGTGCGTGTCGGGCGAGACCCACCCCGCGCCGGGCGCGGGGTCATGGTCACTTGTGTAGGGGGGATCGAGGTCAGGGGCGTCGGCGCTGATCTCTAGCTCGTCGATTTGCCCGTCGAAGGCAAGCGCGCTGCCGAAAGGATTTTTGCCAATGTGCAGCGGGTGGCTGGCGGCCGACATGATGGTGCCGCTGAACGGCCGGGTACCCAGCAAGACGCCGTCCACGAACAGCCGCGCCACGTTCCCATCGTAGGTCAAAACGTAATGGTGCCATGCGGTATCGTGAATGGCGGCCAGGTTATAGCGGCTAGGATATATGGCCGCCCCGTCCGAATTGCCCAGGTGACAAGCGACGTAATTATCGCCGATGGCGATGCGGTATTGCGAGTGCTTGACCACCAGGTAACCGCCCACGTCGGGGTCGTTCTTTTTGGCCCACACCGCAACGGTGAGCCGCTCCATGCCCCCTAGCCGCGCGTCGTGGGCGACGCGCACGTAATTATCGTCGGCCGTCGAAACGTCGATGGCCTGCCCGCTGTGACCAGCGACGTAGCGTTCGCCGCCGTTGGGCCACGTCCCGTGCAGCCCATTTCCAGACGCATCGAGCACGTCGCCTTCGAAATGCATCGACAACAGCGTCTCGGCGGCTTGCTGCTGCGGCAGCGAAGCCTGGGTGTGCATTGCTCCTTGCAGCGCCATCCAGGCGACGAGCGCCAAAGCCAATCCGGTCAGGCCTAGAATAAGCGATTTTAGTATTCTCATTGAATCCTCATATAGCCTTTTTCTCGCCCATTTCGTCTCCACCCCCAATTATAACACGGAATCGGCTAAAAGCACCACCCTCCATCAAGGAAGTTTCTCCGGGGAACAACGTGTCACTTGTCTCTTGTCCTATCCTGCTCTCGATGCTACAATAATCCCCAGGCGACACACAAACACACACAAGCGCATAAGCTTCATATATTCAAGGATTGAAAGGAGCATAACCCATGAAATCCCCACGTTCAGGCCCTTGTTCTCAATCCGATTTCCTCCTCTGGCAAGATATCGAGGAAGTCGCGCCGTTCGTGGCCCAACTCATCCGATGGGAGGATGAACGGCAGGCTCGCAAGCTGATCTTCATCCCCTCGGAATCCTACGCCCCCAAAGCGGTTCGCGACGCCCTGGGCTCTCGATTCCAGAACATCTACGCCGAAGGATACCCGCCGACGCGCATGGCGCGCGAGCCCGAGGAACGACTCCACGACGCGGCGTGGCAACTGGCCTTCTACCGCCGCTACGCCGATCGTCGCTTCTACAAGGGTGTGGACTACGTGCACTTCGTCGAGTGCCTGGCCCAGCGCCGCTGCGCGCAGCTTTTCGCCCACGGCGCCCTGCGCCCGGAACACATCCACGTCAACGTGCAGCCCCTCTCCGGGACGGCGGCTAATTTGGGCGTCTACTGGACGCTGCTGGAGCCCGGCGATACGTTGATGGGGCTGGACCTGTACCAGGGCGGCCACCTGTCCCATGGTTCCGAGTTCAACATCTCGGGCCAGCGGTACCGCGTGGTCTCCTACAGCGTGGACCCGCAGACAGAGCGGCTCGACTATGACAACGTCCGCCAACTGGCCCTGGCCCACCGGCCCAAGGTGATCGTCGCCGGCTACACCTCCTACCCGTGGGCGCCCGATTGGGAGAAATTCCGCGCCATCGCCGACGAGGTGGGCGCCTATCTCTTCGCCGACATCGCCCACGTCGCCGGGATGGCGGCGGCCGGCGTCTATCCCAACCCGGTCGGCATCGCCGACGTCACGACCTTCACCACCCACAAGACGATGTGTGGCCCCCGGGGCGCCGTGATCCTGACCACCGACTCCGACCTGGCGAATGAGATCGACATGGCCATTTTCCCCGGCGAGCAGGGCGGCCCCCACGTCAACAAGTTCGCCGCGATGGCGGTAGCCTTCAAAATCGCCCAAACGGACGAATTCCAGGCGCTCCAAAAACAGATCATCGCCAACGCGCAGGCTCTCGCCCGGGGGCTAGTGGACCGGGGCCTGCGACTGGCCTACGGCGGCACCGATACTCACCTCATGTTGTTAGACCTGAAGTCGATCCCCACCGAACCCGCCGCGCCCACCGGCCAGACCTACCCCGTGTGGGGCGAGCCGGCCGTCCGAATCATGGACCTGGCGGGCCTGGTGGCCAACAAGAACACCATCCCCGGCGACGAGGAGACGCCGCTGGCCACAGGCATCCGCCTGGGCACCCCCTGGCTCACCCAGCGGGGCCTGGACGAGGGGGACATGAACACCATCGCCGGGCTGATCCACCGCCTCCTGAGCCACGTCAAACCCTTCGCCTACAACGGCCTCATCGGCACCCTCCCCCGGGGTAAGGTCGACCTGGCGATCATGGAAGAGGTACGCCGGGGCGTGGCCGAGTTAGCCGAGAAAGCGGGCATCGACTTCGAGTACCAGCGCCACGGCTACCCGCACTACCCTTACCTGGACACCGTCGCGGAGGAGAAATCGGTCGCGCTGCGGATCACCGGCGAGCGGGCGCGCCAGCACGTCGACGAACTGGTCACCGCCAACGCGCTTCAACTGGCGGTGGGCGATTCGCTGACCACCTACATGCTGGACCAGAACGGGCAGTTGCTGGACGAGGTGTTGGTCGAGCGGGAGGCACAGGATGAGTGGGGGCGGGATCGCTTCCTCGTCACCCCCACGCCCGAAAACGCCCAGCGCGTCGCCCTGTGGCTGCGGGGCCTGAGCGATGGCTACGTCCTCTTCGACGAAACGGACCTCTTCCGCAAGGTCCAGGGGCCGGTTCTGGTGGAGGAAGTCGAGGGGAAAGCACGGGAAACCGGCGATGCCGGGGGAGACGTCGAGGCCCTGTTCGAGGAACATCCCGAACGCTTCGACCTGTCCAAGCCCTACTTCGTGGGACAATCCTATCTGGCCCAACACGCGCCGGCGGTCGAGAGAGAAACCTGGCAGCGGATAGAATCGGAGGATCAGCCGCTGAAACGCACCGAACTCTACGACGTCCACAAGGCGATGGGCGCCAAGATGGTGCCTTTCGCAGGCTGGGAGATGCCGGTCTGGTACACGTCGGTGAGCGAGGAGCACCAGGCCGTGCGCGAGGCCGCCGGTCTCTTCGACGTGAGCCACATGGGCGTCTTCGAGGTCGTCGGTCCCAACGCCACCGTCTTCCTCGACACGGTCTTCTCCAATTACGCCGCCTGGATCGAGGACGGGCAGTCGTCGTACGGCTACCTGCTCACGCCTGACGGCGACGTCATCGACGACGGCATCATCTACCGCACGGACGCCGAGCGCTACCTGATGGTCGTCAACGCCTCCAACGCCGACAAGGACTGGGACTGGCTGAACGCGGTCAACGAGGGACGCGTCCTCATCGACCGGGACCGGCCCTGGGTCGAGGTGGCGGCCCCGGCGACGCTGCGCAACCTGAAGGATCCCGCCTCGGGCGAGCGCCAGAAGCGGGACGTCGCGCTCCAGGGGCCGGCCTCGCTGGCCACGCTGCAGGCGCTGACCGACGACGAGGCGCTCAAGGCCGCCCTGGCCCGCGTGCGCCGCACCGACGTGATCGAGTGCACGTTGGCCGGGATTCCGCTGGTCATCGCCCGCACCGGTTACACCGGCGAGGAGTGGGGCTACGAGATCCTCGTCCCACCGGAACAGGTCGAGGCGCTGTGGGAGGCGATCCTGGAGGCCGGCGCGCCGTTGGGCGTCAAACCGGCCGGGCTGGGCGCCCGCGATTCCACCCGCACCGAGGCCGGATTGCCCCTCTACGGCCACGAGTTGGCCGGCCCCTTCGACATCTCGCCCGTCGAGGCCGGCTTCCCCGGCTACGTCAAGTACCACAAACCCTTCTTCGTCGGCCGCGACGCGCTGCTGGCCCGGGAAGCGTCCCGGGAGCGGGAACTCGTCCGCTTCCGCGTCAACCAGAAAGGGGAGCGCATGCCCCACATCGGCGATCCGGTGGTCAACAAAAAGGGGAAGCAGATCGGCCAGGTCACCAGTTGTTCCATCGACACCGAGGGCTACCTGTTGGGCCTGGCCATCGTCGAAAAGCGGTACAACGTCCCCGACACGCCCATCGCCATCTTCACCCTGCGCGGCCAATCGTTAGAAGAGGGGGTGCTGAAACGCGGTCGGGTGGCCCTGCCGGTCGAAGCGACGGTGTTGACTCGTTTCCCCGAGCGGGAGGGGCCCAAGATGATCATCGGCGGGCAGGACTAGACGCCATATCAGGGAAGAAACCTGGTTTTTTGCTGTTAAGTAAAAAGTTTCAGCCATATATGTCTTGTTCGGGATGGTGACAACGCTGTGGCGAAAAAAACCTGGTTTCTTTATCTCCTGACCGATACATCGGGGCCGTCCGTGCTGTTGCTCGCATCCAGCCGGCGGCCCCGATGCGTTGACTTTCCGCTTCTCTGGTAGTATCATACGGCATAGTTGGTCAGGCGTCTCTTTAATTCAGTGGGAGGCTTATAAGGGGCCGATAACAATAGCTGATGATTTCGATGCGCTTGACGAATACGCTGTCACCCGGATGTGGTAACTTCATGGAAATAAAAACACTCGTCTTCGAACGGGGCGGTAAGCACAACACCGACGCTGCGCTCCAGATTGCCCACCAGCGAGCCCGTGCTCTGGGGATCCGGCAGGTCGTCGTCGCTTCGTCCCACGGCTACACGGCCCGCCAGGCCCACACCCGCTTCGCCCCCGACGGCGTTCGCGTCATCGTCGTCTCGATTTGCCACAGCTGGGAAAGCGAGGGCTGGGTGATGTCTCGGGAAACAAAGGCGGAACTGGAGGGGCTGGGCGTCGTCGTCCACACCGGCGTCCACGCCCTGGGCGACGGCGTCGGATCGGCCTTCTCGAGCAAGCACGGGGGCCGTGCGCCGGAGGAAATCGTGCGCGACACCCTGTACCGGTTTTCCCAGGGGATGAAGGTGGCCGTGGAGTGTACGTTGATGGCCGCCGACGCCGGGCTCCTGGATATGGACCAGGAGGTCATCGCCATCGGCGGTACGGGCGAGGGGGCCGACACCGTCATCGTCTGCCGACCTGCCTATGCCCGTACCTTCCACCAGTTTGAAGTCCGGGAGATATTGGCGAAACCCCGCGTACCTTGAGTGTGTTTGAAAAGTCGTCTCACGTCTCGACCAAGTCCAATTTTGAGGAGGAGGATTGCGCATGAATGCGACGATTATTTCGTACTCACACACTGGAAACAATGAGACGTTGGCCACCCGTTTGGCCGCAGCGCTCGAGGCTGAACACGTCCGGGTGACAGAAGAAAGGCGCCGGACGATGGACACCATCGTGATGGACATACTCTTTAACCGCACCCCATCGGTCGACTTCTCGGCGGAATCCATAGCGCAGCACGACCTGATGCTCTTTGTCGGACCCGTTTGGATGGGGCACGTGGCGACGCCGTTGCGTGCCTGTTTCAAACAACTGAGTGTAGCCACTCCCCTGCCCTGCGCGCCACACGTGAACGTGACAAGGAGAAGCTATGAACACGAGCACGAACGCTAAGGCATCCGTGTACGTCACCCGTCGCATCCCCGAGGTCGGCCTGGGGGAAATCCGGGAGGCGTGTAACGTGCGTCTGTGGGGTAACGAGACTCCACCGTCCAAGGAGGACATCATACGGGAGGTCGCCAGTTGTGAGGGGCTGTTGTGCCTGCTCACCGATCCCATCGACGCCGACGTGATCGAGGCCGGGGAGCGACTGCGCGTCATCAGCCAGTACGCCGTGGGCGTCGATAACGTCGATTTGGCGGCCGCCACCGAGCGCGGCATCCCCGTGGGCCACACCCCTGGCGTGCTCACTGAGGCCACGGCCGACATGGCCTTCGCCTTGCTGATGGCCATCGCCCGCCGCATTCCCGAGGGCATCGAAAAGGTCAAGACCGGCGGGTGGCGCACCTGGGAGCCGATGGGGCTCCTGGGGGCCAACGTGTGGGGGGCGACCCTGGGCATCGTGGGGCTGGGCCGCATCGGGACGGCCGTCGCCCGGCGGGCGCAGGGATTCGCCATGCACATCCTGTACCACGACCCGCAGCGCCATCCGGCGTTGGAGGAGGAACTGGGGCTGGTCTATGCGTCGCTGGAGGATCTGCTGGCTCAATCCGATTTCGTCAGCCTCCACTGCCCGCTGAACGAGGAGACCCAGCACCTGATCGACGAGGACACGCTGCGCCAGATGCAGCCCACCGCGATGCTCGTCAACGCCGCCCGGGGCCCGGTGGTGGATACCGATGCCCTGATGCGCGCCCTGCGGGATGGATGGATCGCCGGGGCGGCCCTCGACGTCACCGATCCGGAACCGCTGCCGGCCGAGCATCCCCTGCTCAAGTTTTCCAACTGTGTCGTCGTGCCGCACGTCGCCAGTGCCACCGTTTCGGCCCGCAATCGTATGGCAACCATGGCTGCCGAAAATCTGTTAGCCGGACTTCAAGGTGAGCCGTTGCCCTATTGTGTAAATCCAGAGGTGTATACATGAACCAGGCAGAAAAAACCTACGTCAGCCAGCTCATCGACCGCTTTTTCGAGGGTTTCATCTCCAACCGACTACGCGCCGAAGAAGGCGAGCATATTGTCGAGGAACTCCAGGATCGCGCCCAAGAGGCGGTCGGGCAGCTCATCCAACACCTGGAAAAGCCCGACCCCGACATACGTTTTGCAGCGCTGAGCTTGTTGAGCACTTTAGAGACGCCTCGCGTGACAAAAACTCTGCGCCGCTTGTTGAATGACCCCGAGCACAGCGTCGAAGAGAAACTTTTCGCCGTGCGCATGCTAGACGAACGCGGCATCTCCATCAATCCGGAGACGTTGCAACGCCTGGACGCCGAATTCGAAGCCGTGGAAGAACAGTACGAAGAGGAATTGCTAAAACACATCTCCAAACCAGAACAGATGGAAGCGCTGTTGGAGATGATTAGCGATGAACCGGTTGATGCACAAGTGGACTATCTGCGTCACAAGATCGTCCCCCTGGCTGATCCGCGCACGATCCATTATCTGACGGCATTGCTTCACAGCGAAGAGGATGAGATCATCCTGGCAGCCATCGACGCCATCGAACGCATCAAAAACCCGGCGACCATCCCCGTCCTGGAAGAACGGGGACAATACGATCCTTCCACAGTCGTGCGCCACGCTGCCAAAAATGCCGCGCTGCGGCTACGTACGCGGGTCGGTCCCCCCTCCGATATCGATCTTCCCTGGGTCGAGCCCTTATCCACCCCCACCGCACACTGCATCGTCTCCACCATCGATGGCGATGGCGGACAGGTACTCATCGCGACTCAAAATGACGCCAATGGAGGTTTGACCATGTTCGACGTGATGTTCAACGATCACCAGGGCATAAAGGACGCATTCACGGCTTCAGTCAGCGAGCAAGAAGTCGAGGAGATCAGTGATTCCTTTGGCAGCACCGAGTTCGTAGACGTCAGCCTCGAACGCGCGCGCGCGACGCTGGAGTGGGCCTATCAGACCACATTGGAGGCCCACCGACGCTTGCCGCCGGCCTACATCGTCTGGCAGGGCTTCCTGCTGGGCGAGGATCCCAATCCGCCAGAGGTTTACCCGCTCCCAGATCTGCCAGCCGACGAGGAAGCACGCGATGATCTGCTGGCAGAGAGCGACGAACTCCTGACGATGGATGAATTCGAATACTGGTTCTTCAACCCCGACGAGGTCGAGGACTTCGTCAAGGCGTATCGCCGGTTGCGACGGGATAAAAAAGCCCGAAGAGGAGAACCAGCGTTCGAGGACCTCCTGGACCGCGCCATTGAGGCGGTCGTTGGGGAAGAGTGGCGACGGCGCCTCGTGAACCGCTTGCAACGCCAGGCCTGGCTGCTCACCCAGTTGTACGAGGAGCCGGAGGTCGCGCAGTGGGCGCTGATCGCCGCCGAAGCGATCGACATCGGCGCCGGCGTCGATCACCCACTGATCCGGGGAATGATGGAACGCAGCCTCCTCAACGCCATCGGCCGCTACATCTAGACCCTGGAAGACCCGGCCGCGTCCCAGACCACCTGGGCCACCCAGCGAGCGGCGTCCGGTCGGCCCAGGGCCTGGGCGCGCTCGGCCATCACACGCAACCGGGCATGCTCAGACGTCAATAGATTACTGACCTCCGCGACGACCTGCTCGGGCGTCGGCGCCCACACGCCGGCGCCCGCTGCCACGACGTAGTCGACGTTGGGCCGCTCCTGCCCTGGCAGCGCGCCGCAAATGACCATCGGCAAGCCCAACACCAGGGCCTCGCAGATGGTGCTGGGGCCGGCCTTGGTGACCAGGAGATTCGCCGCGCGCATCCACTCGTGCATGTTGTCCACGAAGCCCTGTACCGATACGGGAAGCGGCCACCTCTCGGCCGAAAGCCGCTCGCACAGTTTCCGGTTGCGACCGGTGACGATGACCATCTGCACCGGCGTCTGGCGACGGGCCAGCTTGCGGCTCAAGCGGTAGACCGGCCCCATGCCCTCTGAACCACCGACCAGGAGCACCAACGGCCGGTGGGGATCTACCCCCAGTCGACGCCGGACGTCCTGCGGCGATTCATCGGCGATGGAGACGAAGCGACGCTCTACCGGCAGCCCCGTCAGCAAGATCCGCTCGGCCGGGGTCCCGTTGGCCAGGGCCTGCCGTCGCCCGGCTTCAGTCGGCACCAGGCACCGGTCGACGTCCGGATCGCACCAGAAAGCGTGGGCCGAGGCCAGGTCGGTCACCAGGGTAATCAATGGAATGCCGATATTCATCAGAATCCGCCGGGGCAAGTGGTTGAACAGCGGGTGGCAACTCAACACGACGTCGGCGGGATGTTCGTCGAAAAGTCGGCGCAAGGCCGGACGCACCCACGGCCAAAAAAGCGCCAGGAATATCCGTACCCGAAGCGCCCCGTTAGAAAGATGATACCCGGCCGCCCAGCCTGCGCCCTTCAAACATACCATGTAGGGGTAGACTTTGGCCAGTCGATTCAGCGGCCAGGGGGCGTAATCGGCCAGGAGATCCACCAACGTGACATGGACCCGCTGATCATAGGCGTCCTCCAGGGCCTGGGCCACGGCGCGGGCGGAACTCCGGTGACCTCCGCCGGTGTCGGAGAAAAGAATAAGGATACGCCGAACGGTATGCGCCGCGTCGGCCGACCGATCAACTTTTTGAGACATCATCCTCCGAGCCCAAGATAGACTTGATTCCCTTTTCGAACTTGCCCCGGGGCAGCATCACGCGCCGGCCGCACGTCAGGCAACGCAGGCCGATATCCGCCCCGATGCGGGTCACCTCCCACTCGCGCCCGCCACAGGGGTGGGGCTTTCGCATTCGCACCCGATCCCCCACGTTGACTTTTACTGGTCCAACGGACAATGGTCTCCTCCTTTCGACTTGGCACGCATAGCGACGGTTCAATCTTCCATCACGAATGGCACGAATGCTCGAATTTCACGAATTTTCTTAGCTTCGGCTCTCTGCTAGTTCGCATGGTTGGCTTGGCGAGCGGTCAGTTTTTTGCCACGAATCCTTCGACTACGCTCAGGACAGGTTTGCACGTATCATCTCAATAAACCGGGGCAAACTCGCTCGGGCCGGTCTCCTGACCGTGCCCGCTGTGGCTCGGTCGGGAGACCGGCCACAGCTCCCCAACTTATTGAGAAGATACGGTTTGCACGAATTGTCACTAATCTTTGGGTTTTTCGTGTTAATTCGTGCTCGTCTCATTGTAGGTGTTTGGGTTACACAGAGTTGCGCGGAGTCTTTCACAGGGATATGCACTGGATGAAATTCTAACACAACTGGGAGAGAGCGGCAACTTTCCACCCCCTCAACCGTATACCAGTACGATGGCCCATTGTACCCCAACACGATGACAAAATCGCCAATCCATGTATAATGTAAGTCAAATCACCCAATCACCCAACCACCCAATCACCCAAGGAGCCACATCCTCATGAGCCAACCCACGCCCGCCATCCAGACCGAAAACCTGACCCGGCGTTTCAACAGCCTGACAGCCGTGGATCGTCTCAATCTCACCGTGCCACGGGGCGTCATATTCGGTTTCCTGGGCCCCAACGGAGCCGGTAAATCGACCACCATCAATATGCTGACCGGCCTGCTTCCCCCCTCGGCCGGCACTGCCCAGGTCAGCGGATTCGACATTCAGACGGCGTCGTTGGAGGTCAAGCGGCGGACCGGCGTCGTGCCCGAGGGACTCACGCTTTACGAACGGCTCACTGCCAGCGAGCAGATCGAGCTGGTGGGACGGCTCCACGGGTTATCTCAGGAGGAGATCAAGCGCCGCATCCCGCCCCTGCTGGGCGTCCTGGAACTGGAGGACGCCTCCGACAAGATGATCCTCGACTATTCCCACGGCATGCGGAAGAAAACGGCCCTGGCCTGCGCCCTGGTCCACGCCCCCGAAATCCTGTTCCTCGACGAACCTTTCGAGGGCATCGATCCCATTGCGACCCGGGCCATCAAGGAAATCCTGCGCGACATGGTCGACCGGCGCGGGACGACCATCTTCTTCTCCACCCACGTGATGGAATTGGCCGAGCGCTTCTGCGACCAGGTGGGCATCATCAACAAGGGCCAGTTGGCTGGCGTGGGCAGCATCCCCGATCTGCGCCAGCGGGCCGGGTTGATGGAGACCGCCGCACTGGAGGACGTATTCATCCGTACCGTTGGCGCCGAATTGGAGGATGAGGCCCTCCTGGATTGGCTGACAGGTCACGAGACCATCAAGGACATTGCCTCAGCCGAGGACATTGCCTCGGTGTCCGATTCGAGCGCTCGGGAGAGGGAGAGGCAGGTGTGACGATGTGGTCTGAACTGCGGAATTTTTTCTGGCTCCAATGGAAACTCACCCGGGCGATGTTCCGAGGACGCCGGACGGGCAGCCGCCTGCGGATCCTGGGATTGATCCTCCAACTCATCTCCTTTGCCTTTACCTTCCCGATGTTTCTGGCGATGGGGATCGCTTTGGCCGTGGTGATGATCCTCGTCTCGCCCGGCGCGGCCTACGAGATCGCGACGTTGGCCAACACCCTCCTGTTTTTCATCTGGCTGCTGTTACCGGCTTCCTATAGCTCGCAGATCATCGAGCGTTTCGAGATGACCCAACTATTTCCACATCCCATTCGCTTCGGGAGCATCGTCATGGGCAGCACGCTGATGTCGTTCCTGACCATCACGGGGTTATGGACCGTGCCCATCATCCTGGGCGAGATCGTGGGCCTGGCGTGGCATCAACTGTCCGCCCTGCCCTTGATCGTCCTCGGCGCCATGCCTGCTTTCACGCTGCTGGTGTTGACTGGTCGTATCATGGAGGACTTCTTCGACTTGGTGTCCGGCGACCGGCGACTGCGCGCGATGACGCTGGCGCTGCTCTCGCTGCCCTTCATGTTCTGCTGGATTGGCCAATACGCCTTCCAGTACGCGGTTGAGGACATCAACCGGTTGCCCGGGTTCATCCAGGAACCGTTACAGGAGACAATTGAGCGATTGGATCTGGAAGAGGAGCCGGAGTCGTTTCACGAGGTGACCGCTATCTTCAGCCAGATCCTGGAAGCGGTCCGACCGTCCCGCTTCTTGATCTGGCTCCCACCGGGGTGGGCGGCGGCCGGGATGGGGTTGGCCGTTGGCGATCACTGGCTCCGCGCCTTGCCCTACCTGGCGCTTTCGTTGGGATTTACCGGCTTGCTGCTCTGGGTGCACGCCGGGATCACTCGCCGGCTGATGTCAGGGGCAGCGCTGACGGCCGGCACCGAGCGGGTTCGCAGCCGGGGGCAGTTCCAGCACCTGCCGGGGCCACCAGATCTGTGGACACTCTTCCACAAGGATTGGCTTTACCTGTGGCGCAGCCCGATCCCCCGGCGCTTGCTCTTCTCCAGTCTAATCGTGGTCGCGGCGATGATATTACCTCTGCGCAACATCTCCGTCAAGGAGGAGGAACCCGCTTTTCTGCGCGACGTCGCGCCGCTGGCGGCTGGCGGCTTTCTCATCACCATGCTGAATATGACCATCAGCTTGGGGTTCAACGCCAACTATTTCGGCGTCATCGACCGGGAGGGATTGGTCTCCATCTTGCACACGCCGGTCGACCGGCGTCACATATTGCTTTCAAGCAATTTGACGACGCTGATATACACCGGCGCCCAATTACTCGTCATCACACTGGGCCTGGCGTTGCTGACCGGCCGCTGGGCTCTTTTTCCTCTGGGGCTTTGCCTGGGGCTATGTCTGCAGATCAGCGGCGCGCCCGCCTACAATCTGGCGGCTATCCTCGCGCCTTACCGCGCCCAGCTCAAGCACGGCGGCGGTCGTCAGCGTGGCAACTTGTGGGGCATGGCCGCGTGGGCGCTATCCACCCCACCTATCCTGGCCCTCATCGTGCTGCCCTACCTCCTCTGGAAACCGGCCCTGATCGTCACCCTGCCGCTGGCCTTCGTCTACAGCGTGGGATTATACACGCTGACGCTGACGCCGCTGGCCCGGCTTCTGCAACGCCGGGAGTTCGACACGTGGCAGGCTGTCATCGCCGAGGAATAGAACATAGCCCCACCTATTTACACACACACCAGGTGGCGCGAGCGGGCCGCCGCCACGCGCTCGGGCAAGACGGCGACGCCCAACCCCGGCCCCTCGGGCACCGAAAGGGTCGAGTCCGCGTTGAGTTCGAAGTTCGGCACGGCCACGTCTTGCCCCTCAGGATAGTAGCGGGCCGAGGCTGAGATGTCGCCCGGCAGCCGGAAGTTGGGCAGCGACGCCAGCGCCACGTTGGCCGCTCGCCCCACGTTCGTCTCCAGCATGCCCCCGCACCAGACCGGCACGCCCCGCTCGGCGCACAGATCGTGAATCTGTAGAGCAGCCGTTAAGCCACCTACCCGGCAGACCTTGATGTTGATCACCCGGCAGGCGTCGATGTCCAACGCCCAGCGAGCGTGTTCTGGCGAGTGGACGCTCTCGTCCAGGCACACCGGCGTCCGCATCTGGGCCTGCAACTTGGCGTGATCCACGATGTCGTCGTGGTGGAAGGGTTGCTCCACCAGCAACAGGTCGAACTGGTCCAACGCCAGGAGAATGGGTACGTCGGCCAGCGTGTAGGCGCAATTCGCGTCGACCTGGAGCGGCAGGTCCGGCCATCGCTCCCGGACGGCGCGCACCACGTCCACGTCCCATCCCGGCTTGATCTTCAACTTGACCCGTCCGTAGCCCTCGTCGACGTGTTGGGCCACCCGGTCGAGCAGTGCGTCGAGGGTCGGCTCGATCCCGACGCTCACGCCTACTGCCACCCGCGCCATGGTGCCACCGACGTATTCGGCCAGCGACACGCCCTCCGCCCGGGCCAGCAGATCCCACACCGCGTTTTCCACTCCCGCGCGGGCCATGGGGTGCCCTCGCACCCGCTCGAAGCGGGCCACCACGTCGGCGGGCGTCGACACGGTTTGCCCCAGCACCGCCGGCACGAGGAAGCCCGCCATGATGTGCCAGGCTGTCCCGGTGGTCTCGTAGGCGTACCAGGGCCCGGCGTCGGCGGTGCATTCCCCCCAGCCCGTCAGGCCATCGGCGTGGGCCGAGACCAGGATGCACGAGCGGGTGAACTCGCGCCCGAAACTGGTCTCGAAGGGGTGCACCAACGGCAATTCGATCTCGTGTAATTCGATCCGCTCGATCTTCATCTCTAGCGCCATAGGCCTCCTTACTCCCCCTTTCCCTTTGTCAGCAAATAGTAACTTCGTCCCTCTTCGTGGAAGAAATCGACCGCCATATATCCGGCGGCAAAGGCTTTCTCGAATACCTGGCGCGTGTGGATCCGCCAGGCCAGTGCCAGGTCGAAATCGGCCGCCTTGATGGCCTGGAAGTTGGCCGGTACCTGGACTAAAATTCTCTGCGCCTCCATCGACAACACCTCTGTCGCGGGCTGGAGCGGGTCGCCTGGTTGCGCCGGATTGATCACCGGTACGCCGGCCGCCTGCAAAGTTGCGATCGACGCGCTGGGCCCCTCACCGGACAGGTGATCGACTACCTCCGGGCTGTTCAAGTGCCATTCGACCATGAAGCGATCGGTGGCGATTCCGGCGTTCAGGTCATCCCGCAGTTCGCCATACAGATTTCGCCAATACGTGTTGCTTAACACACCCAGCTTGTGGAAATTCAAATAGGCGTTCCGGCTCTCCAGGGGATCGAAGGTCCACGTGACCAGATCGATTCCCTGTGACAAGACGAATTCCCGCTGCGCCAGTTTCAACCGATATCCCACGTTCCGGTTCTGACGCACTGGCAGCACCCCGGCCATGTGTGAACAGTGCTTGATCTGTCCCGTAGGCGTCAGCCCCACGAAGCCGAACACGCACCCGATCATCCGCTCTCCGCCCGCCGCCTGCTTTTCGAACGCGCCCAACACCAATCCACCGTTCTTCTGAGCGGTGATCAGGAGCCCGGTGTTGACCACCTCCACGTCCGAGAATCCCCAGACATCGCGTTGGAGCTGTTCGGCTGCGCGATACGCCTCGATGCTTTGCACAGGTCGAATGACGACGTCGGCATCCTCTATCTTTATATCCGCTCCCATCAATATCCCCCATACCCGGCCAAATGCAAAAAACCACCATCTGGCCAGATGGTGGTTTTTCGATACACAAATTCACAAGGCAAGCCTCGATTACAACCCGATTACAACCCGATTACAACTCGATCTGGATCTCCGGCGCGTATTCGAGGTAGTTGTCCTCTCGTACAACGAGCGCTTCGCGCTGAGCTTCCAACCATTCGTTGAAACGCTCGTCCCGCATCCGCTCGCGGACCGATTCATCCAGTTCACGCACCTCTCGCCCGATGACCTTGATGACCGTAAACCACGTATCGTCCTCTTCTTCTTGCACCGGTTGACTATGCCGCCCCACGTCCATACTGAAGGCTAGATCAGTCAACGTCGGGCCAATCTGCTTCTCTATCTCGTCCCGAGGCAACCATTCCCACTCGTAGCCATAGCCGCGGAGCTGGTCGTCCTCACTATCCTGGATCTCCTGCGCCAATACCTCGAAATCCTCCCCTGCTTCCAGCCGCGCCACGAACTCACCAGCCTTCTCCTCGCTGTTCACCGTCATGTAGTGTATTTTAACCTGTTCGGCCTCCATGGGAATTTCGGATAAATTGGCCTCTCGAAGCTTATCTTCCAAAAGGGATGCCTCGATCCAGGAGCGAAATTCCTGTTCCGAAGCGTCAATCGCCTTCAAGAACTGGCTGCGGTAACGATTATATTCCTCGGCCGTCATTGGTGCCTGGGTGGGGAATGGCGTCGAGGTCGGCGCCGTCACGTCAGTCGGCGTCAGCGGCAGGGCCGGTTCCGGCAAGGGAGTCGATGGACTTGGATCGTAACCGAAGAATCCTGCGACGGCTTGATCGATCTCCACAGGGGATAAGGTGATCCCCCGACGTTCCGCTTCTTGGCGAACGATCTCTTCGCGAATCAATTGATCCAGGGCCTGTTCGGCGATAAAAGGCGCATTGGCCGGCGACAATTGGGCGCTCAACTCGCGGATTTGGTTCTGCAGATACTCCAGATAATACTGGGCGTTAGGATCAGTTGGATCCTCAATTGCTTGCTGCTGCTGATACAGGTACTGCAAATCCATGTTCATTTGCAATCGCCTGAACAGCACGCGCGACTGGAACTCCGACGCGGTGATCGGTTCTGTCCCCACTTTTGCCACGGGTCTTTTGGCCTTGACGACATTCTCCATAAAAAAGCCATAGACCAACACACCGACGATCAACACCGCCAACGCCGCCACACTCCAGATGATGATTCGTTCGATTTTCTGCTCTCGCGCCAGGCGGGAGCTTTGTTTTCGAGTCAGCTCTTTTGTCACACGTTTCTTAGACTTTTTAGCCATTTCTCATTCTCATTCTCATTCCACTCTCGTCAATCAAAAGCGGACAGCGCTAGCGGCTGTCCGCTCACTATGAAACCGCTAACTGACAGATAGGCCCAGCATCAAAGGACAATAGCACAGATTGCGCGGATTCCACTGATTTTAAGAACGTTACCCAAGTTTTAGGGTATCTTCTCAATAAGTTGGGGAGCTGTGGCCGGTCTCCCGACCGAGCCACAGCGGGCACGGTCAGGAGACCGGCCCGAGCGAGTTTGCCCCGGTTTATTGAGATGATACGTTTTAGGTTCTTTGGGGTTTCGCATGGTCGCGGTGAGAGATTAGCCACGAATTGCACGAAAAACCCAAAGATTAGTGTAATTCGTGGCGAAAAATTGACCGCTTGCTAAGCCGAGCACGCAAACTGCCAGAGAGTCCAGTTTTACAGACGCCCGCATCAATCCACCCGATCCAGATTGAAGACACACTAGACTCGCTCGCTAACAAACGGCAGCAATGCCATGTGGCGCGCTCGCTTGATTGCTTGAGCCAACCTCCGTTGGTGCTTGGCGCACGTTCCCGACCGTCGCCGTGGCTTTATCTTGCCGCGATCGGTCAGAAACTCTCTCAATGCACTGGTATTCTTATAGTCGATGTAATCGACTTTTTCGGTACAGAACACGCAATTCCGCTGGCGTCGTTTGCCATACCATTTTTTTGCCAACTTTGACCTCCCTTAACCAACGGCCCTAGGAGCCGTCGGCGTTTCATCAAAAACGAAAACTCTCCCACCGAGGGCGCGTCATCTTTTTTAGATCGCCCGGGTCGCCCAGGACGAACCCTTCCCTGGCGACCAAGTCCGTGCGAGAGCGTTTCTTGCCATCTCGATCATGCCCGTTTCGCGTCTACAAACGTCTCTCGACTACACCCGTTGGCCCTTATATGAAAGCGTTGCTTGCAAATCTCGGACAGAAAAAAATCACGGTTCGAGCCGCACGACGATGTGACGCATAATAGCCTCTAGCAGGTGAAGATCATTCTCCAGCCCGGCTACACCTTGAGGCTGCATCTCTAGCTTCATCAGCACATACTGGCCTTCCCGTTGATCTTGAATGGGATAGGCCAGTCGACGCATCCCCCACGCTTCGACGTTTTTGACCTCGCCGTCGTTGCGCGCGATCAAATCGGTCACTCGCTCAACGATAGCGGTCAAGTTATCCTCGTCCACGTCGGGGTGAATAATAAAAAGCAACTCATAGTTGCGCACTTGGCGATCACCTCCTTTCCTCGGGATTGCCCCCGGACGCAAGCCGGGAGCGGAAAGCACGCCAACAGGCGCGTAACGAGCAACATGATAACACAAAGCCTTCGCTTTGGCAAGCACTCGTGTTGAGATTTGAGATGGTGTTGGGGTCTAATCGAGCAGATCCCTTGCCCCTTCTGGCGCTCAGCCCGGTGGTGATTGTGATGTGGCGCCCATGACTGAGGCAATGATGATCTACAAAGCATATACAAATATTTGACAGGATATACACAATGTGCTAAGATCGGTGTGAGATGTTGAATCGATGTCGCTGCAAGTTGAAGATACATAAATGAGAGGAGCGCGATGAACGCTTGGGAACTCTATGCTATTGCTGCGTTGATCATCTTGGGCTTGATGACACCAAATCTGAGATGACCGACACCTATCGAACCCCGATCTTGAACCTCAAGGCCGTGGTCCAAGAGACTGGCGTCAAGCCGGATACTCTGCGAGCCTGGGAGCGACGGCACGGCCTGCCGGCGCCAGGCCGCTCCGCCAGTGGCCATCGGCTCTACTCGCAGCGGGACGTGGACGTCATCAAGTGGCTGGTGGCCCGCCAGGAGGAGGGATTGACCATCGGGCGGGCAGTAGACCTGTGGCGGCAGCTCGAGGCGGATGGTCAACAGCCCCTCCGGGACCTTGCCAGCGGGGTGTCTGCGCCGTTTGCTGGCGCAGACAGTGCGCTTGGTGAGATGAGACGGGCGTGGGTCTCTGCCTGCCTGGCCTTCGATGAGATCAAGGCCAAGCAGGTCTTGACGCGAGCCTTTGCTCTGTATCCGCCGGAGATGGTCGGGCTGGAGTTACTGCTCAATGGGATCGCTGACATCGGGCGGGGTTGGTACGAGGGGACCGTGACCGTTCAGCAGGAGCATTTCGCCTCTACCCTGGCAGTGCGACAGATAGAAGCGCTGTTACTATCCACCCCGCCCTCATCCCGGGCTGGTCGCATTCTGGCTGCCTGTCCGTCAGAGGAGGAGCACGTTCTGGCCCTATTGATGTTCTCCTACCTGATGCGGCGGCGCGGATGGGACGTCCTATACCTGGGTGCGAGCGTTCCCCAGGAACAGATGCAGGCGACGGTCGAGGCCACCAGACCTCGCCTTGTCGTTTTGGCGGCACAGCAGCTGCACACGGCGAGCAATTTATCCGAGATGGCGCAGGCCTTGCAACAAATGAATGTGACCGTGGGGTTCGGCGGCGGCATCTTCGACAGCCTGCCAACCCTGCGCTCCCACATCCCGGGTCATTTCCTGGGAGCCACACTGGAGGAAGGCGCGTTTTCAGCCGAGGGATTGATGACGACAGCACAGCCAACACCGGCCTTGACAGCGGCTCCGAGGGATCACCAGGCTGCCCTGCGTTGGCATCGAGATCACAGGCTGACGATCGAGGCTGAGGTGTGGAAGTGGATGAGGCCATCCGGAATAGAACACGACACCGTGTTGGTTGCCAATGAGCAGTTTTCCCGCGCGATGGGCGCTGCCCTGGCACTGGGCGACATCCATTACCTGGATCATCTGGTGGCCTGGCTCAGAGGGATGGGGCCGGGACTGCACATCGCCGACGATGTATTGACCGCTTACTTGACGGCCTACCGTCGGGCGGCTGAAGCACACTGGGATGAACGGGGAGAATTGATTGTCCGGTGGTTATCCGCTCAGGTTGATGCGGGCACATTGGGAGAATAGCGTGCAGCGCGCCGCGAGATTTGTTAGGGCGCCCTGGGGCATCGTCTCACCGGTCGACCTGTACGTGCAGAGGTTTTGGAGAGGAGAGAGGGGATTTGGACAATGGATAACAAGGGGAAATTGACTGAAATCGTGAATCAAACGCAGTGTGCGGCCGGGCCGACCATCCGGCTGGGGATCAGCACCTGCCTACTGGGGGAGAACGTCCGTTACGACGGCGGCCACAAGCTCGACCGTTTCCTGGCCCGCACCCTGGGCCGCTACGTCGAATGGGTGCCAGTCTGCCCAGAAGTGGAGACCGGGATGTCCATCCCGCGAGAGGCGCTGCGCCTGCTCGGCGATCCCGAGGCCCCGCGCCTGGTGACCATCAAGACGAAGCGGGACTATACAGACCAGATGCTGGCCTGGGCGCGCGAGCGGCTGGACGGGCTGGTTGAGACGAACTTGCATGGCTTCATCTTCAAGAGTAAATCACCCAGCTCGGGCCTCTACCGCGTCAAGGTCTACACCGAGGAGGGGATGCCCAGCCACGTCGGCACCGGCATCTTCCCCCGCCAGGTGATGCGGCGCTTCCCGCTACTGCCCCTGGAGGAGGAAGGCCGCCTGCACGACATGCACCTGCGGGAAAACTTCATCGACCGGGTCTTTGCCTACTACCGTTGGACCTGTCTGTTGACAGAAAACCCAACACCCGGCGGCCTGGTCGCTTTCCACACCGCTCACAAGCTGACGCTGATGGCCCACAGTCCCACCCACTACCAGGAGATGGGCCGTTTGGTCGCCCAGGCCGGTTCGCAGCCGTGGGACGAGCTGACCGAGACGTATGGTCGGGCGCTGATGGATTGTCTGGGCGTGATGACGACGCCGGGCAAACACACCAACGTGCTCCAGCACCTGATGGGGTTCCTCAAAGACGATTTATCGAAGGAGGACAAGGCCGAGCTGCTGGCCTACATCGAGGACTACCGGCAGGGATTAGCGCCGTTGATCGTGCCGCTGACACTGCTGACGCACCACCTCAAGCGGCACGCCGTGCCCGATTGGGTGCACCAGCAGGTCTACCTGCACCCGTACCCCAAAGAACTGCTGCTGCGGAATCACGTGTGAGAAGGGACGGCTGATCGCTGCGCCACGCCTCGGTTTCCCCATTCAGTTTTACCGCCGCCTGGTCGCCCAGACCGACTGGCCACCTGACGTGATGCTCGAAGCAAAGGTCAAAGGCGTGGCGGTGCTCGAGCTGCACCGGGCACTGAATCGGTACGCGCCAGATCTGGCAGCGTTGTTCAGCTGTATCATCTCAATAAACCGGGGCAAACTCGCTCGGGCCGGTCTCCTGACCGTGCCCGCTGTGGCTCGGTCGGGAGACCGGCCACAGCTCCCCAACTTATTGAGAAGATACGTTCAGCTCGCATGTTGATCGCGCAAGAATTTGCCATCGGCATCCTTTATTGGTTCCGGCTTGTCCGGGATAGGAGCAAAACGTGAAACGGGCTGTTATTGACTGCTATTGACTAGCATAGCCTTGATGGGAACGGGTATGTCGTCTGATTCGATGTATTCCCGGACCTCGTCTCGCGCTTGCTCGAATTGCTCGATCAGTTCTTCGTCGGACCCTTTGAAGCCGCTGATGGATCGACAGGCGCATGTGCAGCAGCCCAACGAGGCGCGATAGCTGTCCAGGTCGCACGTCAGGCAACTGCCCAATTCGATCATCAGTCGCGAGAGACCGAGGACGTCCTCGTGACCGTCGGGCAGCGACGCGATATGATCGATCAATTTGGCCCATTCTTCGCCGCGTAGATTGCGCAACTGGGGGATACAACGGGAGGGGAAGAGAATTTCGCTATCTGGGTACATTTATGAGCGTAGTCCTTTGCTAGTCCAGGTCTCCAACAGGGGGGACCAACGTTGATAATCGGGAGGTCGGCCAGGCAAGTGATTTCTAAGCCGGGAGAGGCATGCTTGCTGGCCAGGTCAAGCCATATCATAACACAAAAGCGTTCCATTTTCAAGGAATTGGTGATTTTGTGATTTTGTGATTTTGTGATTTTGTATCACGAATGACACGAATAGACAAATGACACGAATTTTGGCGTAACTGCTCAGGTACAAGGTGCGACGCACTTGTTCACGCGATTTTGACGATTTATCCACCGCTGTTGTCCACCAGATCAATCGGATGGTGGGGCAAAAGTGCGTCGCACCTAAGTAGATACACATTGTCAAGTTATAGAGACTAGCTCGTTTTCAGGACGACCGCCCCCCTGGGCGGCAGGGTCGCGCCGGCGATGCGGCCGTCGGTCACGTTTAGGTTTGGCGCCGAGGCGGGGAGGTCGCCCCACAGATCCTTCAGATGAGCGCCGTCGGCGAGCAGGCCGGCGACAGGCACGTCCAGGTCATAGCGGGTCGCGCCGTTGTTCAGCACGATCACGAGCGTCTCGCCGTCGTGCTGCCGGGCGAAGGCGAGGACGTTGCAATGCTCGTCGGTGTGGAGCCGGCGGTAGCTTCCGCGTCGCAGGACGGGATGGGCGTGGCGCAGGCGGATCGCCCGGCGGAAGCAGTCGAGCAGGTCGTGGTCCCAGCGGGCCTCATCCCACGGGAAGGCGCGCCGGCAGTCGGGGTCGTCCCGGCCCTCCATCCCAATCTCGTCGCCGTAGTAGATGCAGGGGGCGCCGGGGAACGTCATCTGGAACAGGGTTGCCAGTTTCAGCGCGGCCTTGTCCCCGCCCACCAGGGTCAAGAAGCGGGCCATGTCGTGACTGCCGAGGAGGTTGAGTTGGGCCTGGGTGACCGCCCAGTCGTAGAGCGACAGCATGCGGTCGACCTCGTCGGCGAATTGGGTGACGTCCAAGCGCCGCAGTTCGTACCCGCCGGGCCGTTGATCGGCGTCCAAGCGCTCCCCGCCGAAAAAGCCGAGGCAGGCTCGGTTGAAGATGTAGTTCATCACCGCGTCGAACTGGTCGCCCTGGAGCCAACGGCCGGCGTCAAACCAGATCTCACCCACGACGTAGGCCTCTGGATTGGCCTCTTTGACGGTGCGGCGGAACGCCCGCCAGAAGTCATCGTCGTCTATCTCCTCCGGCACGTCCAGCCGCCAGCCGTCGATGCCGAATTCGATCCAATGCCGGGCCACGTCGAGGAGGAAATCCCGCACGGCCTGGGTGTCGGTGTTGAACTTGGGCAGCGCGGGTAGATCCCACCAGGCCAGGTAGCCGTACGTGTCCAGGCTGTCTCGCCTAGGTTCTGTTGGATAGGGGTCGGCCTCCCCGTTTTCCAGGCGCTCCAGGTTGAAGTGAAACCAGTTCAGGTAAGGGGACGCGGCGCCGTTTTCCAGGGTGTGGTTGAACTGGTAGAAACCCCGGCTGGCGTGGTTGAAGACGCCGTCGAGCACCACGCGGATGTCGCGCTCGTGGGCGGCGTCGAGCAACGTGTGAAACGCCTCGTTCCCGCCCAGAATGGGATCGACGTGATAGTAATCGTGGGTGTGATAGCGGTGGTTGGCGGTCGATTGGAAGATGGGGTTGAAGTAGATGGCCGTGACGCCCAGGTCTGCCAGGTAGTCCAGGTGCTCGGCGACGCCCAGCAGGTCGCCACCCTTGAACCCGTGGGTGGTGGGCGGCGAATCCCACGGCTCCAGGTTGGAAGGCTTGGCGACTTGCTCGCTCTTGGCGAAACGATCGGGGAAGATCTGGTAGAACACGGCGTCTTTGACCCAATTGGGTGTACGGATGTTGCTCAAGAGTGACCTCCTATTTCTCGTAGGACGCTCGTTGAGCGCCCTGGGCTTGGGCTTGGGCTTGGGAATGACGATCGATGGGTGGATTCAGCCGTAGAACCGCACCGCTCGTGGGGGCAAGTTCGACGCGATACACGTCATCGGCCGGCAGGTCGGGCCAAGGCTCCTCGTCGAGGACGTCTGTGGCCTCGAACGGTCCCGGATAGGTCAGATTGAGCGCTAGGCTCGGCGTCTGTGGCTCGTCGCTGAAGTTCAGCACGATCAGGAACCACTCTTCCAGCTGCTCCCCGGCCGGCGGGGCGTGACGGGTATAGGCGTAAACTTTCTCGGCCCCGTCGACCTGAACCTTGCCAAAGGCACCGGTGCGCAGCGCGCGATGGGCCTTTCGTAAGCCGATCAGTGACTGATAGTGCGTCCACAGCGAAGCATCGTCTCCCAGCTGCTCCTCCACCGAGATGCCGTCATGCGGCGCGTTGAAACGTTGGCTCGCTTTGAACCAGTTGGTCATGCCCGCCCCCTCCTCGCTCTCGTACCAGTCCATTGGTTCGCGGCGGAACTCGTCCCAGTAGGGCGTCCCATCCCCTTTCTCCCCCTTCATCCCGATTTCCTCGCCGTAGTAGATCATCGGTGTGCCGGGCAAGGTCAGGAGCAGCGTGGCGGCGACGCGGGCGCGCGCCCAGTCGCCGCCCACCTCTGACATAATCCGATTGGTATCGTGATTGTTCACGAAACGGAGCACCTGGTAGCCCGAGGGAAAGAGGTTCTGTTGGCCGATGATGAACATGTCGATCAGATCGGGATCCTGGACCCCGGCCAGCACGCTGTCCAGGTTTGTGTCGTGGTCTTTGGCGATCGCGTGATAGAGCGGATAATCGAACAAGGCATCGAAGGCGTCGTCGTACCACTTGATCAACCGTTGCGCGTTGCCCTCCCACACTTCGCCCAGCAACAACGATTCGGGCTTGATCTCGCGCATCTCGCGCTTCAGCACCTGCCAGGTGGATAGCGGCACGTCTTTGGCCACGTCGCAGCGAAAGCCATCTACCCCATCGCTGTAATCGCCATCGTCGTCCAGGTCCATCCAGAAACGGGCGACGTCGAGCGTGTAGGCCAGCACCTCCGGGTGCTCGTGCTTCAACCTGGGCATGTCCTTGAACCCCCCGAAGGCCTGGTAGGTGGTATGACTCTCGTTGGTCCAGAGGAACCAGTCAGCGTACCGGGACTCGGGATTGGCGAACGCCTCCTGGAAGATCGGGTGATCGTCGGAGGTGTGGTTGACGACGAGGTCGATGATCACTCGTATGCCGCGCGCGTGTGCCTCGTCCACGAAAGCGATCACGTCACCCAACGAACCGTAGTCCGGGTTGATCGCGAAGTAATCGGTCACGTCGTAACCGTGATAACTGGGCGAGGGATGGATGGGCATCAGCCACACGGCAGTGACGCCCAAATCCTGCAGGTAATCCAAGCGGCTCGTGAGACCCGGCAGATCGCCGATACCGTCCCCATCGCTGTCGTGGAAACTTCTGACGAAGACCTCGTACAGGATGGCGTCGTCGAACCAGGCGGGCGTGTCGACCTGGGGCTCGGGCGTGGGGGTATAGGTGGGCGCGGGTGGCCGGTCAGGCGGTGGGATGGTCGAGGACGGGCTGCAGGCCGTGACCGAGACGAGAATCAATGACAGGATTCCAACTATCGTTCGTCGCTTCATTTTCACAATCCTTCTTCCAAATGAGGCTCTCTGCTAGTTCGCATGTTCGGCTTAACAAATGGAAAAAATCCGTGCAATCTGTGTCGATCTGTGTGTATCATCTCAATAAACCGGGGCAAACTCGCTCGGGCCGGTCTCCTGACCGTGCCCGCTGTGGCTCGGTCGGGAGACCGGCCACAGCTCCCCAACTTATTGAGATGATACGTGTCA